>Ga0114966_10000902_pt1 | contig 27982 bp, 26 predicted proteins | sample M_130207_XF_Meta_FD_87029 | JGI IMG/M metagenome (GOLD analysis project Ga0114966, IMG submission 87029) | Freshwater microbial communities from Lake Montjoie, Canada to study carbon cycling - M_130207_XF_MetaG | ecosystem: Environmental > Aquatic > Freshwater > Lake | place: Lake Montjoie... | reverse complement strand
TGCACGACCCGAAGAACGCCGACGTCTAAAAGAAAGTTCTCGCCTGCGTGCCATCGGAAGTGCTACTTAAGCCTTAAAGCGAGGGAAAGCATCGCGACCGGCATAACGTGCGCCAGCGCCGAGCTCTTCCTCGATACGTAGAAGTTGGTTGTATTTAGCAACGCGCTCGGTGCGTGCAGGTGCACCAGTCTTAATCTGTCCGCAGTTAAGTGCGACAGCTAAATCAGCGATCGTTGTATCTTCAGTCTCACCTGAACGGTGGCTCATCATTGTGCGATAACTCGCATGGTGCGCCATTTCAACTGCATCAATTGTTTCGGTCAGGGTTCCGATTTGGTTGACCTTTACAAGAAGTGCGTTTGCAGTGTTGCCCGCGATTCCGCGTGCCAAGCGCTCAGGGTTAGTAACGAATAAATCATCGCCAACGATCTGAATGCGTGAGCCGAGAACAGTGGTCATCTGTGTCCAGCCCGCCCAGTCCTCTTCATTCAGCGGATCTTCGATAGAAACGATTGGGTAGGCATCGACTAATGATGTGTAATACGCGATCATTTCATCGGATGTTTTGAGTGCGCCTTCAAACTTGTACTGTCCACCCTCATGGAACTCAGTTGCGGCAACGTCCATTGCCAATGCGATATCAGTGCCAGGCTTAAAGCCTGCGGCGGCGATCGCTTCAAGGATTAAATCAAGTGCTGCGCGATTGCTCTCTAGGTTTGGTGCAAAGCCACCTTCATCACCAACGCTTGTTGCTAAACCGCGCTTCTTAAGTACTGCTTTGAGTGCGTGATAGATTTCAGCGCCCCAACGCAGTGATTCGCGGAAAGTTGGTGCACCAATTGGCGCAATCATGAACTCTTGAATATCAACGTTGGTATCGGCATGTGCGCCACCGTTAAGAATATTCATCATTGGGACCGGTAGCAAATGAGCGTTTGGTCCACCTAAATAACGAAAGAGTGAAAGATCTGCTGATTCAGCAGATGCTTTTGCAACAGCAAGTGATGCACCAAGAATTGCATTTGCTCCCATGCGTGACTTGTTCTTTGTGCCATCTAATTCGATCATTGCAGTATCGATAAGGCGCTGATCTTGAGCATCAAAGCCGATAATCTCTGGCGCAATCTCATCATTTAAAAACGCAATCGCCTTTTCAACACCCTTACCTAAATACCGTGCACCACCATCGCGGAGTTCGGCAGCTTCGAATGCACCAGTTGATGCACCACTTGGTACTGCGGCACGGGCTTGAGTGCCATCTTCTAACTCGATTTCAACTTCAACCGTTGGATTTCCACGGGAGTCGAGAATTTCACGGGCTCCGAGAGCTTCGATAATTGCCATAGCGTTTCTCCTTGGTCACTTACTTTTTACGAACGGGACCTCAACGCTGAAATCGCACAATTCTATTTTCTCTATATTCGGTTTTTATTCAGTTTTTATTCGGTTTTATTGGTTTCTAATGGGGCAATCCTACCGTGCCTCAGTGGCCGCAATCTGTTGGCTGAGTTCTAAAGCCTGCTTACGCAGCGCAGATTCGGCATCTACGCCATTGGCATGGGCCCAGGCGATTACTGCGAGAAAAGCTTGTCCGACAGCGCTTTCATCGGCAGTTACGTTGAGATCTACCGCGGCCGGGAGCGCAACATCGACGCCGTATTTTGATGCGCGATATATAAGCTTTTCAATCAATGGAAGCGCTGGCTGCGCCATCGCAACTCCATCGAGGGCTGATGTTCGGCTTTTTTCCGCCTTTTTTAAATCTTCCCAGTTTTGCAAGACATCTTCTGATCCGCTGACTTCTACACCGGCAAATACATGCGGGTGACGGCGAATTAACTTATCGGCAATAGATTCTGCGACATCTTCGACTGAAAATGGATCAGTGGGGTGTTCTTCGGCAATTCGGGCGTGAAAATACACTTGCAACAAAACATCACCAAGCTCTTCACGCATATCGATTCGATTGCCACTACCAACTGCATCGGCAAACTCATATGACTCTTCTAATAAATATTTCAGAAGTGAGTCGTGTGTCTGTTCGGCATCCCATGGACAGCCACCGGGCGAGCGAAGTTGGTCCATAACTTGCGCAAGACGCGCAAGCTGTGAACCCTCCATCGGCTTAAATTACTTAGTTGCTGGAGTAACTGCAGGACTTGCAGTGTCATTAGCAACTACATCAGCAACTTCGCTGTCCCATTTACCATAGCGAGGATTAACGGTAACACCGAGCTCTTTTGCCTTTGCAACAATTAATTTTTGAACCTGTGTTCCAAGTTCTGCCTCTGGAACACCACTTGCTATTAGCGCCTGACCAATTTTATCTGAGTAAGACATCGCTTCAATGTAAGCATCAAAATCCTCTTCAGCTATGCCGGCACCAACGAGAGCGCTCGGCAAACTTGTTTCACCGCCAACTTGCTCAATGATGCTTGCACGGCGTGTGTCGATTTCAGCCTTTGTAACTGTAAGTTTTAATTGCTGAGCAGTTGCCTTGAGGAGAGCTGTTAATAAGTGAAAGCGAAGTTGGCCACGATTTAATGACTCTCCAGTTTCTAGCTGCATCTGTGATGTATCTACACCTACACGAGCGGCGATGATTGAATCAATACTTGTTTGAACCGTTGCTTGAGTAATCTTTGTATCCCCAAGAGTTGCGGCAGCGCCCACTTGAGAGCAACCCGACAATAGGAGTGCAGTTGCTACGCTCATTACGGCAAGAATCTTCTTCACTATGGACTCGCTTTCGGTGATTCACTCAGTTGGTTGACGGCCTCCACGACCCAGGCCAGAAGAGAAGTATCCACTATGACAGGGGTGTTCTCGGACGGATTCCATGTGTTGGCAGGTTTTAAGGCTACCAAAACCGTCCTCGTCGCTGATTTATAGAGCGAACCTGGATATAAACGTGACAGGCGCAACTGTTTGGACTCAGGCAACGTTAATGGCGCTAATCGCAGGAACTTTCCCTGAACAACTACTTCGGTCAACTTCGCTGCTTTGGCGAGGGCACGCAGAGATGCAACACCTAATAAGGCCACGGCCTCTTCGGGAAGTTCTCCGAAGCGATCCAGAAGTTCGGCACGGATAGATTCGACATCATCGTTATTTTTCACATCAGCCAATCGGCGATACAAATCTAGGCGCAAACGTTCTCCCGGCACATATTCAGTAGACAAGTGGGCATTGATTGGTATCTCTACTTTGCACTCACTTACTTTTTCTTGCGTTTGAAGAATTCCAGTTTTGTAATCATTAACCGCTTCACCCACCATGCGCATATATAAATCAAATCCCACATCGGCGATATGTCCCGATTGCTCGCCACCCAAGAGATTTCCTGCACCACGAATCTCGAGATCTTTTAACGCCACGCGCATTCCAGATCCCAAATCGGTATTTGCAGCGATAGTCGTTAAACGCTCATGTGCGAGTTCAGATAGCGGTTGATCTGGTGGATATAAAAAGTACGCGTAAGCACGTTCGCGTCCACGTCCAACTCTGCCGCGCAGTTGATGAAGTTGCGATAATCCAAAGCGATCTGCCCGTTCGACAATTAAAGTATTTGCATTTTGAATATCTAATCCACTTTCAACAATCGTTGTACTAACTAAAACGTCAAAGTCACGGTTCCAAAAACCAAGAATCACATCTTCGAGTGCACCTTCACTCATCTGGCCATGGGCAACGCGAATCCGAGCTTCAGGGACCAGCTCTTGCAAACGCGAAGCCGCTTGATCGATTGTCTCAACTCGGTTGTGAAGATAAAAAATCTGTCCATCTCGTAAAAGTTCGCGGTGTATTGCGGCAGTAATCTGTCCCTCCTCAGCCGGTCCCACATACGTCAAGATTGGGTGACGCTCTTCAGGTGGTGTTGTAATCGTGGACATTTCGCGGATACCCGTGACGGCCATCTCAAGAGTTCGCGGGATAGGTGTCGCTGACATCGCTAAGACATCCACGGTTGTTCGCATTTTTTTAAGTGCCTCTTTTTGCTCGACACCAAAACGCTGCTCTTCATCGACAATTACTAAGCCTAAATCCTTGAAAACAACATCATTAGACAGGATTCGGTGCGTGCCAATGACGACATCAATACTTCCCTGTAATAGCCTTTCAATAACCTCTTTACTCTCTTTCGCAGTATTAAAGCGTGATAATCCCCCGACCTTTAATGGGAACCCCGCATAGCGCTCGGCAAATGTCTTCGTATGCTGTTGCACGAGCAGAGTCGTCGGAACAAGAACAGCTACCTGTTTGCCATCTTGAACCGCTTTGAAGGCGGCGCGGATTGCAATTTCAGTTTTACCGTAGCCAACATCGCCACAGATGATGCGATCCATCGGGTATGGACGCTCCATATCAGCTTTGACATCGTTAATTGTTGCAAGTTGATCTGGTGTTTCTATGTAAGAAAAAGAGTCTTCAAGTTCACGTTGCCATGGAGTGTCTGCTGAGAAAGCGAAGCCTGGCGAACTCGTTCGTGCGGCATATAAGCGGATTAACTCTCCCGCAATTTGACGCACAGCTTTGCGTGCACGGCCCTTTGCCTTTTGCCATTCCCCACTACCAATCCGGTGAACAGTTGGTGCCTCACCGCCAACATATTTACTTACTTGCTCAAGTGCATCGGTTGGAACAAATATCCGATCTCCGGGTTGACCTCGTTTTGCCGATGCGTACTCGATAACTAAATACTCGCGAGTTATATCGACTACGGTGCGCTGAACTAGTTCGATATAGCGGCCGATTCCATGTTGTTCGTGAACAACATAATCTCCGGCACGTAGCTCTAGCGGATCTATGGCGGCTTTACGCTTTGATGGCAGTCGTTCGCCATCCTTAACGCTTCCTTTACTACCTGTTAAATCCCGTTCGGTCATGAAAAAGATTTGATCGCTCTGACTCTCAAAGCCATGCTCAATAACCGATGTCGTTAAATGCACACTAGATTTGGTAGGTGGTGCAACAAGTTTTTCAACGATATGAACTGGCAAGTCAGCATTACGGAAAATGCCTGCATAGCGCTCTAACATTCCATGACCATGTGTCGCAAAAATGACTGTGAAGTGTGCGTCGACGGCTTCTCGCAACGCTGCAATTGTCCGATCGATATCCCCGCGCATTGGGTCAATCGCTCGATAATCCAAGAACTCAGTTTCATCGGCTAAATCACTGCCAAATGGCGCTAATGTCGCACTTGTTAAATTATGAGAGCTAATTTCCTCCATAAGGTGTGGCCATGTCATATATGTGCCAGATCCATCGTGAACAGGTGCAACCGCTCCGTGTGCTGCGTTGGACCACGATGCATTAAGAAACTCTTCGTTTGTTGCAAGTAAATCTGCAGCCCTGGACTTAATTCTCTCGTGATCAATAAAAATAATCTGAGTATCTGCCGGCATTCGTGCGATGAGTGTGTCAGTCTGGTCTATTAGAAGTGGAATCAATGACTCCATTCCTTCAAATGAAATTCCTTCACTGATCTTTTCTAACAATTCGCGTGCTCCAGGCAGACTCTCTTTAAGCTCGTTGGCACGTGCTCGAATCGTTGGCGTAATAAGAAACTCGCGGCAAGGGAAGATGTCGATACTCCCAATGACAGGGGCAAACGTACGTTGATCAGCAACTTCAAAATAACTTATATCTTCAATTTCATCGCCAAAAAAATCAATCCGAATCGGATGCTTACTGAGGGGCAAGAAGACATCAATGATTCCGCCGCGAACTGCAAACTCGCCTCGGCGCTCAACTAAATCACTCCGTGAATACGCAAGGCTAGATAAGTGTCGTACCAACAAATCTAATGATTGCTCCTTGCCGATTTCTAGCGACATCAGGGTGGATTTGCCTAGATCACCAATGATGCGGTGTATTGCTCCACGCACTGGGGTAACAACAATGGGGTGAATGTTTTGCGGTGCCTGCAATGAATACAACGTTGCAATTCGCCGTGCCACCGTGTCACTGCGCGGACTCAATCGCTCATGTGGCAGCGTTTCCCACGCCGGAAACTCCATCACATTGCCATGAAGTTCGCGGAGTTCATTGACAAGATCTTCGGCACTTCGACTCGAGCTGGTGATAATTAATAGTGGGGTATTCTCAGCGCGAGCCGCCGCGAGAAATGGATACATTGACGATGGCGCGACAGTGTGCGATTTGTCGGTAGTTACTGGCAGAGAAGTAATTAATCCCCGCATCGCACACCCCCAAACGTCTATAGGCCCCAACTCCCAATGGGAGGGGGCTCGCAAGGTTTAAGTCTAATTTATTATGAGCAGGGACTTATACCTGAGAGGATTCACCAATGAGCGCAAAACCCAACGCGATAGCTGCAGATGATGCTGACCTGCGCGCTGATGTGCGGCGATTGGGAGATTTACTCGGACAGACTCTGGTCCGCCAAGAAGGCCCCGAACTTCTTGAACTCGTTGAACAAGTCCGTAAAGCGGTTCGTGAAGGCGATGGTGTTGAGCTTTTAGCCGCGCTTTCGCTTGAAGATTCAGTTCAGTTAGTTCGTGCGTTCAGTACATACTTTCACTTAGCAAACGTTGCCGAACAAGTTCACCGTTCGCGTGTTATTGCAGACTCTCGTATTGAAAGCGGCTCATGGATTTCACGTGCGGTAGATAAGATTGAGGCCGCACTAGTGTCACAGACCCCGGGCCACGAACTCACCCGCGAAGAGATTTCAGAGTGGATTAACGACATGTCTGTGCGGCCGGTATTTACTGCACATCCAACTGAAGCTGCTCGCAGATCAGTTCTTAACAAAATGGGCCGAGTTGCAGAGCTCCTTGATAATCCTCTTGATCCATCACAGGGTGAGCGCTTAGCTGAAACAATTGACTTGTTGTGGCAGACCGATGAACTGCGACTTGATCGTCCCGAGCCGCTTGATGAAGCTATGAACGCGTTGTACTACCTCGATGATTTATTTAGGCAGACAGTTCCTGAAGTTCTCAATGAGTTTTCACGTGAGATTAAACGAATTGGAATCGAACTTCCCGTTACTGCACGACCACTCTCCTTTGGTAGTTGGATCGGTGGAGACCGTGATGGGAATCCCAATGTAACTGCGCAGATAACCACCGACGCCATGGTTTTACAGGTTGGCCATGCGATTCGGGTAACGATTGCAGCGATGGATGCACTGCGCCAACTGCTTTCAGTATCAACTCGTATCGTTGGTGCAACTCCCGAGCTCACCGCATCAGTGGAAAAAGATTTGACCCATATCCCCGAGTTTGAGGCTCGTTTCTTGCGCCTCAACGCAGAAGAGCCTTATCGTCTTAAAGCTACTGCGATTGTGCACCGCTTGGCCCTGACACGAGATCGCCATGCTAAAGATGCACCGCACATTCCACACCGGGATTACAAAGACACATCCGAGCTCCTGGCTGATTTATCGCTGATGCGTGATTCACTCTTTGAACACAAAGGTGAACTCATCGCGACAGGTCTGTTAGAGCGCACAATTCGCACCATTGCCGCCTTCGGTCTTACTCACGCAACAATGGATGTAAGAGAGCATTCTGATGCCCATCACTACCTTTTAAACCAACTTATTAGTGTTGATGGATATTTAGATAAATCTCATACTGAGAAGTTTGAAATTTTGACCGAACTTTTGCGAAATGGCAAAACTTTAGACTGTGCGTTGCTGGATGCCGCTGGAAAAAAGACTTTTGATACTTTTATTGCTATTAATAATCTCATTAATCGCTTCGGCCCACAGGCGATTGAAACTTATATAGTTTCAATGACAAAAGGTGCCGATGATTTGATTGCTGCAGTCGTTATTGCCGGTCAAGCTGGTTTAGTCAATATTGAAGAGAAAAAGGCATACATTGGTTTCGCGCCATTACTTGAAACCGTTGCCGAATTGAGAGCTGCAGGGGAAATTCTTGAAAAACTATTAAGCAATCCCACATATCGCCAGGTGGTTGCAGTTCGTGGCGATGTTCAAGAAGTGATGCTCGGATATTCGGATTCAAATAAGGATGCCGGAATTGCTACAAGCCAGTGGGAAATCCATCGAGCACAACGTTCACTGCGTGATGTTGCGATGAAGTACGGCGTTAAGTTGCGCTTATTCCATGGCCGTGGAGGTTCAGTCGGCCGAGGCGGCGGGCCAACGTATGAAGCTCTCATTGCACTGCCATGGGGATCAGTCGATGGCCATATAAAAATGACAGAGCAAGGTGAAGTAATTAGCGATAAGTACGCGCTGCCATCGCTTGCTCGCGAGCATGTTGAGTTAACGCTTGCCGCATCCCTTGAAGCAACAGTTCTTAATCGTGGACCACGGCAATCAAGCGAATCATTGACTACTTGGGGCGATTGCATGCAGTTGGTAAGCGATAGCTCTTTTGCGGTCTATCGCGAGTTAATTGACCATGTTGATCTGCCCACATATTTTTATGCATCAACACCAGTTGAACAGTTAGGAAATCTCTTTCTTGGTTCGCGACCATCGCGCCGCCCCGATGCACATGGTGGACTCGATGCCCTGCGTGCGATTCCCTGGGTATTTGGCTGGACGCAGTCTAGGCAGATTGTGCCAGGCTGGTATGGAGTTGGTTCGGGATTAAAGGCGGCACGCGAGGCTGGTAAATCTGAAGTGCTTGTCACAATGCTTAAAGAATGGCATTTTTTCAATACCTTTATTAGCAACGTTGAAATGACTTTAGCTAAGACTGATCTAGCTTTGGCGCGTCGATATGTCGATGCCCTGGTGCCAAAAGAGTTGCATCACTTCTTAGAGACTATTCAAGCCGAGTTTGATTTAACTGTGGCCGAGATTTTGTTGCTCACCAAAAAAGATTCACTGCTCGGCGATCAAGCTATCTTGGCACGTACATTGCAGGTTCGCGATGCTTATTTATCACCGATTCATCTGCTACAGATTAACTTGCTCAAGCGCGTGCGCGATACTGCGGGCACTGCCGATCCAATTTTGCAACGTGCATTGCTGCTAACAATTAATGGTGTGGCCGCCGGCCTTAGAAATACTGGCTGATTCTTAACTTTTGAAAGCGGCTCGGTCTAACCTAGCCGTGACAATCATGTGCGGGACTGTAAGTGCCCAAACTGTTACTAGTGTCAACCAAAGGAATGAACTACTGAGTTCTGTATGGGAAAAGCCAGCTAAAAGTGCAATGAAAATAATGGCACCCAGCAAGGCAGGTAGCCCCGGAACTACGGCCGCTGTAAAGGCCCCAAGTGCGCTTCCACGTTCAAAAGCTTTAATCGAAGTTGGCAATAATGAAGTAAGTCGGGCTGTATGGCGCATTGCATGCCAGCAACCAAAGTAAACCGAAAAAGCAACAAGTGGTGGCGCAAAAATAGCAAGAGCTGCAAGAAGCACAATATCTAGTGCATCTCTGAAGCGCTTACGAAACAGCAGAGTCATAAGTGAAAGCGTTGAAATAGCTGCTACCACTATTTGAATATATGCAGTGAAGCCATAGTGCCAATTAATGAGATTAATATTAATTTTTCCTAACGCATCCGAACTGCCACTATTAACTAATGGAATAATTACTGGTAATAATCCTGCAGCACCGGCATAAGCCCACGATGGGATAGAAGCGCCTTGACGATTTCCTAATCTATCGAGTTCGGCAATAAATGCACTATCTCCCACTCCAAAATGTAATGAACTCATGAGAACAACGGCAATAAATCCGAAGACATTCCACTGCAATATCGCCCATATAGCGATCAGCGCAGCACATACATAAAGGCAGATGAAAATCGCCATTCGTAATGGTGCGGAGTTTTTTAATGTCACAAGATGATCAAGGGCCCCATGTGGAATACCCATAGCCAGTGCGATAGCTGCCATGACAATCTGCCAATTTAAGGAGTCTGTGCCGAGGGAGGTTGAGAAAATAACCGACAGCACAATCGCCAGAGCCACAGCGCCGCTAGAAAAAAGACGAACTCGTCTAAAAAGCGCTGCGTGGGATTGATTCATGAAGTGCACATTAGCAATATGTGGGCAAAAGTATGCAAAAATGCGAGCATGAAACAGTGGTCCTATATGGCGATGTTGCTTTTCACGCTTTGTGGGTCGGGTTGGCTTGAAATAGTTTTAAAGACTGGGGTACTACGCAGGTTCAAACGATTAGCACTGAGCATTCTCCCAATTAGTATGTTTTTTCTGATCTGGGATGGGTATGCAATTGCACAAAATCATTGGTTCTTTGATCGTTCCCAAATATTGGGAATCTACGGACCATTTAGTATCCCGCTAGAAGAATACCTTTTCTTTTTTGTGGTTCCGCTGGCAGCAATCTTAACTCTGGAAGGCACCACAACCGTTAAGCCTCATTGGCGCAAAGGTGAGTTCGGCGAATGATTTATTCAGATATTGCAATTGCAGCTTTTGGCATCGCAGTGATGGCTGATCTTTTTCTATTTAAAAACTCGATGCTTACTCGTGCAGCCTTTTGGAGTTCTTATGCAATTATCTTTCCATTTCAGCTTTTAACTAATTGGTGGCTAACTTCTCGTAACATAGTGATGTACTCCCCAGATGCAATAATCGGCATCCGTATATGTTCAGCACCCATTGAAGATCTCCTATTTGGGTTCGCACTCGTATTGAGTGTGATGGGAATGTGGGAGTTCTGGGGTCGCCAGGGAGTGCAGCGAAATTAAGAGTTATAACGGGTTTGTGTCTGTTCTAGGCCCTCTTTAATCAAAGACTCAACAACATCAGCGCCTCGCACAATAAATTCAGCTAAATCATTTTGTTCAACCTTTGAAAAAGCTTTAAGAACAAAGTCGGCTGGATCTTGCTGTCCCATTGGCCTTCCAATTCCTAAACGAACTCGAAAGTAGTCTGGGCTCCCAAAAGCAGATGTCAATGATTTAAGGCCATTATGACCATTATCGCCACCGCCGAATTTGCTACGGATAGTTGAAAATTCAATATCGAGTTCGTCATGCAACGCGATAATATTTTTAGTTTCAACTGAATAAAACTTAGCGAGGGCTTTTATCGGTCCACCAGTCTCATTCATGTAACCCTTGGACTTTGCAAGAATAATTGACTGCATATTTTCACCAACACCTAATTTGTAGGCGGCAACATCACTGCGAGATTTATGCACAGATAATTTGATGCTATTGCGGCGCACGAGCTCGTCGATGACCATTTGGCCTACGTTGTGACGGGTGGCAGCGTATTGATCGCCCGGATTACCGAGCCCCACTACCAACCACGTCATAACGGTAATGGTAAGGGTTAAGCGTCCTTCTTCTCTGCATCGGCTGCAGGTGCTGCTGCATCTACTGCAACCGCTACTGGTGCTACTTCTTCAACTGCAGTTGAGCGCTCAGATAGGTGCACAACAATCATCTTTGGATCAGAGTCGAGTTCAACGCCAGCTGGAAGTACTACGTCACCAGCATATAAAGAGGTGCCAGCTGCAAGACCAGTGATATTGAGTTCAATAAAGCTAGGGATAGCAGTTGCCTCCACACGAACATCAATTGTGTTGTTTACATGCTCAAGAATTCCATCGCGATCATGTTCACCAACTGCGTGGACTGGAACTGAAACAGTCACTTTTTCTCCGCGACGAACGAGGACCAAGTCAATATGCTCGAGAATCTGCTTAAGCGGATGGCGAACAATCGCCTTTGGAAGTGTGAGCTCAGTTTTTCCATCGATAACGATATCTAGCAAAACGTTTGACTGCTTAAGAGCGACCCCGAGTTCGCGTGCTGGCAGTGTGATGTGCTGTGGCTTTTCACCATGACCGTAGATAACAGCAGGAACTAATCCATCGCGACGTGCGCGACGTGAAGCGCCTTTACCAAATTCGGTACGAAGTACGCCGTTGATAGTAATCTCTGCCATTTTTTTATCCCCTTTTATCTTCTGAATACTTCGGTTTTTACACAAAGTCCCAGCAGGAGAAATAACCCACACCGTCGATTACGGAAGTAAATTTATACCCTCGCCGGAACAGTACATAGGTTAGCCTGCGAGGTCGAGATTATGCAAATTGCGCTTAAGAGTGGCCGTCGAAGAGGCTAGTAACTGAGCCATCCTCAAAGACTTCACGAATTGCTCGGGCAATCAGCGGTGCAATCGATAGAACTGTTAGCCCTTCGAATTTTTGATCATCAGAAATTGGGAGTGTATTTGTAATAACAACTTCAGATGCATTGCTTGCACGTAAGCGTTCGACTGCAGGACCAGAGAAGACTCCATGAGTGGCAGCGATGATTACATCTTTCGCGCCGGCTTCAAATAAAGCATCTACCGCCTTTGTGATGGTGCCAGCGGTATCGATCATGTCATCGATGACGACACAGGTCTGTCCCTGCACATCTCCGACTACACGTCCAACAACTGATTCATTAGGGACTCGTGGATCACGCGTCTTATGAATAAATGCGATTGGGCATCCACCAAGAAGGTCAGACCAGCGTTCAGCAACACGTACTCGACCAGAGTCTGGAGAGACAATTGTTAGATGGCTTCGGTCTACTTTGCTGCCAACATAGTTGGCAAGCATTGGAAGTGCAAACAAGTGATCGACGGGACCATCAAAGAAACCTTGAATCTGTGATGCATGAAGATCAACGACCATCAGGCGATCTGCACCTGCGGTTTTGAAGAGGTCGGCCATTAAACGTGCAGATATTGGCTCGCGTCCACGATGCTTTTTGTCTTGACGTGCATATCCATAAAAAGGTGTCACTACCGTGATGCGTTTAGCAGACGCACGCTTAAGTGCATCGACCATGATGAGTTGTTCCATGATCTGCTTATTGACTGGTGAAGAGTGGCTTTGCAATACAAATGCATCACAGCCGCGAACTGACTCTTCGAAGCGAACAAATATTTCGCCATTAGAAAAGTCATATGCCGACGTAGGGGTTAGTTCGATGCCAAGCTCTGAAGCCACATCATCGGCTAGTTCGGGATATCCGCGACCTGTAAATAAACGCAATCGCTTTTCAGAAGATAACCGAATCTCTCCCATATTTAGCCTTTCTTCTTACTTGCCTCGGCTGCTTGCGCAGATTTACTACCTGCTCGCTTACGCATGACCCAACCTATTACATTTCTCTGCTTCGCCCTACCAACACCAATCGCGCCTGCCGGAACATTTTCGGTAATCACAGATCCCGCCGCCGTATAAGCCCCATCGCCAATCGAAACTGGGGCAACAAGCATGGTGTCACTTCCGATTCGGACATGATCGCCAACGGTTGTGTGATGCTTATCAACTCCGTCATAGTTCACAAAAATCGTAGCCGCACCAATATTGCTGCCCTCGCCGATTGTTGCATCTCCAACATAAGACAGATGTGGAATTTTTGAACCAGTACCGACTGTTGCATTCTTCATCTCAACAAAAGCGCCAGCCTTTGTACTATCGCCTAACACGGTTCCGCTTCGCAAGTAACTAAATGGTCCGACAGTTGCCGACTCACCAATCACTGTATCTGTTGCGATTGATTCAATAACCGATGCTCCCTCTTTAACAACGCAGTTTGTCAGAGTCGTACGTGGGCCAATGACCGCTCCAGTTGCAATCGTTGTCGTCCCCAAAATAGCGCTACCTGGGTGGACGGTGACATCTTGTGCAAGTTCAGCAGTTGCGTCAATCCAAGTTGTTGTTGGATCAATAATTGTGACACCATCTCGCATCCACTGATCATTGATGCGATCACGAAGCAGGGCTGCAGATTCAGCTAATTGAACTCGATCATTCACACCTAAAATTTCAGTAAAGTCTTCGAGCAGAATCGCCGCAATAGATTCGCCAGAATTCTTCAGTATTCCAATCACGTCGGTTAAATAAAGTTCACCCTGCGAATTTGAATTATTGATTTTACCAATTGCACTGACAAGTTTTGCACCATCAAATGCATATACCCCTGAATTAATTTCAGCGATAAATCTCTGATCTTCGGTGGCATCACGCTCTTCAACAATACGTAAAAGTCCGTCATTATCATCGCGAATAATCCGACCGTAACCAGTTGGTTCTGGATGCTCGGCAGTTAAAACTGAGGCGGAAAAATTGCCTTCATTATGTGCAGTGAGAAAAGCACCCAGAGATTGACCCGTAAGCATCGGGGTGTCACCTGCTAGAACTAAAACAGTTCCAATTGGGCTTTTACCTGCGAGCGCTAACTGGGTTGCATGTCCTGTTCCGCCACGCTTTTCCTGAAAAATAGTTGTTGCCAATGGTGAAATCTCAGCGATATGCGCCTCAACACTTTCACGGTTAGCGCCGACGACGATGCGGATGTTATCTGGGTTTAGATGATTGACTGCGGCAAGAACATGTCCAAGTAGCGAACGGCCTGCAACGGTATGAAGAACCTTTGCTTGGCGTGATTTCATCCTTGTTCCATCACCTGCTGCAAGAATAATCACAGTTTCTAGGGCCACGAGTGGAGTCTATCGCTCCGCCACCAGGTATCGATCCTGGACCCTGGGCTTCAAAGGCCCATGTGCTAGCCACTACACAATGGCGGAACCCGTATTCTCCCTCATAAAGGGTGGTGCTCTTGACCATGAACGGTAGTTTTCACCGAATTAAAAGAGGCTAATTCAGGTTAGTTGAGAATCTTCGCACCGGCAACTGGGCCATATGCACGAGCAACGCTTCCAACTACACCACTTGCCGTTAGCGCTACCGCTAAATCAAGGCCTGCCTCCTCATCGCTTACTAAAAATGCAACCGTTGGGCCAGAGCCTGAGACCAATGCTCCCAGAGCTCCATACTCTTGACCAACATCGAGAACTAATCGCAGTGCGGGGCGCAGTGAACACGCCGCAGCTTGCAAGTCATTAACAAGGTGAGCTCCAACAGTTTTTGGATCAGCTGCAAGAAGTGCCTGCATGAGCTGCTCATTTGTCTGCGGCTCTACGATTTCAGATTCAGATCGCAGACGATCGCACTCTGCATAAACTGCTGGAGTCGATAGGCCAACAGTGGATAGCGCTAAAACCCAGTGATACGTACCGCGTGATAACGCTGCAGTCAGATGATCACCATGGCCCGTTCCAATTGCAGTCCCTCCGCTTAACAAGAATGGAACATCGCTGCCTAGTTGTGATGCAATCTCTGACATCTCTTCGCGACTCATTCCAAGTGAGTACAGATAATCAATCGCAACAATCGTTGCAGCGGCATCAGCGCTGCCACCAGCCATCCCACCCGCAACTGGTATGGCTTTTTTAATTTCAATGTGTGCATTGATTTCTAAGTCATACTCTTGTGCCATTAATGCAACGGCCTTCATCGCTAAATTACTAGCATCAGCGGGCACTCCATGTGTTTGATCACCAGTAATTGAAATACTGACACCGCTATTTTCTGGCGTTAATACAACAGTGACTTCATCAAAAATTGAGATTGCTTGAAAAACAGTAACGAGGTTGTGGTATCCATCAGTTTCACGCGGTCCAACCGAGAGTTGAAGGTTGATCTTGGCCGGTACTCGCACCGTCACGTCCTTTACTGGCATGAATTGACCCTATTGCCTTCCCTAGTAATTGTCAGGTGCAAGAGATGCGATGGCACAAAAATTTGATATCTCCAGTGCTTCTCCGCGAAGCGTTGGATCGATTCCCGCCCTCTGCAAAACCGCTTCTGCTGCAGCAGAAGAGCCATAGAGAGTTGACAGCGCGGATCTAAGCATCTTGCGGCGTTGAGCAAATGCGGCATCAATGATTGCAAATGTTTTCTTACGCAGAGTTTCATCCCCAGGTGTTGCGTGGCGAGTAAACGAAACGAGTTTTGAATCAACGTTAGGGGCTGGCCAAAAAACTGAGCGAGAAACAGAGCCAGCACCTTTTACATCGGCCCACCAGGCGGCTTTGACCGATGGAACTCCATACTCTTTGGTGCCTGGATGGCCAGCGAGACGATCTGCTACTTCGGCTTGCACCATCACAACTCCGCTATGAATCGTTGGAAAAATCTCTAGTAGATGTAAAAGAACCGGCACTGATACGTTGTACGGCAAGTTAGCAACCAAAACGGTTGGCTGCACGGGTAACTCTGCCAAGGCCAAAGCATCTTTATTGATGACAGTTAAGTTTTCTGGATATTCGAAGTGTGCGGCAACAGTAATCGGAAGTTGCGTCGCAAGCCTACGATCGATTTCTACTGCCACTACCGATTCCGCACTCGCTAACAACGCTAACGTCAAGGACCCAAGCCCCGGGCCAATCTCAAGTGCAATGTCATCTTTGGTTACTCCAGCAACGCGCACAATCTTGGTGCAAACATTTGAATCAATGACGAAGTTTTGTCCGAGTGATTTCGATGGCTTTAAATCTAAAGCCGCCGCGAGTTCTCGAATCTCAGCCGCACCAAGCAGAGTCATGGTGTGAAAGATCCAAATAAGCGTTCGGCATTACTGCCTAGTGCAAAGGCAAGTTCACCTATATCGCTCTGACGCTCAATAGCCATTGCTCGAACGATCGTTGCGATCTGTGCAGGAGTATTGCCCGCACCTCGGTGAGGCATAGGAGCTAAAAATGGCGAGTCGGTTTCAGCTAACAACTGAGTGATAGGAACAAGTTTGACCGCCTCACGTAGTGCTGGAGCGTTTTTAAAAGTTATTGTTCCGGCAAAGGAGAGAATGTATCCGCGATCAATGCACGTCTTGGCCATCTCAACATCTCCAGAAAAACAGTGAAAGATAGTCTTTTCAGGAGCTCCGACTTCAAGAAGTACGGATAAAACATCATCATGTGAATCACGGTCATGGATGATCAAAGCTTTATTGGTTTTCTTTGCTAACTCAATGTGCCATTTGAATGACTCTTGTTGGCGCGCTCGTAGTTGGGGTGGAGTTCGAAAATAATCTAGACCCGTTTCTCCAATAGCTCGAACTCGCGGATGTTTGGCAAGTTCAGCGATTACCGCCCAGTCAGCCTCTAAATCTGCAACTACCGGTGCTTCATTTGGGTGCAGTGCGACCGCAGCTAATACCGATGTATTCCACTTCTCTGCTGCAGCTACGCACCATCTGGATTGTTCGGCTGAGTATCCGACTTGAACGATTCGATCAACGTTTACTGATCGAGCCTCGTTGATTACATCTTCAACCTCTTGTGAATCTGGAGCAGTGTCGGTAATGATCTCCATGTGCGCATGTGCATCAACAGTTGCAACTGGTAACGGCTCTGGTAAGGGTGCGCGTGGGCGATCGATATCGCGATTGTGGCGATCAGCCATATTTCCTATGCGCTCGTTTCTAAACGCGGAAATAAAACAGGTGTTTTAGTAACAATCGACCCAGGGGGAAGTTGGCCCCATGTTGCAACATCACTAATTTTCTGTGCAGATAAATCTCCTAGCAAGCTCTGAGCGCCTAAGCTTTGCCATAAAATCTCACACGTTGTCGGCATTACAGGGTGGAGTAAAACTGCAAGTGCACGGAGAGATTCGGCAGTGTTGTATAAAACGCCTTCAAGCACAGGTTGATTTGCTGGATCTTTTGCCAGAATCCAGGGCTCTTTTTCAGTGACGTAGCCATTCACTTTCTTGCAAAAATCCATAATCGCGAGGATGCCACCTTGAAAATCCAACGCGCAGATAGCTGCATCGGCCTTGTCCACTGCAGTTTTCAAAGCCGCCTCTAAATCTACATCCTGGCTAACGGCTGGTAAGACACCTGCGCAGTATTTTTCAACCATCGCAGCCGAACGTGACGCTAGATTGCCGAAGTCATTAGCAAGCTCAGATGTATATCTTGCCGACATATCTTCCCAAGAAAATGAGCCATCTGTACCAAATGGGATCGCACGCAAAAAGTAGTATCTGAATGCATCGACACCAAAGTGATCTGTAATGTCTTTAGGCGCGATTCCCGTTAACTTGCTCTTGCTCATCTTTTCTCCGCCGACTAAAAGCCAGCCATGGGCAAATACTTTTTTAGGAACATCTAAACCTGCAGCCATTAACATCGCGGGCCAGATAACGGCGTGGAAGCGCAGAATATCTTTACCAACTAAATGAACATCTGCAGGCCACGTACTTGCAAACTTCTTTCCACCTTCACTATCAGGAGCGTCGGTTAGACCAACTGCAGTAGCATAGTTTAAAAGTGCATCGAACCATACATAGACAACTTGATCGGTATCCCATGGCACCGGGATTCCCCAATCAAAAGTCGAACGTGAAATTGAGAGATCAGATACTCCACCCTCTAGAAATGAAACTACTTCATTGCGAGCGCTCTCTGGTTGGCAAGCATCGGGATTCTTGCGGTAATGCTCGAGAAGTTGATTTGTAAAAGCTGAAAGTTTAAAAAACCAGTTATTTTCATTGACGAGCTCGATTGGTTTGCTATGAATAGGACAACACTTTTGCCCATCGATTTCAATGAGATCTCCAGCTAGCTTAAACTCTTCACATCCAACACAGTATGGGCCCTCGTACTTGCCAGCGTAGATATGTCCAGAGTCTTTGAGTGATTGCAAAAAGGCTTGTACCCGTATCGTATGACGGGCCTCGGTTGTACGGATGAAGTCATCGTTAGCGATATTAAGGCTGGCCCAGTTGGGCTTCCATGCATCCTGTACTAAGCGATCAACCCAGGCCTGCGGAGCTGTTTTATTATCATCGGCAGTGCGCATGACTTTCTGTCCATGCTCATCTGTGCCTGTCAGAAACCACACTGACTCACCTTTTTGACGATGCCAGCGCGTTAACACATCGCCTGCAACGGTTGTATAGGCATGACCAATGTGTGGGGCATCATTGACGTAATAAATCGGCGTCGTTAGATAAAAGGATTTAGTCACGAGCTCATCTTATTCGCATCGACCACTGCGGCATAAACAAGGCGTTTTGCAGTACCGAACTCTTGGGCTACCGATGCAATCGCAGCCTTACGATCCATTCCTGCGCCTTCAAACTCACGCACTCGTGCAACCATCTCTTCAGCCGTCATCGCCGCTGAATCCGTGGATGCTCCCTCAACGACAAGAGTGATTTCGCCTAAAATCTCAGTGGAGTCGGCCCATGATGATAGTTCGCTTAAGGTGCCACGGATTGTTTCCTCGTAGCGCTTTGTCATTTCTCGACAGATTGCACCGCGCCGGTTGGCACCAAAGACTGAAACTGCATCACCCAATGAATCGCCCAATCGATGAGGTGCCTCAAAGAAAACCATGGTGCGTTCTTCATGGCGGAGTTTTTCATAATGAGATAATCGCGCACCTGATGCACGCGGAGGAAATCCCTCAAAAGTAAATCGATCAGTTGGAAGTCCAGATAATGCAACGGCCATTGTGACGGCACTTGGTCCCGGAATAACACTGACATCGATTCCTAATGCAATCGCATCACGCATTAAGCGAAAGCCTGGATCACTAATAGTTGGCATTCCAGCATCAGAGACAACTAAGACTGTTGCACTGGCCTGGAGTTCGCCTAGGAGTTCACGAGAGCGCTCTTCTTCATTGCCCTCAAAAAAAGATACTACCCGCGCAGTAAAAACGACCTCAATATCAGAGCAGAGTCGATGAAATCTGCGCGAGTCTTCGGCGGCAATTATGGTCGCACTCTCAATAGCGACCTTCAGCCGCGTACTTGCATCGCCAGGGTTGCCGAGTGGCGTCGCCGCCAGTATGAGAGCCATTGGAGCATCATCTCAGTAATTTGCGCGGTTCTGCGCATACGATTGCGCACATGATCGCAGCCTTTGCTCCCATTCTGATTTCCGTTGCATCTTTGGTGCTTCGATTAGTCAACCTTTCTACGCCTAAGGGCTTCGTCTTTGATGAGGTTTATTACGTCGATGGCGCGCGTGATTTCTTGAAATACGGTGTTGAAGTCACCGGCGACCAGCCTGAGTTCATAGTCCATCCCCCAGTCGGAAAATGGATGATTGCTATCGGCATCAAACTCTTTGGCGATAATGAGTTCGGATGGAGATTTGCTACTGCAGTTTTTGGTACCTTATTAATTCTTCTCTTTGCACGATTTGTTCACGTTTTATTTTTCTCGCCACTGCTTACTGCAATGGCTGCAGCGTTAATGGCGATGGATGGGATGGTGCTCGTTCATTCAAGAACGGCGCTCTTAGATCTATTTCTAACCTTCTTTGTCTTACTGGCTGTGTATCTGTGGCATCGCCAACGACACTGGTATGCCGCCGTCGCAATCGGTTTAGCTATCGGCACCAAATGGAGCGCACTATATTTCTTATTGGCAATTGCATTAATCTCTCTTTACCGAATCTTCGCGTCATACTCTGGGCGTGCACTGATTAAACCAACCCTTTTAAAGTTTTTGCAGTACGGGGTATTGCCCATCGCCGTCTACATCATCACATGGAGTGGGTGGTTCTTCAGTAGCCGTGGATGGGATCGACGTTGGTCTACCAATTCACTTGCATCATGGTGGCACTATCACGCAGAGATGCTGGGTTTTCACACAGGACTTACAACTAAACATTCGTATCAAGCTAATCCTTGGAGCTGGTTAGTCATGGGGCGACCTACATCATTTTTTTATGACTCGCCTCAAAATTGTAGTTCCAAGAACTGCGCACAAGAAGTATTAGCGATTGGAACACCCATCCTCTGGTGGCTTGGGGTTATTGCTATCGCCGTTGCATTTGGTTTTTGGTTTCGTTCAGTAGCCACAAGAAATTTCGATACCGTACTCAATATTGTAATTCTTGGAATAAGCGCGGGATATCTACCGTGGTTCTTTATTCAACAGCGGACGATGTTCACTTTCTATGCAGTAATCTTTGAGCCCTTTATGCTCTTAGCTATTATTTACTGTGCAAAATTACTGCTGGATAGTTCCTTAAAACAGGAGTATTCGAAGGCTTTTGTCATTGGCATAATGGTGCTTATTTTCCTTAACTTCATCTACTTCTTGCCGCTTTTTACGGGCGAAATCATCAACTACTCAGAGTGGATTAAGATGATGTGGCTAACTTCATGGATCTAACTATTCGTTAGCGGCTCTGGCTTGATTGAGGCGCTCCACTGCTTCATCTGCAAGCTGTTGATCAAATATCTGGTCACGTGATGGTGACGCAGCAGCAAGTGCTTCCCGCTCAAGACGCTCTTGCTCGTCACTCCAGGCCCCTGGAACTGTTAAATCAATGACGCGCTTTGGAGTTATCGCCTTAGGTGCAGTTACATATGTTGGAACAGGAACATCTGCTGGCTGCCAAGCATTACGAACTGAGGCTGTGCCTTGTGGCAGAACAACAACACCTTTAAGTTCACGCTCAGATAATGGAATCCAATGCTCTTGTGATGATTTTGGTGTAACAACCTCTACAAGATTAGTCGCCGATACTCCAGCGGTTCGACGCTGCAACTGCTGAATACGACGGTGTTGAATACTGCTGGCAACACTCTGACGGCGTACATTTGCAATATATATTAAAATTCCAGTAGCAGGCAGTAGCACATATAAAAATGGCATCGTACTCATAAAGCCTCCTGCAATTGTTGTTAAAAGAGAGAAAGTTAAAAGTGCAAAGATAATACGTCTGCGCATAAGAAGTTGTGCAATCTTTGCTTCACGATCTAAATCAATATGGTGATGTCCATCTATCGCACTGGAGTGAGATGACGAGTTAGCTACAACCGTGAGCGCTACTTTGAAACGCTCTACCGACTTACCTGAAAACTCGTTGCGGTCATGAATCCAGCGGGGTGCAAAGTAGGCAACCCACATGCCAATAATCGCAATATAAATTAGTCCGGAGGCCATGATGTATAAAGATAAAGGAGGAATGAATACTTTTATGGGATTTAGACACTACTTAATTGAGGGATTTTCCCTCACAAAACAAACGTGGTCTCGCCAATCTCCATCAATATGGAGGTATCGAGCTCGGTTCCCTTCAAAAATATAGCCAGATTTTTCAGCAACTCGTCGAGATGCAATATTCTCTGGTCGCAGATTTATCTCAAGGCGGTGCAATAGCAGCTCTGAAAATGCGAACTCGGTCACAAGTCCTACAGCCACTGTTGTATAGCCCTTATTTGCATAGTTACGGTCTATCCAATAACCAATATGGCCGCCGCGTAACGCCCCTAAAATTACCCCTCCCAAAGAAATCTGCCCGATGAGATTGTGGCCATGCCAGATCGCAAATGAATACGAGCGGGCTGCGCGGGCCTCGCTATTGAGAGTACGTACCATTTCAAAGTACGAGGGTAGATGTTGAAACTCCCCATCAGTGTTAAGCCTCGGAATCGTGGCCTCCCATGGCGATAACCATGCCCGATTCTGCTCCCGCACCGAGTTCCACTGACCGCGATCTCGAAACCTCAGCGGCCTCAAGAAAATCTCATCTCCAGGAATTACAACTGGCCAACGCTGCGTCATAAATCCTTTAGATGTATCTGCGCTCGAGGATTACTACTGTGACTGGATCACCAGCTGATAGGCGTGTTGCTTTTTCACCAACTGCAATAAATGCAGTTGCATCCGAAAGCGTCGACAACTCATCTTGATCATTAAGGGGCATGACTGATTTCGCATCCTCGGCCAACGTTGCACGAATATACGATCTCATTCCAGGGGCCGATTCAATGGCTCTCTCTAATTTTGCTTTCACCGAGGGGCGATGAATCGTGGATGCACCGAGCATTGTTCGGATCATGGGACGCACGAAAAGCTCAAATGAGATGTATGCAGCTATGGGATCACCTGGCAGAGTTACCACTGGGGTCTTATCGGGTCCAATTTGGCCAAAGTTATGCCGCCCACTCATTTCGATAGCCATATCTACGGTCGTTATCTCACCCAGACGGGAAAGCGTACGAGTTATTAAGTCAAATGAATCATCTTGTCGTTCGCCACTAATGATAATTAAATCTGCGCGCACTAACTGATCTTCAATAACGCTTTGAAGTTCATCTTCATCGTCGGGAATCGAGTGAACTCGATAGGCAACTGCACCAACTTCGCGTACTGCGGTTGTGAGCATCCACGAGTTTGTTTCGTACTCTTCACCATGAGCCAACGCTTTACCTGGCTCTAAAAGATCTGGCCCTGCTGAGAGAACAACGACGCGAGGGTGCGGGCGGGTGGGCAGATGATCTCGGCCAATCGATGCGGCAAGTCCGATCTGGGTCGAACGAATGCGACTGCCTGCGCGCATTACTAAGCGTTCACCTGCATAGACATCCTCTGAAAGCGTCGCTCCGTGAGCATCCAGCAAAGGCATATCGAAGGATTCAAGAGGCTTGCAGATGCCGATAAGAGAGGTGAGGAAGTCATCTACTCTCGTGTGCTCTGCCATAATCACACCATACTTGTTGGGCCGCGCTTTGTATGGGATTTAGCCCCCTAACTACTCCGGAGATAAGAGATGAACCAGAACACAGTGAAGCAAGAGCTGCGTGAACGACTGCGTCGAGAGCGACGACAGAAATTCATTACATCTAATTTTAATATCATCTTGAAGTCACCCGAAATTATCGCAGCAACAACTATCGCTTCGTATATTTCATATGAAGTAGAGCCAAGCACGGCCGAGATTAACAATGCCTTTCTTGCTGCGGGCAAGCGTTTACTGCTACCCCGTGTCAACGGTGAAGTCCTCGAATGGATTCAGTGGGATGGAGACGACAGACAGCTCAAGATCACAAAGAAGCTCTCTGAGCCGATTGGTCAGCCTGTCACAGATTTAGATGCGATTGATGTGATGGTTGTTCCGGCGCTGCATATCGATAATCATGGTTATCGCCTTGGACAAGGTGGGGGATTTTATGACCGCGCACTCGCTATTCTTCCAGGTTGGAAAATCGGCTTAGTGCATGCAGGCGAATTAACGAGCCAAAGTTTGCCAAGAGAGACGCACGACATCCCATTAGATGCCGCAGCTACACCATCAGTTGTGGTGCGATTTAAACATTAACTCTGAGGCAGATTGCGAGCCATCACAATTCGTTGTATCTGATTTGTGCCTTCATAAATCTGTGTTAACTTTGCATCTCGCATCATTCGCTCAACTGGATAGTCAGAGACATATCCATATCCACCCAAAACTTGAATTGCATCCTGAGTAACCTTCATCGCTATATCGCTTGTAAAACACTTGCTCGCAGCTGAAAAGAAACGTAAATCTCTTTCATTGTTTTCACTCTTGACTGCAGCGGCGTAGGTCAACTGTCGCGCTGCCTCTATGTTCATCGCCATATCGGCCAACATGAATTGCACTGCTTGAAAATCAAATATTTCCTTTCCAAACTGCTTGCGCTCATGTGAATACTTGGTTGCAACATCGAGTGCTCCTTGGGCCAAACCCAAAGCTTGAGCTGCAATCGTGATCCGTGTGTGATCTAACGTATCCATAGCAAGCGCATAGCCAGTACCAACTTCACTGATTCGACGATCATCACTGAGTTTTACACTATCGAAATAAACTTCGCGAGTTGGCGAACCTCGAAAGCCCATCTTCTTTTCTGGTGCACCAAAAGAGATTCCAGGGTCGGATTTTTCAACGATGAAGGCGGTTATTCCCTTCGATCCAAGTGATGCATCACCCTGAGCAATGACGGTATAGAACTCGGACACTCCTGCGTTGGAGATCCATTTCTTACTACCGTTTAATATCCACCCATCACCATCGCGCTCGACTTTTGTTCGAAGCGCAGATGCATCTGAACCTGCATCTGATTCAGATAAACAGTACGAAAATCCTTTTCCTGCAACCAACTGAGGAAGCCAACGCTTTTTTTGTTCATCATTACCACCTAAAATTAAAGGCAGTGAGCCAAGTTTATTTACTGCTGGAATTAAGGATGAAGCGCCACAGACTCGTGCGACTTCCTCGATAATGATGACTACCGCTAGTGCATCAGCCTCATCGCCTCCAAAATCTGTTGGTACATGTGCCGCACTTAACCCCGCCTTTTGCAAGGCGTCAGCAGCTTCTTGGGGAAATCTATGATCCTCATCGACAGTGCGAGCAAAAGGTGCGATCTCTTTTTCAGAGAGTGCGCGAACACTTGCACGCAAATCCTTGTATTCAGAAGGTAAGTCAAACAGATTCTCCATTACGGTCCATTCCTATCGCGTTGGGCTAACTCTTGTAAATACTGGTTGTACTCAGCTAAATCATCAGGTGTACCCATAGCGGCATTTCGTGCAGTGTTTCGATCTATGCGTTTTGCCTCACGGGAGTCATCTTTAACCCAACTAATAAATGTCGCAACCAGAGCTAAAAGAATCGGGATTTCACCCATTGCCCAGCCAATCGAACCAGCTAACTTTTGGTCTGCGAGTAAATCTGTAAGCCAAGGGGTTTTTAAAGAGGCGAAATAGCCGCTATCAATGAGCGTTGTAGTTGACATCAATGCAACCGAGAAAAATGCATGGATGCTCATTGCTGCAAAGACGATAACAATGCGCACCAAATGTGGGATTCGCCGTGGATTTGGATCGATACCGATAATCACATGGAAAAAGAGCAGTCCGGCCAGGATGAAGTGAAAGTTCATGAAGAGATGGCCAACGTGGCTCTGCATCATCGATCCAAAAAGCCCAGTGAAATAAAGTGCAAACAAGGATCCATCAAAGAAAGCCAGTGCAACGATTGGATTGGTATAGAAGATCGCCAATTTTGAGTGCAGTGCTGCAAGCAGGGTTCCACGAACTCCACGCTCATCTTTACTGCGGCCTTGCGGCAGGGTTCGTAAAGCCAATGTGATTGGTGCGCCTAAAACTAATCCGATCGGTGCAATCATTCCCAATATCATGTGCGCAATCATGTGGTACGAAAAAGCGAAGTGAGCATACAAACCAAGTCCACCGCTTGTTGCAAAATCAATGAGTGCAATACCAATTGCAAATGCAATGGTTCGACCGACTGGCCATTTATCACCGCGACGAGTCAAAACCAATACTCCCTTAATATACAACGCTACTGCAGTAATTAATATGCCAATCATTAATGCGTCTGGCTCGTAACTAAAAAAGATTCGGCCCCATGTAGGCGCAGGTGGAGTTGAGATTCCAGAGACAGCAACTGAAGGATCAAACTGAGGAGGATTTGCTCGCTCTGGTTCGTGATTTGATGAAAGCCATGCGCCCATCGCAACTGTGATAATCATGATGAGAGCTTCAGCGACAATGAGGCGACCAAATGCTGGCCAATCGATTCGATCGCGCTTTGCTAAATTTTCGCGATGCACATATCCGATTGCCACTAAAACTAATGTGAGTACAATTTTCGCAACAACAACGTAACCGTAAGCCGAGTTCCATGCCCCTTGAAAATCCAAACGTATCCAAGCGTTGACGCTACCACTTGCGATTACAGCGATAATCGACCATAAAGCTAGCTCACTAAAGCGATGAACGGCGATAGGGCGATCCTCTGGTTCGAGTAATGCGATAGCGATGACGCCACCTACCCATAAAGAGAGGGCAACTACATGTATGACTAGCGAGCCGATAGCTAGACCGTGCGAGCCACTTGATGCCGCGTGGCTTTGAAATATCGGTGTAACTAGGCCCACCATGGCTAGAACAAGGAGAAATACCGTTGAGAGTATTTTCTTAACACGAAAAGCTAGCGCCGCAATCACAAGTCCTACAACAGCTTCAAAGAGTAAGTACTGGCCAAGAGTTATCTGTGTAATAAAAGATCGCAGCACAGTTGGATCTAAAGCGACGGAAACAGGTTGATCCAAAATCGATGCCAGCGTAAAAATAATCGTTCCAAAACTTCCAACTGCCCAAATTAAAGCGCAGCCCCAAAGCAAGCGCCGAAGTTTTTCTGCCTGCGTAGAAAGCCTGCCCTCAGTATCAGTGAGCAAGAAACCCATTGCAAGTAAGTTTCCGATCGTACTGAAACTGCCAATGAGCGAGAGATATTTAAAAATTACACTCAAAGCGATCATCGATCCCTAAATAACTTCCGGGCATATAGTGAAAGACCAACAAGAACAAAGAATGCAATAATTAAAATTATAAAAATAAATACATTTGTTCCCCAACTGCTACTTGCGGGGGTCTGGGATTGCGTAGGAGTTGGTGATGGTTCAGTTGGGGTAATAACACTTGGTGCAGAAAAATTAAATGTAAAAGATCCCTGTAACGGAACGTCGCCTTCTGAATAAAGAGTATATGTAACACGATAAATTCCAGATTCAGTGAGTGATTTCAACCCGACGGATGCATTGACATCATCGACAGTAATCGTCCCATCATCAACGCGAAGGCCGGATGGATCTGTAACTATTAATTCATTTGCATCTGGAATAAGTGCCACTTGGGAAGTTAATGTGATTGAACTTGGTGGCGTTGTAAGCGTTGACCCGCTGATTGGCAGTGTCGTGATCAGCGAATTAGCCGATGCACCAGGCAGCCCCACAACAATAAAAGCCATTAAAACCACAGCCAAGCCCTTGATTCTCAACGGAACTCCCTCATTTTTTGCTCACGATTCGACCCTATCGTGCCACTTCTTTAGACTTAGTATCTACCCCGCCACAGGGGGCTTAGCCGAGACTGGAGGAGATATGCCCACTTATCAATACGCATGTACTGCCTGCTCTCACGAGTTCGAGGCGGTTCAATCTTTCTCTGACGACTCTTTAACAAACTGCCCGGAGTGCACAGGCGAGATTCGCAAGATCTACTCTGCCGTTGGCGTCGTATTTAAGGGCTCGGGATTCTACAAAACAGACTCTGCAAAAAAGCCGGTTTCTAAAGAAAGTTCAACACCTGCTGCCCCTGCACCTGCTGCCCCTGCACCAAAGGCGGATTAATCTTCGTGATGTGGCGGCTTATCTGATTGTATTTCTTTATCACGTTGCGCAGATTCAGCGGCGGCTTCAGGATCGATCTCATCTGTTGTCACCGAAGGAAAGAGATCGCTCATGGTCAATAGTCTAGATGTAGAAACGGGAGTTCGGTGTGTTTGAGAAGCTAGGTATTTTTATCGTTAAGCGCCGCAAGGCGGTATTAGTGCTCTTTTTACT
>Ga0114966_10000901_pt1 | contig 27986 bp, 29 predicted proteins | sample M_130207_XF_Meta_FD_87029 | JGI IMG/M metagenome (GOLD analysis project Ga0114966, IMG submission 87029) | Freshwater microbial communities from Lake Montjoie, Canada to study carbon cycling - M_130207_XF_MetaG | ecosystem: Environmental > Aquatic > Freshwater > Lake | place: Lake Montjoie... | reverse complement strand
GCATTTCAAACTTTTTTAGTTCTAATGTCATTTACGCCTTAATTATACTTGGTTAAGAAAACAATGTGGTAATTCATTCGCAAAAGGGAACCAAGGTTCCCCTTATATAAAAAGCGAGTTTTTGGTTCAACCTTTTCCCAAAAGGTTGTGAGTTAGAATATCCTATAATAAAATATTAAGAACAACTAATGGAGTTTTCTTATATAAAAAACGATAACCACAAACTTTTCAATGCTTTAGTAGAAAATAACTTATTACAAGTGTCTCAGTGTCAAAATTATATACCCTTGTATGAGAAATTCTTTACGATTAATGCTACTAATTATAACTCTATACATTTGAATAATAAATATGCTTTACACAGCATCAAGTCTAAGGAAACCGATAATATATTTAATGGTGTTGTGATTAATCAAGCAACTGGACTAAAAGAAAAGAAGGATATCTTCTTCAAGTTTGGTCCTTTACTGGATCCGATTAAATATTTAATTGGCAAGTATGATATGAGTAATGTAGATTTATTGCAGTTGCCTAAATATGCGGGGGACACCCCCAAACCCCCGTCGGCAAATATTATAGATTGTATTGCAGGGGGCAGCGCCAATTCCGCTTGTAGTCGGGGGCAAGGGGCAAGGGCAACAGATGGCAGCGGCAATTCCGCTTGTAGTCGGGGGCAAGGGGGCAGCGCCCCCAGCGCAATTGCCGACCAAAACAATTCCGCATATGTCGACGGGTTCTTCACCTATTTGACCAGTCAATTGTTACACGTGCATGGATTTAAACACGGAATCGATTTTTATGGGTCTTTTTTAGCATTGAAAAATAATTTTGCTATAGATGTATGTGATGACATTGATTATATGAGTGACTCTGAATTTTTTAATAAAAACAAAGATATTTTATACACAATTGATGAATCACAGGCAAGTCAGTTTGTCAACAATGATACACGCAATTGTAAACCAAAGTTAAAGTTGGATTTATCTACTAATGATAATGATATTGAAGGAGTAGAAATTCTTGAATTATCTGATATTTTAAATTCAGTAAATGATAATAATACTGCGTTATCTAATGCTGATATTGTATATGAAACTAGTGGTAAAGAGAAAGAACAAACAAATAAAAAAGATGATAGTAGGTCAACGTGTTCATCGCGATTTTCTGATACTGAAGACGAAGACATTGATGCTGAAGTTGAAGACGAAGGCGCTGACATCGAAGGCGCTGACACCGAATCCGACACCGACACAGAATCCGACACCGACACAGACAATGACATGAACCAACTGTTTGTTAAAATAAAAACTTTTCCAGTCCAAGTCATATCACTAGAATGTTGCGAAGGCACGTTAGATTCGCTGGTGGAAAATGATGATGTAACCGATGAAATGTGGGACTCGATTGTTTTACAACTCCTCATGACCTTAATCGCCTATCAACAATGCTTTCATCTTACTCACAATGATTTGCATTCCAATAATATCATGTATATGAAAACAAGTGAACCCTATTTGAATTATAAAGTAGATGAAAAATATTATAAGGTTCCTACGTTTGGTCGTATATTTAAGATTATTGATTTTGGTAGAGCAATCTACAAGTTTCGGGGCAATTTAATGTGCAGTGACAGTTATCACAAGACAGGTGATGCTGCTGGACTCTACAATATTGAACCCTATTTTAATAGTAAAAAACCCCGTCTGGAACCGAATTATAGTTTTGATTTATGTCGACTAGGTTGTTCGCTGTTTGATGCGATAGTGGATGATATCAGCGAAGCAGAGGAGATAGAATCACCTATTTTGAAAATTATTACCGATTGGTGTAAAGACGATAAAGGTAAGAATATTATGTATAAAATGAATGGGGAAGAGCGGTATCCGGATTTTAAACTCTACAAAATGATTGCACGATTAGTTCATCAACATACACCACTCAATGTCCTCCGCAATAAGCATTTTAGTAAATATAGTGTGAATAAGAAGACAATGAAAAATATAAAGGATAAAAAGGTAGAAATTATGGATATTGATGAGTTACCGTGTTATGTGTAAAGTATATATGAATTATAAATAAAAGAATATATATTATAGTTAATTCATACTATTATTAGTATTTAAAAATAGTAATAATATAATATTTAAAATGAAATTACTTGTTTATGGACATAAAGGATGGATTGGAACCCAATTTGTTTCATTGTTAGAAAAGGATAATGGTAGAATTAATTATGTATTGGGTCAATCTCGTATAGATGATACAGCATCAATGATAAAAGAATTAGATAGTATAACCCCGACACACGTTATTACATTTATTGGGCGAACACATGGGAACATTGGTGAAAAAGAATATACGACGATTGATTATTTGGAACAACCTGGTAAATTAGTAGAGAATGTTAGAGACAATTTATTTTCACCCCTATCTTTGGCACTCGCATGTAAAGAAAGAAAAATACATTATACATATTTAGGGACTGGGTGTATTTTTAGTTATAAAGATGTAGACTTTGAGCATTTTGTTTTGAATGATAACGGATTTACTGAGAATGATTTACCTAATTTTTTTGGTTCAGGGTATTCGATTGTAAAGGGATTTACCGATCGGTTAATGCATCAATTAAATGAGAATGTATTGAACTTACGAATTCGTATGCCCATCATAGAAGAAGATTGTCCGCGTAATTTTATTACCAAAATTACAAATTATAAAAAAATCTGTTCAGTGCCAAATTCCATGTCGGTTTTGACAGAACTATTACCGATTGCTTTGCGAATGTTGAAAGTAGGTATAACGGGGACGATAAATTTAACCAATCCAGGTGTTATTTCACATAATGAAATATTAGACATGTATAAAGAATATGTAGACCCTACATTTACATGGGAAAACTTTAGTATCGAAGAACAACGCGAAATATTGGCATGTGAAAGATCGAATAATCTGTTGGATACGTCACTCTTAGAAGAATTTGCACCAGACGTAAGACCTATCACTGAAGCAGTTAGAGCGATTATGAAAAAATACAAACCTAAAAAGACACACACACACCCACAACCACGCCCCAAAATAGAGTTTCATGACAATGAGACTACCATTTTATTTGTGACCGGTGGAGCAGGATTTATTGGATCTAATTTTATTAATGAAATTTATAAATACTATAAACGAATAAAAATAATTAATTTCGATGCTCTCTATTATTGTGCGAATGAAAAACAAAATATTAGTGAAGAAATTAGAAAGGATAAAAAACACTATACCTTTATTCATGGTAATCTACAAAGTTTAGATTTATTAAACTACATTTTTCAAATGAATAAAATAACACACGTGATACATTTTGCAGCGCAATCGCATGTGCAAAACTCTTTTACAGATGCAATTCAATATACACGTGATAATATTTTAGGCACACATAATTTATTGGAAGCCACCCGATTATATTGTCCAACTCTTCATAAATTTATTCATGTATCGACAGACGAAGTGTATGGCGAATCGATGTTAGATACTGATGAACAACATAAAACCGAACAAACCGTTTTATGTCCTACCAATCCATATGCAGCAACAAAAGCAGGGGCTGAATTATTAGCGCAGTCGTATAACCATTCTTTTAAAATGCCGATTATTATTACCCGTGGTAATAATGTCTATGGTCCCAATCAATATCCAGAAAAAATTATTCCACGATTTATAGAGCAACTAAGAAATGGAGAAAAGGTTACTATTCAAGGTGACGGTAGTTGTGTGAGAGCATTTTTACATTCCCAAGATACTGCAAATGCTTTTATTAAAATTTTAGAAAAAGGTAAAGTAGGTGAAATATATAACATCGGTTGTGATGAAAGTATGGAATATAGTATTTTAGAAGTCGCTAAAATACTAATTAAAAAAATAAAGGTCACAGACGATTTTGAAAAATGGATAACCTTTATTGAAGACAGACCCTTTAATGACCAGCGTTATTATATAAGCAATTATAAATTGAAAGAATTAGGATGGGAGATTAAAATAAAATTTGAAGATGGTATTGATATGCTGATCAAATAAGTTAATATAATAATTGTATAATCAAATTAAATATATAGTAATATATTACTATATATTATAAAAAAAATGAATTTATTTATAAACGAAGACAGTATTGTAAAGTGGGTGGAGAAAAATAATGGTGTAATAATGTCACGTAAAATATGTAATATTGACCACATAAATTTAACAGAATGTCCTGAAAACACTTTCGTCTGTATAACGGGTAGTAATGAAGTATTAAATTTTTTTTTTAATAAAAAAATTAATTATTTTAAAAATAAAATAATTTTAATAACAATAGAAACAGATGGATTTGATATGTTAGAAAAATATGTTAATCATAAATTAGTAAAACATTGGTTTACATGGAATAAATCTTATCAACATAACAAAGTTACTTGTATACCAATGGGTTTAAATTTTGACAGACAGCAAATTATATTAGACGGGTTTTTAAAAACAAATATATTACCCGATACAAAAGATAGAAAGTTATTGTGTATGAATTGTAATTTAAATACAAATAAATTCAGACAAATATTATCAAATAATATTAAAAATATATGGAAAAATTTTTGTGATATACTACCTACTATACCATTCATTAAAGAATATTGGAATAACTCATATATTGAATACAAAATTCTTATAAGCGTTACAGATCCAAAATGTTATGATATGATATCAAAATATAAATTTATATTATCACCTGAAGGAGCAGGGTTAGATTGTCATCGCACTTGGGAAGCATTGTATCTAAATATTATACCTATTGTATTATCTTCATCGATAAATGAATTATATGAAGATTTACCTATACTAGTAGTTAATAGTTGGAATGATATAACAGAAAAATTTTTAAATGATAAATATGAAGAAATAAATATGAAAAAGGAAAGAGGCGAATATAAGTTGGATAAAATGTATTTGAACTATTGGTTAGATAAAATAATGGAAAAAATTTAAATTTAAATTTTATTTATACAATTGAAGATTTAAACCACACCTGTACAGTTTTACTGTTACCTATAAATGAGTTAACATGCATATTTTGCGTGCCGATTTAAATCTTTATCGGTGTAAACATATTATTTAAAGTATTAATATCAGATTTACTATTTTGTGAATTAGGACCTATTATATTAAATCTATTAAAATATACAATATTTGTAACTAGTCGTTCAATTACATTATTTTTAATTTTATTATTTAAATAATTTTCTGCAGACCAAATGTCATTTTTAGAAAAATATATAGTATCATATAATGTATTTAACAAAAAGTCGAGATTTGCAACATATGCTCCATCATCGAATGCCCAGAGACCACGATTTTTATAATCATCACTGGTTGTATTATATATTTTTAAACTATTATTAAAATAAATAATAGATGCTTGCGGGTTAATAAAGGAATTAATATATTCTAAGTTTAACATATCAAATGTATTATTTTTAACAAAATCTAATAATTCATCTATTAATTTATCATCATTTACTAATGAAAAAACATCATCTTGTAAGAAAAATAAATATTTTACACCATCTTTATAACATTTATGTAAAGTTTTAATTAAACTTTGCGTATAACTAATATTATTATATGTGACTATTTCCATATTATTAATTTCTTTAAAATAAGACTGTTTACACATATTTTTTATATAATTTTCAGATGAATTATGAAACACATAATAATTTTTATCCAATTTATTTCTAAATTTAATATCAACTTTATCTTTATTATGATATTCAAATAGTATACTTCTATTATCTGAATATGTTTGTGTAAAAGAACAAATCATTATTATATATTTTATACATATAAAATATATAATATTTAAACATAATATTATTATTTTTATTATATAAATGGAGACACCTATACATTTTATTACCTACGGAAATCATGTTTTTGAAAATGCTAAAAACAGACTGATTCAACAAGCAAGAGACTTTTATCCCTTTAAATCCATTAAAGGATATGGTCCCGATGATTTGCCAGAAGAGTTTAAACAACAATTTAATACTATTTTGAACATGAAACGAGGAGCCGGGTATTGGATATGGCGACCGATTATATTAAAACAAAAATTAGATGAAATGAATGAGAATGAAGTTTTAATTTACTTAGATGCAGGATGTCATTTAAATAAACAGGGTATGAAGCGATTCAACGAATATATAAATATGTTAGAACAAAGTGATTGTGGAATAATGTCATTTCAAATGAGTGGAAATAAAGGTCCAGGAGGTTTTGAAAAAGAAAAAAGATGGACCACAAAAGAAATATTTAATTATTTTAATGTAGATATAAATAGTGATATAAGTAATAGTGGACAATACCTTGGTGGTATATTAGTGTTAAAAAAAAATAAACACTTAATGGATTTAATGGATTTATTTATAAAAACGGTTTATGACTATCCACTTATGTTTACAGATTATTATAACAACATAAACCAACATCATGAATTTAAAGAAAACCGACATGAACAAAGTGTTTTTAGTATTTTACGCAAATTACATGGATCGGTTGTGATTGATGGAGATGAATCATGGATGGTTCCTTTTGGAAGAGGAGAATCTTTAAATTATCCATTTTGGGCAGTAAGATCGAAAGATTAGTTATGATTAGTAATAAGTAATTTTTTATAAGAATTAATTGTTTTAATAAATCTTTGCTTAATAAATTCTCTTCTAATTTCATATAATTCATCTTTGAAATTTGCAAGCATATGAAAAAGATCTTCAATTGAATTAAAATAATAATATCCTTCGAGATCATAATAATCTGCACGTTCTATCCAAAAATCAACATTTTTTGTTATTTCTAAGTATTGAGGTATTTTACCATGCGAATGATGTGACCAATAATTCATTTGATGATGGACTAATTTATTTTCCCATAAATGTTTTAAAAATGATTTACTAGGGAAAAATATTGGTATTTCACTTGATATTTGTTCAAAAATAGACATTGTTGATGCTTCATAAGGTAAATGTATGATGCCTTTGAATTTCATAAGAATATCCCATTTATATCTACCCAATTGAGAACGATGTATAATATTATTATTATTTGGTAAATTACCAGAATAAAGTAAAAATTTATTACTAGTATTTATAGGATTCCATTTCATATTTGTATATAAGCATAAAGAAGGAATGATACAAGTATCAATCGTAAGATTTCCTAATTTAAAATAGGCATCATCTGCTTTATTGTTTGATATAACTTTTAATAATTTTTTATCTTGTAATCGTTTAAAACAATTATGTTGTTCTTTTATCATTTGATAATTATTATTCCAACAAAAAGGCAAATCGTATCTAGTAGCATTAACTATATATATTGGTTTATTATATTTTTCAAATAATAATACAAATGATGCAGGATAACAACATATAAATCCATCAAAAGTAGTTAAGATATGGTCATATTTATTTTGAAAAGAATTGATAAGATTAATATCTAATTTTGTCCATGTGTTCTGATTTAATATTTCTAACTGTTTTCGATCTTTATTTAATACCCATGTATGACCTGATAAACTCCAATCTTCAATTTGTATAGTTTCATCAACAACTTTAAATATATTAATTATATCTGCAATTACAGAAATGTGTAGATCTATGTTTAAAATTTTCATTATTATTATTATTAATTTATTTATTTTTATTTAAATAAAAATAAATAAATAACATATTATTAGTATATTAAATAATTTTACAAAGAATAATTCCATTTCTTTCATGTACTAATATTTTCCACTTAAGTTTATCATTATAAATTTCATCTACAATTTTTGTTGGATGTACAAAAAATAGTGAAAAATATATTAAAAGTAATCTATTAAAACTTGTTCAAATAGGTTCGCAATTTAAAGAATTTAAAATAATCATTTATGAAAATGATTCAACTGATAATACATTAGATCAATTAAAAATGTTTAAAGCATCCAATGAAAATTTTGATTTTATTCATGAAACACAAGTTAAAAATAAATATAGTAAATATATAATTTATAATATACGGGCAGCAATTTTAACACATGGTAGAAATCTGCTATTAAATCAAGTCATTAATAAATATAGTATATATGATTACATGATTATGGTTGATATAGATAATATATTAATTGATTTTAACCCACAAAACATAGGTGAAGTATTTAAACATAATGTCGAAGAATGGGACGTAATTACTGCTAATTGTAATATAAAATATTATGATATTTGGGCATTACGTATTTCCAAACATATTTGGAAACCAGAGATACATGGAAAAATATGGAATGAACCGATTGACTATGATTGCTGGCGGGATACAAAGGATTGTGAGAAGACTATTGATAAATATCAAAAAAAAATTTCACCAAATATGCCTTTAATCGAAACCGATTCTTCATTTGGAGGATTAGGTGTATATAAAATATCTAAAATAAAAAATTGTAAATATAATGGATTTGTTTATAATAGTAATGGTAGTGTTAAATATAGTCAAAGTGAACATGTAGCATTTAATTCAGATATAAGAAAAAATGGAGGGAAAATATTTATTTGTCCTTCATTATTATTAACTTGTCCAATAGAACATTTACAAACTAAAACAATACAATGAACTTCGCATAATTATTTAATTTATAAAACAAGAAAACAGTGTTTAATATCTATAAAAAGTTCAATTTTCTATAGTAAAATAATTATTATAATGATCTTTAATTTTTGATTTAGCATTAATTCCATAAGTATAATGTTGTAACCTAGCATCATTAAATAATGGACATGAATATAAATAATTTATATCATCTGGTAGTTCATGAATATCTATTTTTTGTTGAAAGATATATTCATTAAGATAATATTGTTCATAAGATGGCCAATTATATAAATTTGGAGCAAATTTTCCAAAAACATTTTCGGTAAAGGTCGAATAAAATTTTGGTATTCCAATTAATCCGCCATTATATTTAAAATTTGGTGAAAATTTATTATTAGGGTTTACTCTAAGACTTGTATCCCATACCATACAAATTTTATTAAAATTAAAATCATCTAATACTTTAACATTTTTATTTTTTGGTAAAAGGTCTAAATCCCAGCATATTATAAAATCATATCCAGGTAATATTTTATGTGCTAATAATTTAAACCAGGAGGGATGAGCATTTCTCGTATCAATATTTTTAGGTAAATCTTCAATAAATTTATATTCAATATTACAACTTTCAAAATAATCTATTAAAATTGGTTTTGAATAAATTTTATAATCAATATTTCCAATGGATAAAACCATAATACATATTTTCATTATATTATATTATATTATATTATATTATATACCTTTAAATAATTAATATTTATATATATATATAATGAGTTTAACAAATTTTGACAATAGAGAATTAATGATTAAATTCTATAGTAACCTGATAAAAAATCCAAAAATTATTGAAATTGGTATATTTAAAGGGGAATTTTTAGATTATATCTATAATAATTGTAATCCATTAAATTTAGATGGAATTGATTTATTTGAAGGAACAGTGGGTTCTGGTAATGCAGATGGAAATAATTTTACCTATTGTAATTTGAACCAATCATATAATGAATTGAGTTTAAAATATAGTAATTGTCCAAATGTAAAATTACACAAATCTGATTCCTCCATATTTTTAAGTAAATGCAATGATAATGAATATGATATAATATATATTGACGGGGATCATAGTTATAATGGCGTAAAAAAAGATTTGATACAATCATTTAAAAAAATAAAAAATGGAGGATATATTATGGGTCATGACTATGAAATGAATATGACAAAAGCAAAAACACGATATAATTTTGGCACTAAACAAGCAGTTGACGAATTTTGTGTATACTATAAACAAACAATTATCGCAAAGGCTTTTGACGGTTGTGTTAGTTATTGTATTAAAATTAATAAGTAAATAAAAATATTAAATTATTATATATTATCATGAATTATTACACCTTCGCACTTTTCAATTGCGTGGTAACGTGTTTTCTATGCTTACATATGCATTTAAAATGCGCAATGTTGTAAAAATAATTAACTCAACCATTTATTATCTAAATTTTGATACACATTTTCAGCATTACCTCTATAATAAATAATCCATATAGAACAATTACCACTTCCACATATTATATATTTACATTTTGACATTATAATAGTAATAGCCAGATAATATTTGGAATATATAAAATTTTGTTCACGCATAATTATATCTACTGTATTATTGCATTTTCGCACATGTCGTATTCTATTTTTAAAAATAAATGAGTTATAAGGAAATACATCAAACATTCTCTCAATAAATTGAGTTTCATCAGATTGAATTAAAAATTTAATATTCGGACTATCAAGTAATATAGTTTTGGCCTTTTCAATGTATTCATCATAACCACATATCAGAGTTTCTCTGTTTTTATCGTTTCCTCTATAAAATAAAACACAGATATTATCATAATTCAAATTATATTCAGTTTGTATATCATTAACTATTTTATTTATTTCATCACTGGGTTGAAAATATTTATTCATAAACATATTAATTTCATAAAAATTACTAATTTCTTTATAATTAGCAAATTGATTATCTCCAATATTTATTATATTATTATATTTAATATCGTCGACATAATTTTTTTTAAAATAATGATAGGTTATATCATTATTTATCATAGTAATGGGTTTATACAATTTAAATGACTGTGATGTATCTACCACATCTGGAAGTTTCTTATTTATATTAAAATAGTTAACTATATGAGATAATCGAACACTACAACAAGAAAAGAAACCAGCATTATGTGTTATTTTTAACATTATATATTTGTATAATATATTATTTAAAAATAGTATATTATATTTAAATAATTACTTATACTATGAATATCGCATTATCAAAAAATATTAATTCTTTTTGGGTCGATAATAAAGAATATTATTCATTTCAATCTATTGAAAAATTTATAAAGTATTTTTTCCCACCAAATCTAGATATTAATATTATTAATAATGACAGTGTTTATAATTCTAAAATATATGATATACAATATACTGATAATACTATATTAGAAAATACAAAAATAAACATATTAATTTGTGTTGAAAATTGTAATGCTCATAAACATTATAGACATTATAATAAATATGGAAACTATGGGGATGAAAAAGTTAAAATTTATTTTTATAATCATATAGATAAACTCGTCGTAAATGAAAAATTTATAGCTATTCCTATTATTTATACACAAATAAATTATTTTAACTCTTATTATAATGAAATAAAACCAACAATTTTTATACCATTTGAAAAAAAAAAATTTTGTATATTTGTTTCAAATAATCCAATTCGCAATGATGTTAAAAATAATATTAAAAAAATTTTATCTACTATGGGAAAGTGTGATACTCTGGAAATGTATAAACCAATATTAAAAAATAAATCATGTTATCATTCAGTAGAATTTATTAATATTTTACAGGAATATAAATTTGTTTTTGTATGTGAAAATTCAATCGCTGATGGTTATATTACTGAAAAAATATTTAATTGTTTCTTTTCAAGAAGCATACCTATCTATAATGGTTCTCAACAAATTGAGAAATATTTTAATAAAAATATCTTTATTAATGCTAATAATATTAATAATTTAAAAAAAATATATTTTTTAAATAATAACGAGAAATTATTTAATACGTTAATAGATACAAATAAGATTAATGATGAATTTAATGATGAAGATTATAAAATAAAACTAAAAACTTTTGTAGATAATAATATAATGGATTAAACTTTTGATATACTTTTACTTGAAAATATAACAATATTACCAATAACAACTCCCTTCTACATTATGATAATTTAATGGTTTTTCACAATCCATCGGTCTTACCCAATATTGATTCGAATACATATTTGTAATTTCATTTCTTTCTCGTAACCATCTATTTCCTAATATACCGAAATACATTTGTAATACACCACCTACATAAATTGCAGACTTGTTATGTTTTTCATATATATAGTTACAGATTAAATTTCCGTACCCTCCGGATGAAACTAATGCTATATCATAGGTATCTTTTATTAAGTCTAATTTTTTACAAAAATTATTAAATTCTATAATAAAATCATTTGAAGGTTGCGATCCCTGAGTTTGAGGGGGTTTTATTAAAATAAATTCACAATTAGGAAATAAATCTATACCATATATTTTTTCTCTGATGGGTATCTGTTTTTTTATTGATTCTTCAAATGCGGAAATAATCAATATTTTTTTTCCTTTTAAAGAAAAGGTCCATGGAGTTTCAAAATGAATGTAATGAAAAATATCTAAACAAAACGCCCAAATCATTTTTTTATTTTTACATACTATATTTTCAATATAGTCTTGTGATCTGTTAATTCCTTTATATACTCCTCCATTTTTTTCCCATCCTGAATATATATCACAATTTTCAAAAACATTTAAATATAAATTTGAATATGCGACAGAACTATTATTACATGTAATATTAATTCCCGCGTTATTTTTCATTGGAACAATATTACTATTTATATTTCTTCTATACATTTCTTTTTCTTCATCAGTATTACTATTAAATAATAGTTTTACATTAACAGCAAAATTATTTTCTATACCGGCAATTCGTGGTATAATAAATTTATCATTTTTATTTATCTTTTCTAATATATATTCATATAAAATGTTATTGTCATAAAAAGATAAATTATCTAATTTTTGTAATGAAACATTGCTACTTAAGAGAATGTTTTTATAATTCAATGGATTAACCAAGCAATAAGGATTTGGTATTGCCTTTAATTTATCATAGTCTCTTATTTGAGTTGAATGAAAATGATATGTTTTTATAAAATTTGGATCATTTATTATTTTAAACCCAAGTATATTAAATAAATATAATAATTTATTATCGCACCCTGGAATTCCTAGTGTTAAAATAAAAACCCTTATATATTTTGTTATATTTGTAATAAAATTACTATGGAAAATCCAGGTATCTTGTGATACACTGGTAGGTCCAAAAATTTGTGATTGTTTCGAATTATTATTATATTCAAAACGCAATTGAGAAAAAATATATTTTTCGTTTGAAATATTCGTCATATGTAATTGTTTTAATGTATCATCAAAAAAAATGTCTGCATTTATAATACATATAAACCCCTCTATTTTATTTTTTTCAACATAATTAAATATGTGGGCATATGTCAAACGTTTGTTGATATTAATTTGTATAATTTTGTTTGAATCAATTCCTCCCAATTCAGCTATAGAATACATACGTTCATTCAATAAAAATATTTTATTTACATGAGGATTATTTACATTATTTCTAAGACAGAATATAATTTCTTTATTTCTTTCTTTATTTGGATGTATAAAGAACTGGCAAAACACATTAATATTATCTTGTTTTTCATTTTCTTTTTGTTCTTTTATAGGCGGGGGTTCAGATTTTAGTGTATAAATCATTATACATATAAATAAATAAATAGTTTTAAATATAAAATAATTAAAACTATTTGTAGTTAATTAATATTTAATATTTATAGATTTATACTATATATTCAATGATGCAATTTAAAACCCTGGCGCATCCGTAAACGCCCCAATTACTTTATTCCCACCTGATTCACCAGGTATCACTTGTTCAATCACATAAATGCCTAAAACAATGCTAAAGTAGACCAACAAGGTATCTTTCGCCAATTCTTTTAAGGGTTTACTTTCCTTTAAGACAATTCGCATTTCGGCAAACCGGAGGAGTAAATAAACGACAGCAATAATCCCTGCATTTAAAAAGACATTATCCATTTTATAGTATAAACTATAAAATGAAAAAGCAAACCTCGAAATTACGCACAGCAATTCCGCTTGCGGTCGGGTTATAAAGGGGCGATGCCCCTTTAAGGTTTGACCAAAAACAACCTTAATTTTGGTTCAATATTTGACCTTAATTCACTGCGAAAGTTTGAGTTGTTTTTTGGTCCAACCTTAAAGGGGCATCGCCCCTTTATAACCCGACCGCAAGCGGAATTGCTTAAAAGGTTGATGGTAATATCTCCACATCCAGCATCGGTGGTGGTCTAACTGTTAATGGTCTATTCAAATCATTAATATCTGAAAAGTCCAAGCGAATATCTCCCCCTATTTTTAATTTATTCTCATCATCGTCGTTTTCCTCTAAATGCCGTTGTTTCTCAAACGATTGTGCGGAAATAGTTTCTAAACGTTCAATCGTTTTCGGTGCTTCAATATTCGTTTCAATACCGCGAGTGTCAATGGCGCGGTCCGTATTAGAGAAAGTAAGTTTATTATTAGTTGGAGGCATAATAGTTGGTATTTGTACAGGAATAGGTTCTGGTGGTGGTGCAGGTGGTGGCGTAGGTTGTTCTTCTTTTGGTTTAGGCGGTTCTTCAACTGGTATGGCGATTTTCTCCTGAACTTCCTTCACATCCACATGCTGTTCTTCCGTCTCATCCATATATGCCCGTAAAATCGCCTCTACTGGGATACTTTCGCGCACCGAGTTCATAATGCACTCGCGAATAATCAGTTCCAGTTCTCGGTTATGTTTCTGTATTTGTAACGGGGCGATATTCTTCTCAAACAAATAAATATTTGTATAAATCTTGCGTGCCACATTAATGTAGATTTTGTGAATAAAGACGTCAACCGACGGCACATCAATGTCCACTTTCTTTTGTTTCTGTCCAACGCGCACACACGATAGTGCCTTTAGTTGAATCACATGCACACAGGTAATCAACTCTTCCAAGTAACCACATCCCGACGACTCGCAAATCCGCTTCCGCTCCGTCTCGATAATGTCATTATTCCATTTCGGTATTCTGCCTAGAAACGTCTGAAAGGTCATTAAATATTTATCCTGTTCATCATTGTCTTCGCATAGTTTCCATGCCTCATTAAAAATAGATTTCAACCCTTGAATAATTTCCGGGGTCAATGTATTGACCAGACGGGCACACCACTCATTTTTAGACTCGGCAAGACTCGTTACAGAATAATCGTCCATTATTTTATTACTTTACATAAATGATATATTTTCTAAATCCAAATCGGAACGAAGATAATAAAAATTAAGAATAAAAGTCATGAATAATTTTTCATTTCTAAATTCTTTCTTAACTTTATTGAAAGTGAGGAGGAGTTGATACTTTTTGGCAGGAGTAGTGCATTCGGTACCCTCCTCGATATACTTCATCAAATCCAACCCACTATAACCCTTCTCATATAATTTATCCACTAAATCCAATACCGCAACATAATCCGTAATTTTATCCTTCTGGGTCACACTCAAATACGTTTTCAACCACGCCGCTTTTTTTTTATCCATTTGACTGCCGAATGTATTTTGCACACCTAATTTATGAAGATTTACCGATTTTTCCTGGATGATCGGTTCGGGCACAAATATTTCGCATAGACGCGATAAAATAGGTTTCAATAGTTTATATTTATCTTCTACAATTATAAAAAAACGCGTGGTATGGCAAAATAATTCTATACAGCGACGCAAGGCGGATTGTGCGTCGGTCGTTAAATTATCCGCATTGGATAATATGACCGTTTTAAAATGCCCGGATCCTTTGACATTGATATGGGTCTTGGCAAAAAATTTCAGGTCTTCTCTCACAAATTTAATCCCCTTACCATGCGCACAATTTACATTCATCACATATGCTTTAATGAGTTCTTTATTATGATGGTAAATATCCGCTACAAATTTATGAACAATCGTGCGTTTACCACTGCCACTGGGACCATGAAATATAATATTGGGGATTTTTTCGGTTTTTAAGAAAAAATCAAGTTTTTCGGTAATGGATGGATGATAATTTATATTCATTTTTTATAACTGTGTCTATGAGATTGTAGAGTTTTAATTTTAAATCAATGTTTATGTTAATATTAAAATGAAAATTTATAATAGATATAGTTATAATTATTTATATTATTAAATATACATCATCGCGTGTATTTTTTCCTCCTCCAATTTCTCTAAAAATATTTCATAAAGCAATGTTCCATTTAATATACCTTGAACAAGTCGTAACATACATCCCCATGATGCTCCAGTATGACTACCATCGTCTAACAACTCATTCATCTTTCGTTGTAAATTTATTTTGTAATCGTCTGTTTCGATCGTATAACTAAATCCATCCCTCCCATTAAATTCTTTAATATAATTTTCAATAGCAGGATATTCTTTCAAAATATCTAAACAGCGTTTGACTTGTTGGAACATCATTTTATTTTATGTATGTATTTATATAATCATATAAATATATAATCATTTCAATTTTTTTGATAATATCAATATCCTATAGATAATATCCTATTGATAATAACCTATATAAAATAAAATCACGGCAACACTAAATAATGTTAATGAGGATATGTATATAAGAGTTTTCGCACTGTAGTTTTTATTTATAAATGCTCCATAATAAGCACCTATAAAATAGGCGATAAATAATAATACACCAATGGTATAATCTATTTGTTTGCGTTTGCCATATTCAATCACCGCTAATAATGATAAGGGTGGTAATATAGAAAATAAAATCGTCCCTGTCATTTTATAGTAATTGGGTATGATATTAGATAAAATAAGTAAGGGCAACATAATAACGGTGCCTGCTAGACCGAGTGCCCCACCCAACACACCCCCTATCGTTCCAATGAGTAGTGCGATTATGTATTGATACATATTTTATATATATATTTATATTTATATAAATATAATCCTTATGCCCAACTCTGTAAACTCTGGGTATAAGGATTATTTTTAAACGCTGTTAAAATATCAGGGTTAATGCGTTCGCACTCGATACCGGTATTCCGTGTCTGAGGAATGTGCACCACGCCATAGGACTCTGCTGAGGGGGTGGCATTGGTCACATGGGTCGATCCAGGACTGCGCACCCACCAGCGATTATTATCGCGATCACAATCTCTTTTGTGTATACTAATATTATCCGTTTGACTAAACACTTGAGTGCCACCTTGATTCGGTCTATTCACTGAGGTTTTATTGACATTATTACGCTGCGCATAATTCGAGTCATAGTTCATCTGTGCTACGGCGGCGTTGGGTCCAGCATTACCTAAATAGGGTAAATTGGTCGTGTCCCGCTGCACATGAACGGGAGTATTGGCAGCGACAATATAACCCGTATTGTCTTGGGTTTGCCCTTGTACATTCAAATGGTTAAAATCCAGTTTCGCTTCCGTCATTTCCCGAATAGTGGTTTTGGTGCGGTCCGCCGGATTATAAATAATACCATTCTTCACATTCGACGCTACATTACCCGTTGGGCGCAAATTACCAATCACATTTTCTTTTCTAGAGGGTCGAAGCACGTCCATAATCGGCGATACCACTGCTTTCATAATGCCATTCACAATCCCAAAATTTTCTTGCGCGCGTGTTGTGGTGCGATTATTGGGTAAATTATTATAACTTTGCGACCCATAGTCGGCAACCGTGGGGGCAGATTTTCCCGCCGCGTTGGGTAAAGCGGGTTGACAGAGTGGCAACACTTGCCGTTTCACCGGTTCATATGCACCCGCCACATAGGTGGCTTCGCCATCCTTAACCGCCCCGACCCCGAAATATTCGGCACTTGTAGAAATACGATTTACATCTTGTAATATTTCTATCCCGCGGGCAGTCGGTGCTTTTTCTAAACCGGTCGTAGTAAACCAGCGGTCGGGACCCACCGTGTAATAGGTATCGGGCAGATTTTTTTCGACTTTGCCTTGGGTTTGAACAGATCCAGAATTTTGCACATAGGCTATGGCGGGTCCTTGATGTCCGTCTAAATTAAATGTCATTTTCGGATTGGTTTCTACGCGCAATTGATCAACTGTGCGTGGTAACCATTGTTCACGTGCGCCCATACCCGAGTTAAACCCGGCACTGCCTTCTGTGCCAAATCCTTGATTCAACGCTGGTGCTACTTTTTGTTCTTCCCAGGGTTTAATATTCGCCATACGCATGGACGGGTTGACTCGCGATTGTAAAAAATCGGTCATATTTGGCGCACCATTCGCATATTGTAGATTTTGTTGCGGTTGAAATAATGGGGCAATTTCTTTTTTGTTGTATTGCTGTGAACCTTGCCCTTGTAAATTGTCTAAAACTGATTCCGATACATTAAAATCCGTAGAGGCACCTTTTATTTTGGCACCGAAAAAAGGCACCATATTAATATGCTTAAAACACTCTTTATCAATCGGTTCACCGGTTAAAGAATAACTTTGTTGTGATGAACCACCGACCCCATAATTTGTATTCTGTTCATCGACAGATTTGTATAAATCTTTCTGATAATATTTATCGGTGGTTTGATTGGAGTTGGGATAATACTTAACATTGGCGTGATTGACGGCTGCCGTGGTGGGGTAATTCACCGGTGGTGTAGGCGGATTGACGCCGGGCAGGGCATTTCTAACGTCTACCATATTGGTATACCCTTCTCTACTATTCTTTTTTTGATTAGACATAATATACATACCACCTAATGCGATTAAAGGAATTGCTATTTCAGCCATTTAGTATACTATTATATATATAGTTTTTAAAAAATATATATATTTTACTTAAAGTCGTCTATAAAACTCGACTTATTTATAAGTCGTGCCAAGCGGTCTAACAAAAGGATTGGGGTTGACGGATTCGGACGGTGAAATCTCTGTTAAACAGGGGACTTGAGTCGTGTGATTATTTCTCTCTAGATTGCGAGTATTTAAATTGTTTTGAAATCGCATACAGGTATTTTCTTGAGGATTGAGAGGTAAGATATACCAATTGACTTGTTCTAAATCTCTAGACATCCAGGCTGGGTGGGTGGCTCTTGATTGATCCGTGACAGTAGATTCGCATGAAGGGTAATTTATTTTACTCGTATTGACTGCGCGGGTTTTATATTCATTTTCACTTTCGCAATCACGACTGGAAGCGCGAGTTAGACCCAAGAGATCACTTTCCAGATTTCTGGTATTGGTCATTAAATTCGCTCCCCATTTTTGCATGCGGATAAAGGGGTCTTCCATGAAGCAAGGGTTCTCACCATTGCCAGGGACATTTAACATATATCTGCCTAAACCTGTCATTTCTTGTAATTGTTTTTGTATTCTACAAGGGTCGTCGTGAAATCGCGTGGATGACATTTATACTATATATACAACCTTTAAAAAAAAGGTTCAAGCGAAGCAGACTGGACCAAAACCCAACCTTTAAAAAAATACAAATATAGTGTTATATTATATGTATCGTAGAGTACAAAAAATTAAAGTGACTGAAATATCTAAAGAAATACTATCAAATACAGATGCGACACAACTATTTTTAAATGATAATAACATAACATCTATACCTGCGGAAATTGGAAATCTTATTAATCTAACAGAATTATCTTTATCAACAAATAAAATAACATCAATACCATCAGATATAGGCAAACTCACACTATTAACAGAATTATCATTCTCTAGAAATGAAATAACATCAATACCACCAGAAATAGGTAACCTCACGAATCTAACAAACCTGACATTTTTAAATAATAAAATTATTACAATCCCACCTGAAATTGGTAAACTGACAAATCTAACAAAGTTGAATTTTTCTGGAAATCAACTAACATTTCTACCAGATGAAATAGGTACACTTGTGAATTTAACACAGCTAAATGTATCTAATAATCAAATAACAGTATTACCCGACTCCATTACGAAACTTATACATCTTGAGGAATTACTATTGAATAACAATATGCTAGATGCAAGAGTATTAAGCACTGTTATTACACTATCGGAAAATTTAACTTCGCCAAATAAAGCAATTTTTAGCTTATCTATTATAGACAATCCAACACTTATTTTTCCAATAAAAGAAATAATGAAGGCATCAAATGAAAGAGATGTAGTATATTTAACTATTCTAACACATGGTATTATTCCTTTAGATAGTAATAACCAAGTTATAGTAAATACACTGCCACCATCTGTAAATACATTTGAAATACAACGTGCATGTAGTTTATCTGCTGTTAACTATGTTAACGATAAACGCACAAAAGATTTTGAGTCATTAATAAAGTCACAATTTAAAAAACCAATCGAATGTAGCAGTGACGTGTGTAATTTTGATACTGAATTTACAAAAAATTGTAAAGATATAGAAGGTAATCTAGAAAGTGATGTTTTATGTAGTTTAGACCCAACTAAACCAGACGCAGAAGCAAAACGTTTTTTTGCCACATCTAGTTTACGTTATCCACAGTCAAAAGTATTTAAAAAAATGTATGGTACAAAGGTATATTACTTTAACAATGTGGATTATTTTCAAAAAGGTAAAGATACAAATGATATGAAAATAATGATGTATATTAAAAGGGAAGATTCTATTTTATCATTTGATATTACACAATACGTTATTGGAAGAAATAGTCAATTATTATTTTTTCAAAATTTTTTACACTTTGTAGTCAATGGATCAACTGAATTTAGTGGAACCTATAATAAAGCACCTTATATGATATCTATAGAGGATATTATTACTTTTCTTAATACTGTATTGGGATATAAAAATATTAAAATAGCAGACTTCTCTTGCGGTGTATTTGCAAAAGAAGAAGATATAAAAAACTATAAAATTAATAAAATTGATTATTTAACAGATGATGAATTAACTACTATTGCTTCACAGTTAGAACCGCATTATGGTGGGAAACAAAGTAGAAGAAAACAAAGTAGAAGGAAACAAAGTAGAAGAAAACAAAGTAGAAGGAAACAAAGTAGAAGGAAACAAAGTAGAAGGAAAAATAAAAAATAATACATAAAAAGTTTATATTTATTATTTTTTAAAAATTTAACACTAATATTTGGCGCAACCTTTTCCAAAGGTTGTTGTTAAAAGTGTGGGCGTTGATTATTCTCAATCACCAACGGCATCGGCATAATGAGTTTTGGTAATCGGTCAAAGTATTTAATTTCTGGAAGGGTCTTCAGGTTGGGGACAACCGGCGATTGTGTTTCTACTAAATTAGTAGAGTTTATACCAAATAAAGCAGTCTCAATATCAATCGAATTATATGCAAAGGTATATCGTCCCATCACACTGGGATTAAATCCAAACTCGGGTAGTCCAGGCGCATAAGCAGGTCCGTTCGGCGCATTTTTATACAAGTCATAGTCTCTTGCTAAATGTAGACTGCGCTGTTCTAAAGTATAGTTTTCTTTTGTATTTTTATTTCTGGTAGATGCCATTGTTCTTATATAAACATTTTAAAAAAACCTTTTTAAAAAAGGTTTAACCAAAACAACCTTTTGCTTTGACCAAAACACAACCTTTCGCCGTGAAACAAGTTTAAAAGATTGAACCAAAACATTTCATCACTCTTTTCTCAATACATTTAATAGCACATCCTTGGTCGTCTCGCAAACACTACCGTCTCTTAATTGTTCACATAGACATTTATGAGTCATATCAAAAAATTCATATTTAAACAATAATTCAAATACTAACTCATCCTGATTAATATTATTATCTTCATTACATAATATCATCAATAATGTTGTCATGTCTTTATTTTTCTTGGCAGTTTCGATAATTGCTCTAAATATATCCGTATCTTTGATTTTATTATAAGTATCATTTGTGATGACATTTATTTTATCATCATCCCATCTCTCCAATCCAAATGCCTGTAAAAGTTGGACTCGGTATAAATAATCTTGACTAAATTCATCCTCCATCAGTTTATAAGTACAAATAAAGTCTGTTTGATAAGACATTATGTAGTATTAATTATAATATTTAATGATAAATCTTTAAATATTATAGAATGGTAATGATAATTTATTAATTTATTAATTTATTAATTTATTAATTTATTTAACCGCTTAATTTTTATTCCCATTGGCATATTCTTTATCGCGAATAAGTTCCCGTGAAGGTAAACCACCACGAATCCAACCGTCAGCAGCGACACCTTCAATTAAATTGGCCGGATTGGCAATTGTCGCTTGTAAAGATGGAATCATCGGTGTAGTGCAATAAGGTCCATAAGATACTTCGGAAAGCGGGTTAATACTTTTTCGGTTAAAGGCCATGTCGCCTTGTTGGATTTGCGATTCCAGTAAAGGATTATTCATACCCCGACCCATATACGGCACGGTAAGAAAAGGACGCTGTTGTAAACTAATACGGCAGGCGGGTTTGGATAAATCCGTCAGGGTCAACTCTGAACTCTCGTTAATATTACAACCACCGATACCGACTTGATGCGAACCGGTAAAATTAACATTGAGTTGACTGGTGGCGAAATCAATGGCATTGCTCATGGGGCAGGCAGGACGATAATTGCTCAGCATATATGTAGAGGCATGCGTATTCTGCACCGTTTGCTGACTTTTATCACACAGGTCATCGCCTAATCTGGTTGTTTGATAGAATGAATAATCGTAAACGGCAGCCATTATTTATATATATATAACCTTTTAAAAAAAACCTTTTGGAAAAAGGTTTGACCAAAATCAACTACAATATTTCGGGTAAAAATTTAACACGAAACTTTACCTTAAATGTTAGAGTTGATTTTGGTCCAACCTTTTTCTAAAAGGTTGTAGGTTGCTAATAATTGGTCCACCTCGGCGGTGCATTTCGTGTGCAAGCAAAGGCATCGCCCTCTTTACATGAAATCATATCACCATAGCAATACTCGGCAAAGGATTTTTGGTCATTGGTGACTCGCGTATTCGGCGTAGCATACCACGTTCGCATCGATTGATCAAATTCATAATTATCTCCTAAATCTTTGAACAATCGGTCATCAATCGTTGGATCATTAAAATTGCTAGTAATAAATTTTTTAGTTTTTTCATTCATTTCATTTTCAACAATGGGGTTATATGCTGGAGCAGCACTATTGCGTTCAGGGTCATCTGCTATTTCAGTCAATAAAACATTCATTGCCGGATTATGGACACTGGGTTGTGTAAAATTATCTTTAACCACATTATAAAGATCTGGATTTACATTATCACTCATATTCATAAATGCTTCCTTAGTGGATAATTTTTTAAATAGAGTCATGGTCTGGATCTTGTATAACAAAAGTATTGCTGCTAAAGTTACTGCTCCAGTAATCACTATTTTAATAGTTTTCGTTATTAGATATCCCAGTAACGTTAATACTAATACCAGTCGTGTAATGGAATTGAGTTTTTCTTCGGATGTCATAATGTGTGTTGGCCATAGTTGTGTTATATTATCTTGTTTAAATAAAATAGTTGGATTATTTAACCAAAATGGTGTTGTCATTTTATATATATAAATTATGTTATTTTTATTTCTTCTTCTTATTTTTCTTCTTTTTATTAGATGTTTCATTTACGGGTTTTATACTGCGTTCAACATTTTCTCCTGTACTAAACACTAGATTTTCTACACCATCCACATTGCTAACTTTGTGAAGTTTGGATTGTGCCTGCGCCTGTGCTTGTGCTTGTGCTTGTGCTTGTGCTTGTGCTGCCGCTTCTGCTACTGCTGCCCGTTTAGCATCCAACTTTGCGCGCATTCTATCTTTTTGTTGTGATGCCTTCATGTTTCTATCTAAATGTGCCTGCATTGCTCCCATATTCATTTTCCCGCCACTCGGCATTCCCATTCCCATTTTACTCATCATACTCTGTAAATTGCCCATACCTGGCATGTCTTTCATTTTCTGAACCATTTCACTTGCTTCTTTCATGAGTTCAGTTTCATTAATATCACCCGACTTGAGTTTCTCATCTAATTTACTACCCACACTTTTGACTAAACCCATCAGTTTTGTCGGATTTTTAAAGAGTTGCTTGAAAACATCATTCACCGAACCCACATTTTCCATATTCATATTTAATTCGGCAGCGGTTTCCTCTGCGATTTCCTTTGCCAGTTTACCTAACTTGCCATCCAGCATACCCGAGACATGGTCGTGGATATCTTGTGGGTTGGGCAGGTCATCTACATTAATATTATCGGGGGCAGTGTTACCCTCACCAGAATTATTAAACATACCTTGCATACCGGCAATCGTTTCTCCTAATTTCGCCTTAAATTCATCTTCATCAATCGCTTCAAACAATTTGGCAGTATCACCAAACGATGCCCCATCAGAAATACTAGATACAACTGTAAATAAAACCAATTGTAGATATTTCCAGATGGTGTTGCGGGTTTTTTCTGTTATGTTTTCATCCCACAACTCTGAAAAGTGAATATCGGGTAAAAATTCTGTAGTTGTAAATTTTTCTTTATCGGCAAACAATTCTTGATTTTGATAAAGTATTTCAAAAAATCGAACTGGATAGACGCTTTTACAATGGTCATAGACGGCAGTCAATGAAGCAGAAGTTTGTATTTCATCTTCACTTTCCAGTAAAGTTTTCAAATGAATGTTTAATTTTGTCTTGTATTCGGGAAAAGTAGTCAATATATCCTTGGTAAAGTCTACTATAATCTTTTTAAAATCGTTCATAGGGGGTGCTTCAGACATTTGAATATAGTTGATTTAAACTATTTAGTTTTAAATCAAATTTTTTGTTAATATACTTTACACTATATAACTTTTCTATTTACGACTTTTACGACTTTTACGACTTTTACGACTTTTACGACTTTTAGTAGTATGTTTTCTTTTACGTTTACCTCCCTTTAATGGGGGGTAGTAATCGGGTGGTTTATCATCGCAAGAATCGGATCCACTATGCGACACAACCCACCTTAAAATACCGACATAACCTCCAATAGTTGCGGGGACAAAAGTGGCATTCACCCAAGTAACCATCATATCAAAATGATATTGTCTTTGTGCACAAGAAATATTTCCTGGAAACAATGCTCCAATTTGAGCTTGCCAACCTTGACAAGGTTGGATTATTTGGAATGGTTCTGCCCAACCACTCATAAGTAGCATTACTCCCCCTATAGTCATACCGTTTAAAACTGCCCATATAATCGCTGCATATGCATGTTGCTTCCACGTTGCCCCACCAGTTTGACGATTATTTCGCCGACCACCATTTTGTTCATTACCTAAATATGTTTTTAGTTCTTTAAGAAGTTTTAAATCATTTTCAGTAGGTATTAAAAGTTGACAACTATCTGACATTTATATATAATAGTTTTATATAATAAAAATATTATATATAAATATTCCTAAAGTTATAAACAAATAATTTTATATTCTTTTACGCGTATGTCTGCTTTTACGCACGTGTCTGCTTTTACGCACGTGTCTGCTTTTACGCACGTGTCTGCTTTTACGCACGTGTCTGCTTTTACGTGTATGTCTGCTTTTACGCACGTGTCTGCTTTTACGCACGTGTCTGATTTTACGTTTTTTATGTTTACCACCCCCCAGAAGAGATTCGTCGTCTTCATCATCATCATCATCTTCGTCTTCGTCTTCGTCTTCGTCTTCAACAGGTGTATATTCGCCATCATCATTTAATTCTAAACCAAAAGGATTTTTTGTATTCACACTGCTAACTTCATCTCCATCAGGTAAAATATAATCTGGTCTTTTTGCTAATTTAAGTTGTGTTTCTAATTCAGATACATGATCACCTTCTAGCATCTTACATGTTTTAGATTTTTCTAATCGTTCTCTTCTTTCAACAACCCAATTTAAAATACGTTTATAACTGTAACTATTAACCACAAATACAAGCGCTTGTGTTCCCATAATTGCGAATTGTAAGTTAGTGACCATAGCGTTATAATCTGCTTGATACATTTGTATATTTTGACAATAGGGTTGTGGTGCTTCTGGAACATCAGGAAGAGCTACTGTTGCAAGAGATAACATTCCACGTGCAACTCTATTATTTAAAGCTGGTCGTACTAATCTGTACCAACTGAATAATTGTGTCCAAACATCATCGCATGGATCTTCAAATTGTGAAAGTCTTACCATGCCCCTAAGAACTACACTATTTATCAATAGAACAACAGTTCCAGCCATTGCTCCTTGTAATATAGCCCAATATACACCTGCTTTAAACCGATCAAAAAAAGTAATTTTCCGTCCCGGTGCCCATGTTGGAAATGATACTATAGAGTTTTCAGTTGTCTTAACTCCACCCTTTTGTTTAGAATTAAAAATATACTTAAATGATTCATCAAATATTTTCTTGTCCTTTTCAGTTATTTTTTGACAACTTTCTGCCATGTTTATATAATATTATAATATTATAATATATAGTAAATTTTATTACATTATATATTTTCAATTATAAAATACACTAAATTATATCATATTAGATATTTCCGATTATAAAATACGCATATTATTACTGATTTGTTGTTATTATAATTAATAAGTATCGAGTTACAATGTATACAAGTTACACAATTTACTCAAATTTTGTATATATTTCATGACCTTTGCCTGTTCGTCTTTGCCCATTTCACGAATAGGTTGTCGCAATAGATCTATCTTTTCTAAAATCATATTGGATGAACCAACATCAACCAAATCATTTTTATAGTCGTTATTAATAAAAAAATTAAGATCGCCAGCTTTAATTTGCTTATCGTATGATCCAATCACATGCTCATTAAATGCCTTAATAATTAATTTGGGATTTACTTTTCTTATCTTTGTAATTGCGGAAAGTAAAGTTGCAATATCATTGTTATCAGGAAATACGCGTTGAACATCCTGTACAAATTCTGTAAAATGATCATTAAATGCCCCCAATAGTTGTGACTTATCCATTATAATTAATTATAGCATTTTATTTAAATCATTTAAGATTGTATTCTATTATATATTAGATAAGTGACTAAAGTGTCAGAATACATAAAGTCTTAGACTACATTAAAAAATTGAAATGCTTTTTCGTGATGTAGTGGATAGTATCTTACAAACAAACAACTCGAAATTGAAAACACTTTCAAACGAATTATAAAATGTTGCCTGCTCAAGAGTTAATTGCCATCATGTGCCCATCGTTGTCGGGGTTATTTGTTGGATTCTGGATTTTCCTTACCATGGCATGGGGTGTTCGTTGGGGGCGCAACGAACCGGTGGCAGATGATGTCGTGCCGGTGGCAGATGATGTCGTGCAGGTGGTCGATCAAGTTATGCAGGTGGTCGACGATGTCGCGCACGTGGTTGAAGATGTCGCACATGTGGTCGACACAGCAGTGGTGCCTGTGCCAACTCTGGAAATGTTCGAGTCACTCCGTCAAACGATGAAAGAAGAACAAGAAAAGAATGAACGAACACAACAGGTGTTGTATCAATTACTCGGTGGTTTGTATAATCAAGAAACTCAAAAGAAAACCATGATGTATGATGCGAATTATTTATTAGATAAAAAAGTAGAATTAGAAGGCACAGGTGAGTTTGCTTACGAAACGGCGGAAGATACTGTTTCGCGACGCAAAGAACACATGTACCCGACAACGCGCCAAGGCGACGACAACGCAAAAGAAATTAAACAGATGAAGTATGAAATGATGGTTTCGCAAGATGAAAACCACGCAGCATTGCAAGAGATCAGAAACGAACTAACGGCACTGAAAGAAGTTATTGAAGGAATTGATATAAATGATTTAAACGCCAACGAAGTCTACATGCGTCTTCACGATTTAGAAGAAAAAGTGACCGATCAAGCGATTTTGAATGAAAAAATGTGTAGAGGCGGGGAAGAGCGGTCGCCGTGGTTTGTAGAATAAAAAAATAGTTAGGTTTTGTTATAAAAAATAAAAAATAAAAAATAAAAAATAAAAAATAAAAAATAAAAAATAAAAAATAAAAAATAAAAAATAAAAAATAAAAAATAAAAAAT
>Ga0114966_10000899_pt1 | contig 28043 bp, 26 predicted proteins | sample M_130207_XF_Meta_FD_87029 | JGI IMG/M metagenome (GOLD analysis project Ga0114966, IMG submission 87029) | Freshwater microbial communities from Lake Montjoie, Canada to study carbon cycling - M_130207_XF_MetaG | ecosystem: Environmental > Aquatic > Freshwater > Lake | place: Lake Montjoie... | reverse complement strand
ATATCGGTGAATTCTTGGTCATACGGGTGTTGAAAGAAAACATTGTGCCGATCCAATGCAAAGCCACTGGTCTTGACATTCATTGACCACGTGAGCGCTGACAAGGAGCGAACACCGGTGAGCTTTGGCGTGGGCTTGGACACTTGTGCGCCAAGTAGACCCGCATGCAAAGCCGACACGTCGCCATTAAAGACAACGGCATCGGCCGACAGATACTCTCCGCTCTCTAGACGCACGCCACAAACGCGTCCGTCTCGAGTCTCAATTCTCTGGCAAGTTTGACCGTAGATGAACGTGGCCCCACGTTCAATGGCCAGGGCCTCTATGCATTGGGGCAACGCATGCATGCCCCCTTGAATGGCCCACACCCCATCCATCTCCACTTGTGCAATCAGCATGAGGGTCGCAGGCGCTTGCCAAGGAGACGATCCGCAGTAGGTCGCGTAGCGCGCAAAGAGTTGGCGCAGCCTGGGATCTGTGAAGTAGCGCCCCAAACTGTCCCACAAACTCGACATCGCGCCCAAAGAGGCCAAAACTCCAAGGCCGCGCACACCCATGGCTTTCATGAGTTGCATCATCGCTGGCGCTTGTGCGCGGATGTAGGGAGCTTGCAAAGTGTCATAAACTTCCTTGACTTTCAAACAAAAGCGCTTGAAGTTTTGTGCCTCAGCATGTCCCGCAAATTGCCCAATGGCATCGACCGAAGCGCGAGAGTCGGCAAACAAATCCAAAGACCCACCCTCTGCCCAAGCGTGGCGGGCCAACACGGGCAAAGGCTCAATGTTTAACAGTTGATCAAAGGAGGCGTTGACACTTTGAAACAACTCATCAAACACCCAACGCATGGTAAAGACGGTAGGCCCACTGTCAATCAAAGCGCCATTGACTTGAAGTTGTCGCACCTTGCCTCCAACTGCGGCTGCTTGATCGATGACCGTGACTCGCACACCTTGATGAGACATGACAAGGGCTGAGACCACTCCAGCCATGCCCGCACCCACGACCACCACATGGCGTTCAGCCATAATGCACCCCAGCCCAAATACCCGCAACCGATAAAACACGCATGCGAACAAACATCGATTCCGAGAAAAATTGATGCTTGTAGGCCGCCTGAATCGCGTTCAAATGCGCACCCGTTTGCGCGTAATTCAACATCGACTGCGTGTCTCTCCAAACGCTAAAGGTGCACTGCCTCAGTAGGGGCGCTTCACCAAGTCCCATGGCCAAGACACACCCCTGCGCCTTGGTCAAATCGGCTTGAGCGGCAGGGGCAAAACGCCAAAATGCCAGGGTGCTTGCTGCGCGAATGCTCGCTCTCGTAAGCGTTGCAATCCATGTGAAGTTGCGCACCTCTCGCTCTTGAAGGGACTCGTCCATCGGCGCGCTGCTCCTCCACTCGAGCTGATTCCATTGGCCCCTTGAGCTGTCAATCACCATCACAGCACTCCACCACTCCCGGGCATGAGATTTGTACTGATCAATAGTCTCGCTATTGAGAAATGCTCGTGCATGTTGAAAACCATCAAACACCATGACCAAGCCTTGATGCGTGGGACTCGGTCTGAGTCCAAAGCCACCCTCGTGGCCACTGCCCATGACTTTAGCAAAGACCACGCCTGGCAGCTGCATCAAGGCCGAGGTACCTTGCACGAGTTTGAGCCAACCCCAAGAGCGTTGATTGCTTTTTAAGTCCACCAAAAAAACCACCACCACGCCTGTGACAGACGCGTGAACCTTGGTGCCTGCTTGCATGCTCTCGCTCTAAGGCTTTAAGCCAGCTCTGTGGGCAAGCGAAAAACCACATCTTCCTCAACGCCTGGCAACACCTCAATTTTGTGCATGCGTCTTTTGCTCAACGCAGCGATCAACCCTTGCACCAACACCTCGGGGGTGGAGGCCCCACTGGAGATGCCAATGCGGTGCACCCCTTCAAGCCATTTGGGGTCCATCTCACTTTCATCTTGAATCAAATACGCTGGCGTGCCTTGGCTTAGAGCCACCTCTTTGAGGCGATTGGAGTTGGAGCTGTTGCGAGCGCCCACGACCAAGACCAAATCGACTTGGTGGGCCAACTCACTGACTGCGTTTTGCCTGTTTTGAGTTGCGTAACAGATGTCGTCGATCTTGGGGCCTTCAATGGTGGGAAAGCGTGCAAGAAGGGCGGCGATGATTTCTTGGGTGTCGTCCATGCTCAAGGTGGTTTGCGTGACATAGGCAATTCGCTCTGTCTGAAAGCCAGGAAGCTTTTGGACGTCCCTCACTTCAGAGACCAAATGCACGGGCTCATCCACACTGCCCATGGTGCCCTCGACCTCTTCATGGCCTGCGTGCCCGATCATGATCAGCGCGTAGCCCTTTTGGGCGTAGCGCTGCAGCTGTGTGTGGACCTTGCTGACCAAGGGGCAAGTCGCATCGATCACGCGCAAGGACTTGGAGGCAGCACTTGAACGCAGGGCTTGAGACACCCCATGGGCGCTGAAAATGGTCAAACTATTGGACGGAATTTGCTCCAAGTCGTTGACAAACACGACGCCCTTTTGCTCGAGTTGGTTGACGACAAACTGGTTGTGTACAATTTCATGAAAGACATAGAGGGGCGCTCCGAATTTTTGGAGCGCTCTCTCTACGGTTTCAATGGCCCGCGTGACTCCTGCACAAAACCCGCGCGGTTGCGCCAAGAGAATTTTCAGCGGCACAATCGCTTTCACGGGCATCAACATCGCGCACTAGTTCACTATTTTGCTGCCACCAACGCAGGCTTTTCAGCCTCGCCCGGGCCGGCCAACTCGGGATGGTCTTTGAGCATGGACTGCCCATTCAAAGGCTTGTAGGCACCTTGGTGGCAGGTCGTACAATTGGCCTTGGCCACGTCTCGCGTGGGTCCTAAACGATGCTCGGGAAACACGCCAGTTAAAGGCTCCATATAGGCCGTGTTCAGATCTCTTGCCATGCGTATGCCGTACCAAGCGGTGGCACGTTGTGGCGGGCTATTCTTCCAACTGGAGAAAGACTGGGTATTGTGACAATACGTGCAGTTGACCCCAAGAGAGGAGGACATGTGCGTCATCAAACCATAGGTCCACTCGGCTTGCTTGATGGAGTGCCTGTTGCCTGAGGGCAGTGCAGTGGTTCCGTTCACACGGATATCTAAACTGCCAAGCAAATACGGTGTGAAAGGGTCACTGGGCAGGGAGGCCAAACCGACGCTTTTGGCAGCTAAATTTTGACCCGCCCGATCCCCGATGAAGTCTGCGCCCTTGTCTTGCTCGGCCTCCTTGAACCAAACGTTTTGAGGCACAGGGTTTCCACGGTGGCAGGTGTAACACGTCACCCCCGTCTCTGCCACGTGCGTTTTCCAGTCCGCATTGATGTGCCGCGTCATCTGAATCATTCGACGAGCCACCACTTTGGTATATTTGGAGTCTTCAGCTAAATTGGCAGGGTTGTGACAGTAGACACAGCCTCCCTCATTGGGCGAGACCCAGCTGGTCATGGCGATCATCAAACGGTTGAACTCGTTGACACTCAAGTTGCCCAAGACCTGGACGTTTTGATAGGCCTGCGAGGCTTTAGGCCCGTCTGAAGACACAGGGGGTAAAGACGCAGGCAATACGTTTTCTTCGGCCTTGGCATCCACTGCACTAGGTCTATAGACTTGAACCATGCCCGTGCCACGGTAGCCGTGTTGGACCGTGAGAGTGGGAGGAGGCTCACAGCCACTGAGTAAGGCCACTGCAGCAACTGTCAGGCTCAAGAGTTTGATAAGTGCTTTCATGGTTTGCCTCCTGACAAAGTGGCGGGATCAATCACCTCTGGAAAAACATTGGGATAAGGAGGCGCAACGCCATGTTTGACCGCCCACAAGTACCAGTTGTCAACCACGGTACCGGTGAGCAAAATACCAATCCCACCCACCAAGGGGCACAGCACTGCAAACCACCAAGCCCAACGGTGAATCGACTCCATCGTTGCATTAAAGCCCATGGTCCAACGCCAAAACAAGCCCGCTCTCTCAGAGGCCGTTCCACGGTCCACGATTTGATCGATTTCGCGCTCGCCACCATAACGCCCTACAGCCAAAATCGTCGCTCCATGCATGGCGAACAACAAAGTCGCACCATACAAAAAGACAATGGACAAGGCATGAAAGGGGTTGTAAAAGAGGTTGCCATATCGAAGCGAGAACGCCGCAGTCCAGTCCAAGTGCGGAAAGATTCCAAATGGCACCGCTTCACCCCATGAGCCCATTAAAACAGGTCTAAACAACCCCAAGACCAGGTACAACCAAATGGCCGCGGCAAAGGCCCATGGCACGTGCATGCCCAGACCAAGCTCCTTGGCTCTGCGGTACATGCGCGCCCACCACAAAAACAAAGAAGCCGTTAAAAAGAAACCCGCAACCAACCACCAACCCCCTTGGTTCATTGGGGGAATGCTCAGGCCATACCCTGGCGCTGGAGGCTCCAGTGCCAACCAAAAGAGCTGACGCACAAATTGAATCGGGTTCCAATTGACCGATGCGAGCATGTTAAAGCCAATGGTGACAAAGGCCATCAAGCCGCACATGATGGAGGCGATACCTAAACCACCTAAATAAATTGGCCCCAATTGCGCGTTTCCAATTCGCCCCAACCAATATTGGATGACGGGCTCGCCTGTTCTGGGACTGTTGCCATGGCCCAGCTCTACACCGTGATGAAGCGGACCGACTGCTTGAGTGGTTGTGAAAATATTTTGATATTGCATTGCGTGTCTCCTTGGTCTTATTTCCAGATGGGCATGTTGAGCCACCAACCCCACCACTCTGGCCAACCTCGGGTCCAAAATGGTCCACTGATCACAATGCACAGCGCACTAAAAAGCACCGCTGCCAGTGCCAAGAACAAGCCAAGACGATGGATCCCCAAAGTCCCGATGGAGTATCCAATTGAATCTCTGAAAAATGTATCCTCATGCTCTGGGGTCTTGACCACTTGACCCGCCGGTGGGTTGGTCGCAGACAAGACCAGTCCGCCGTGCAAAGACAATGCAAAGACGGTGGCAAAGAAGAAACTCACCGCAATCATGTGCGCTGGGTTGTAATGAAAATGCAAATACTGGTATCCCACATTGGACACCCAGTCCAGGTGGCTAAAAATACCGTAAGGGAAACCATGTCCCCAAGCGCCTAGCAACACGGGACGAATCACAACCAGTGTAAAGTACGCAAAAATGGCCACGCCAAATGCAACCGGTACGTGGTAACCCATACCCAATTTTCTGCATATTTCGACCTCTCGCATCATCCACGAGACAAAGGACCCCAAGGCACAAACCGTGATGACTTGCCACAAACCGCCCTTGAGCAAAGGCGCTGCTCCTAGCCCGTAGGACAGGTCTGGAGGTGCGATGCTGATTTGCCAAAGGTTCCATGTCGGCCCTTGTGAAGCGCCCCATAAAATCATGGCCGTTCCAAGAAACGCGAAAAAGATCGTCGTCACACCAAAGAAACCTACATAAAAAGGCCCTATCCAAAAATCAAACAAATCACCACCCACCAAAGTCCCGCCTCGGACTCGGTACTTTCTTTCAAAACTGAGCATGGACATAATGCGCCCCTTACTAGGAATAATGAGTTCTAAAGACAGATGGAAACCTGGTTTTTAAAGCCCAGGCCTTCCATCTGAAAACAAGCAGGTCTTACGACTTGATTGCTGGTACTGGAGATGGCATGGGTGCATTTTGCGCCGACGCTGCTCCTGCTTTTTTGGGTCCATCGAGCCAATTGAACTTGTTGGTACTGAGCAAAATCAAGTGGATCATTGCTGCAAGTCCGAACAAGAAAATGCCTTGAACGACCATGGCCCTTAAAGGGTCGTAAAGTTTCCAGATACGCCACATATTTATTCTCCTAAGTGATGTGTGACATGAAGGTGTAGACCGCTGCCTTCACACCAGCAATGAGACCGTTTGTGCTCTCAGCACCGGGTAGATAATTTCTCCAATTGATGCCCACCAACGATGCGATGAGAGCAATGATGAAAAAAACCATAAAACCAAGCGCAAAAATAACCCAAAAGGTTTGCGACTCATCAGCAGCTTGGTACTGAGCGTCGACTTGACTGATGTTAGACATGGGCATTACCTCTTCAAATGAAAGAAAACGGCCGTTAAAACCAGGGCCGCCATGCCCAGACCAAGACGTGAGCCAACACAGCTACTGCTGTAAAAGCCACTGTTCCTTGAATCCAAAATGCATGGAATTCCTGAGCCTCTTCGTCCGTCAAACCGGATATAGATCCTCGCTGAGACATAACACTGCTCCTTGACAAATTGACCTCTCGGTCATTGCTGCGCTCAACCCGCGCAACTTGAGTAGCCGCAGCAAAACGCCACGACATTCTTTGATTGCAAAAGAGAAACCTCTTTCACAATGACATCTTTTCGCCTCATACCACAGCCATTGCAAGCCCAAGCTCTTTGGCTGCCTCTTGAACAAACTGCGCATTGACCTCGTCAAGACCGGCTTGACGGCTTAATTTCTCAGACAAATCGCGCATGCGCTTGGCTGCAGAAATCTGCACCAAGACGGGCTGGTTTTGAACCAACTCGCGAAGCAAGGCCTGTGCGTCGTCGTGCCAAGAAGCGTTCGGCGTCACCACCCCACGTGCATGTGTGGCCTCCACTTTGTCCATGTCCGTACCCAAGGGCAAAATATGAAACAAGGCATCAAAAAGCGCGTTGCAAACCTCTTGCACCAAATACGTCGCACCGCTGTAGCCCATAAAGGGGGTGCCGGTGTGGCGTCTGATCACGGCCCCTGGAAAGGACGCGGCAATGAAGGTCGCTCTCATGGGCGAGCCCGCTGACATTTCGGCCAAGTACATGCGCTCGTTGAAACTGCCAAACATCACCAAGGGTGTTTGTTGCTGGCACATGGTTCGCACTTGTTGGTTATCGGTCTTGTTGCCCGCTGTTCTAGAGACACTGAATTTGCAGGGCAAGCCCATTTCAACTTCTAGAAAATGCCTCAATCCGCGCGCATAGGTCTCACCCGCCACCACTGCAAAACTCGCAGTCGAGAAAAAATCTTGGGTCACAGAGCGCCACAAATCCCAAAGGGGCTTTAAGGTGGTGTGGCGTTCACGCTCAATAAAGGGCTCTGGGTCCAGGTTCAACAAGCGGCCCAATTGCCGTAAAAAAGCAGTGGTGCTGTGCAGCCCAATGGGGGCTTGCAAATACGGTCTCTCCAAAGCCTCGCACAGCATGCGACCAAATTCGCGGTACATGCAAATGTTGACATCGGCCTCTACCAAGCGGGAGACATCGGCCAAATGGCTGCCCAGTGGAAAGACCATATTGATCTCTGCACCCATGCCTTGCACCAAGCGTTTGATTTCTGCCAAATCACTGGGTGAGTTGAACGTGCCGTAGCACGGTCCAATGATGTTGACTCTGGGTTTTTCACCTGCTGGACGCTCAGCAAAGGGCTTTCTCGCTGGGACTTTCTTTAAACCATACTCCGACCACAACCAATACATGGCGCGGTTGGCACATTGCCATTGATCCTCATCGATGGTCCGAGGTAAAAAGCGCTGGATGCCTGTTCCCTCAGGCGTCACACCGCCTCCAATCATCTCGGCAATGGAGCCCGTCACCACCACCGCTGGCAAATCAGGGTCCAGCGTTGCGTGAGCTCGCTTCATGGCGCCTTCGGTCCCCTCGCGACCGAGTTGCTCCTCGGCCAAACCCGTCACCACAATGGGCAACTCATGGGGAGGCAGTGCATCGGTGTAATGCAACACAGAAGTCACTGGTAAATTCTCACAACCCACTGGGCCATCAATGACCACTTGAAGACCTTTGATGGCAGTGAAGACGTAAACAGCGCCCCAATAGCCGCCTGCTCGGTCGTGATCAAGAACTAGCATCAGCCCATCTCCTCTGCTTTGCGTTTTTTCTTAATGCGATCAAGTTGACGCTTGGTTTCTACTTTGAATTCCGGACGATCAACCGGCACGCCTTGCCACACACCGCTTGCGTGCCCCATGCCTGCTTCCCCAAAGAATGCTTTCATCTGATCAAACCGGTTTTGGTTGCCAATGGCCGCTTGCACGACTTGAACCAAAGAGCCTGCACCCGCAATGCCCATGAGGGGCCTGGCCGAGATCAGGTTGGTGAAGTACAGGCTAGGGATACTGGCCTCTTTGGCCTTTTGCACAACCGGTGTGGTGCCAATGGCCAACTGCGGTTTGTACTCGTGCATCGCCTGCAAGTCTTGTTCTAGGGAGGCTCTAAACTGCACCTGAACGCCTTTGGACTCCAGCCACTGTGCATCGAGTTGGTTCCAAGGCGTTGCGGGACATGCAGAGCCCACATAACGCAAATCGGCTCCACATTCAACCAACAAACGACCCACCAAGAGCTCAGAGCCTTCATACCCACTCAAGGTGATGCGTCCCTTGATGGGCTTGGAGGCCAACATCCCGCGCATCGCACCCAGGGTTTGGTTGCGTGCGAGATCGATCTTGTCTTGAGACACGCCATTGGCTTGACCGATGGCTTGCAGCCAATCGTTGGTCCCCTCAATGCCCACTGGGGCAGAGCCCACGATGGTGCGACCCGCCGCTTCAAACTCACGCACCGAGGCAGTGTAAAAGGGATGAATCGCCGCCACCGTTGCGCAGTCAAGTGCTGCGTAGAGCTCACGCCATTCACGGGTGGGCACCACGGGACCGGCGGCCAAACCCATGGGGGCCAGCATTTGCGCAATGCCCATGGGGTCTGCGGGGAACATTTCACCCAGCAAAGCCACTGTCGGTAAACTTTGTCTGCCCCCTTTGGGGGCTTGCACGGGACCTGCCAGCACCTCTTGGCGAGCATAGCGCAACATGGCACCGGCGAGAACGTCTTTGGCCTCTGCGTGCGTGGGCACACCAAAGCCTGGCACATCAATGCCAATCACGCGCACGCCATTGATCTCCTTGGGCAAGAGCTGCAAAGGCACACCACTGGCGGTGGGCACGCACAGGTTGATCACCACAATGACATCGAGTTTGTCGGGGTCTGCCTGCGCATGAACGGCTTCTCGAATGTCTTCAAAGAGTTTGCCAGTCACCAAGGTCTCAGAATTAAAGGGCACGTAACCCACCGAGCGGCGAGCGCCGTAGAAGTGGGAGGTGAAGGTGAGGCCATAGACGCAACACGCAGAGCCAGACAGAATGGTTGCGGTTCTGCGCATGCGAAGGCCTACACGCAAAGAGCCAAATGCCGGACACATGCTCTGGGGTTGATCGTGGGGACCAGCGTTGGGGTTTTTGGGGTAGTCTTGTTCATACTGACTCAAGATCTCTGACTTTCCCGCTTGCTTGGCCGCAGCCAACAAGGTCTCTCCTCCGCCGTGACAGCCCATGCCATCCCCCTCGATCGCCGTGGAGCTCAACGTCTCTGGCGCTTGGGGCATGATGGGTATGGTGCGAGACATGGTTCAGGCCTCGTCGTAAATGACTTCAAGGGTGGGCTTGACGACGTCATGGCGACCCACCATGTCAAATGTGGTGGCGGGATCCAAAACCACATTTCGTCCAACGATGTCAGCGCTAAAGAGGCCCAAGAGCTCGTCTTGTGTTTGGGGCTTTGGACGCATCGGAGGGGCGGTAGCGACGTTGCTGGCCAAGCCTTCAAACAAAGAGCCCCAGCGGCTGCCTGGGATGCCGATGATTTCGTAACTCGAACTCTTTTTGCGGATGTCTTCATCTGCGGGAATGGACGCCAAAACAGGGATGCCCGCATTGACAGCAAACGCCTGCGCTTCACCACTGCCGTCGTCTTTGTTGATGACCATGCCAGCCACACCGACATTGCCACCCAATTTGCGGAAGTACTCCACCGCAGAGCATACATTGTTCGCGACATAAAGGGACTGCAAATCGTTGCTGGCAACCACAATCACCTTTTGACACATGTCACGCGCAATCGGGAGTCCAAAACCTCCACACACCACATCTCCTAGGAAGTCAAGTAAAACGTAATCAAATCCCCAGTCGTGAAAACCAAGCTTCTCCAAGGTTTCAAAACCATGGATGATGCCTCGCCCACCGCAACCGCGTCCCACCTCTGGGCCACCGAGTTCCATAGCGAACACGCCATCGCGCTTGAAGCACACATCACTGATGCTCACCGCTTCGCCGGCGAGTTTTTTACGTGACGAGGTCTCGATGATGGTCGGACACGCTTTGCCGCCAAAGAGCAAACTGGTCGTGTCACTCTTGGGGTCACACCCGATGAGCAAGACTTTTTTGCCTTGTTGGGCCATCATGTAGCTCAAGTTGGCCAAGGTAAAACTTTTACCGATGCCCCCTTTGCCGTAGATGGCAATGATTTGAGTCTCCTTCGTGGCTTCGCCCGTGTGCACGGGGTCGACCTCTTGCTGGGCCTCTTGGCGCAAGCGCTCTACAAACTGAATCGGTTTGCTTTGTCCATCAAGTTCATTTGTCATGCGTTTGCACTCCAGTCTAAAACCATTTTCAAACACAATGCATCATCAAAAGCCACTTCATACGCAGACTTTGCAGATGCGGGCTTTTCGTAATGCGTGATCAAGTGATCCAAGGACAGTCGCTTTGTATTCACAAGCTCCGTGACTGCCAGCAAGTCTGCTTTTTTCCATTCAGAGGCGGTTCGTATTTGAGCCTCGCGCATGAAGGCAGGTGCGCACTGAAAGGAGATTTTTTCTTTGTAAAAGCCCGCAAGCACAATCTCACCACCTGGCTTTAAACACCCAATCAACTGGTCCAACATGTTGGCGTCGCCACTCACCTCATAAATCGACTGATAGTCTTTGCGATCGTCCTCATCGGGATGCATGACCTGGTAGGCATACTCCCCTGCTCGCCTAAGAGGCTGCGTCTCCCAAACGGTGGGAGCGGGTGCGCCTGATGCGATGGTCATGCGAGCGAGCAGTCGGCCCATGACGCCGTGACCGATGATCAGATCAGGGGCAATGATGTTTTCGCGTTTACCGCCGAGAGAGACCGCGTGATAAGCGCTTGCAGCCATCGCCAACAACACCGCTTGCTCGCCCAAGGTGTCCTCAACACCCACCACCCCAGAGGCATTGATCACCAGATGTGAGGCGCTCGCACCGTAGAGGCTTTTAACGCCCTCAAAACAATTCGCACCTGGCACGAAGACACGTTGACCTATTTCAAATTTAGCTTTTGAGCCCACTTTGCTCACCCGCCCAGTGGTCTCGTAACCGGGCACCAAGGGGTAGCCCATCCCAGGAAACGCTCTCATGCTGCCGTCCCAAAGCAAGCGCTCTGTGCCCGTGCTGATGCCGCTGTATTCGACGGTGACCTCAACATCATCTTCGCCCACCTCAGGCAAAGACAAGGGCTCAATGGCAAGTTGCTTTGGATTTTTAAAAACAATTGCTTGAGCGCGCATGATGGTCTGTATATTTTTATTTACAAGTTGATGTGTCAATTAAAGCTTACATTCAAGCATCATTCAACTAGGGGAAACACTTAGGGATTTGCGTCCGAGCAAAATGCGCGTGTGCACGGGCATTGCATTGGGCACCGTCTCTAGGTGAGTGAAGCCAGCCAACTTCATCAAGTGCATGAGCTCAGAGGGCGTTCTCAAACGACCCGAGCCCATGGCCAACAAGTAGAAATGGAAATACGCATCGCCATGTGGCTTTTCACCTGGCTCGATGGCCATGGGTTCGGCCAAAAGCAAAGTGCCCCCTGCAGGCAAAGATGCAAAGATCGACTTTAAAAGACCCAGCAAGACATCGTCATTGTGGTCGTGTGCGATGCGAACCAAGGTGGCCAAGTCTGCACCCTCTGGCAAGACATCGTTTGTGAAATCTCCAGCATGCACCTTGATGCGTGAAGACAAGCCCTTTTGTTCAATCAATTGGCGACTGACTTGGGTCACATGCGGTAAATCAAAGATACTGACGTCCACGCTTGGATACTTCTTTGCAAGCGCGCATGCAAATCGGCCCTTGCCTGCGCCCACATCAAGGACGCCGTGGTGTTCGTGAAAGAGGTATGAGGAGAGGATCTCTTCAATCACAAAGGTTTGCGATGCTGCCATCAATTCCGAGTACTTGGCGTACGCATCTGAAGCGTGTTCGACTCGGTGGGCTGCATCGGCAGACTGCTCTTGCGCATAGGGCCAATAATCATTTAACTGCCCACTCCAGCTGTCTTGCAAAATAGCCACTGGGTCCACCATATCGTGGTACAACAAATTGTTGTGTTCAATCATCGCTTTGATGCCTTCATCCATGGCAATCACGCTTCCAAGTGGGCCCAAACCGTAACGATAAGCGCTGCGTTGCTCGAGCAAATTCAGTGCAAGCGCTGACTGAATCAAGCGCAGCAAACCGGCCTCGGGCACATGGGTCAATTGCGACAACTCCTGCAAAGTTTTGGGCTCTTTCATGACCTTCTCAAAAAGCTTCAAACGCACACAGGCAAGCAACACCTGAGAGTGTACAAATCCTGCCATGACATCAAACACCTGACGTGTGCGGTGCTGCGTAAACCAGCGCGTGAGGGGGTTTGATAACGCAAAGCGGTACATGCCAGGTTTGCTGAGCAGTTTGTCTCTAAACACAGAGAGCATGTCAAGCCAAGGAGAACGTTCGGTCTGAGCTAAATTCACACTGGACAAAGAAAGATGGCGCATTGGAGAAATCCTCTTTGTTTAAGGGTGAAGGGATGAAGAAATAGGAGCAGATGACGATTTGTAGGACGCACAAATGGTGCTTGGCACCAGTCTTTCAGACTCCATGCGAACAATTTGTCTCAACGCCTGGGCGCTTTGGACATCAGGTACCGAATCAACAGCGCGATCAATCAAGTTTTCAAAGTAGGAAATGGCGCCACCCAAACCCAATTCAAGCGCAGCACTTGGGCGCCCATGTTGAGCATCTTGACCCGTGGGTTTGCCAAGCTGCGCAGCCTGACCAATCACATCCCGAATGTCATCGGCCACTTGGTACGCCTCTCCCAGGAAGTCCCCCAAGGCTCTCCAAGGCTGTGGGTCCGACCCTGCTGATTGAGCCCCAGAACACGTAGCGGCAACAAACAATGCACCCGTTTTGGCCCTCTGATACTGACCCAAATCAGCGCGACTCTCGCACTCCCACGCTTGGCCAGCCACAATGCCATCTGGCACACCCACAGCCTCAGACAAGGTCTGCATCAAATTGATGAGCCGATCGGGATGCTCGCGACCCGCATTCAAAAGAACTTGATAGGCCATCACAATCAACGCATCTCCAGACAAGAGCGCCAAAGCCTCGCCATAGGCCTTATGCACACTGGGACGACCTCGCCGTATATCGGCATTGTCAAAGGCAGGCATGTCATCGTGGACCAAGGAGGCACAATGCATCAATTCAATGGCCACGCCTGCGGCCTGTGTGAGCTCCAGGGATTTCGCACCGCAAGCATGGGCCACAGCCATGCACAACTGGGGCCGAATCCGTGCACCACCTGAAAAAACCGCATGACGCATCGCCTCGATCAGCCTTGGTGGTGCCGAGCCCCCTATGGCGCGATCAAAGTGTATTTGCAAGGATTGCTCTGCCATCACCTGAAGATTCATGCGAAAACCCCTTTTTGAGTAGAAGTGTCAACTTGAATTGACGTTATTTTATGTAAATATATCAAGACAAAATAATTTGTCAACTGTGGTTTTCGGAAAAAATTTCAAAGTTCAAGGTTCTTGGGGCCTCAAAAGGTAGCCTAATTTGGACAAAAAAAATGCACAGACCGCGGGCTTGTGCAAAAGGACACTATGGAAAAACCGCACAAAGCTTGAAAGCTTTGGAGGTTTATTTTCAAAGAAATTCAGTAAGATAATTTATTTATTAAAAACCAAAGTATTAAAAAAACCCAATCAATTTGAACAAACCCTTCTCACCGTGCTTCAATGCCATAAGTAAAGCACCAAGGCCTTCAACTCCATCCTCAGGCGACCTTGTAGGGCCTCTCGCTTGCAAGCGACCCCCCCTTCATCTGCCACTGATCCATCCCCTCACAAAAGCTGCCTCAGCGCTTGGCTTTGCTCAACTCGTCACTCGTGGCCTATGCTTACAGCTTAAGCTTTGTGCTCAAATGCTCGGCCATCCGCATAAACCATCAAAATGGGTTTAAAAATCAATAAATGCCTAGGGTATTCCCTCGAGTGGTGGTTTATATGCTTGCACATATTCAATTGAACCACTAAATTCTCCTTGTAATGTCTATTTCGCATTGCATGGCCTTTAAAGAGCACGTCGTATGAAATCAGCATTGAGACTCTACAATTTGAGCGCAGTGGTTCCCTTCGCCAAATATGTAAGCATGGCGATGTCAATGTTTTCGCAAAACACATTGGCCTCCAACGACGACAACTCAAGAACCTTCAAAGGCGATATCTCCGATTGTCAATCCTCCATATTGGGCATCATTGAAGATGAGATCATTCCCCGCCTCTTGAAATCTGAACGTTTGGTGCAAAATGATATCGGGAAAATATCCATCACCCGGGCCAACATCCTGGAAGAAACCATCGATTCCTTCGCTCACTTGTGCATCGATGAGGACACAAAGCTTGCTCAAGCTTTTATAGACGAGTTGCTGGCCAATGGGTATGAAACGGACCAAATTTTCTTGCAACTCATCACGCCAGCGGCCAGGTTTCTTGGCACACAATGGGAAGAGGATCTGTTGGACTTCACACAAGTCACTCATGGCTTGGTATCGCTTCATTCCATTTCCCATCATATTGGTTTTGCATTTCGAGACGGCCCGCTGATTCAAGGAGATGTTAAACGCATCATGATCTCCTCGGCCCCTGGATCTGAGCATTTGCTCGGACCTACCATCGTGGCAGAATTTTTTAGAAAAACCGGTTGGCAAGTCGTGATGGAGATCTCTCCAAGCGTCAAAGGCTTGGTTCAAGCCGTTGGCAACGAGTGGTTTGATACGGTTGGGATTTCAGTGAGCCTTGAACAACAACTGCAAGACTTAGGCAGCTTGGTCAAAGCCATTAAAAAAGCGTCTAGAAATCCTAGGCTCTCCGTTTTATTGGGTGGCCCCGTGTTTTTAATCTGTGATTTGAAGGCCGAAGATTTTGGTGCCGATGGCATCTGCACAGATGCAAAGGACGCTGTTGCACTTGCCTTGTCTTTGCATCCAAAGGATTGAGCCTGTCAGCTGCAAAAAAATGGACTTGATAGGTCCCGAGTTTCGCGACCTGTCCATCTTAAAGAAAACCGCAGGCCCCATCACTCATTGAGCTTTTGAGGCGAGCTGAGCCAATTCATCAAGTCGGCATACCCGATGCGTCGAACACGTCCTCAAAAAGCACGGAGCTCAAATAACGCTCACCCGAGTCAGGCAAGACCACGACAATGGTTTTACCAGCACTCTCGGGCTTTTTCGCCCATCTCACGGCCGCTGCTGCGGCCGCACCGCAAGAAATACCGACCAAGATGCCTTCTTCTCGGGCCAACCTGCGCGCAAACTCAACGGCCTCTTCGTTGCTCACTTGCTCGATTGCATCCACCAAAGAAAGATCCATGACATCAGGCACAAATCCTGCCCCGATGCCTTGAATCTTATGGGGTGCGGGCTTGATCTCTAAGCCATCTCGGGTTTGGGTGAGGACTGGACTGGACGTGGGTTCAACGGCCACAGTGATGATGGCTTTGCCCTTTGTTTTCTTGATGTAGCGAGACACGCCAGTGATGGTGCCACCGGTTCCCACGCCGGAGACAAATATATCAATACCACCCTCGGTGTCGTCCCAAATCTCTGGGCCCGTGGTGGCCTCGTGAATCGCGGGATTGGCAGGATTTTTAAACTGCTGCAGCAAGACGTACTTGCTGTGGCTAGCGGCAATTTCCTCAGCCTTGGCGATGGCGCCCTTCATCCCCTTCACACCCTCAGTCAACACGAGCTTGGCACCATAGGCCAACAACAATTTTCGACGCTCAATGCTCATCGTATCGGGCATCGTTAACGTAATGGGAATACCCTTGGCCGCTGCAACAAAGGCCAAGGCAATGCCCGTATTGCCACTGGTGGGCTCCACAATCTCTTGACCAGGACCCAGGAGACCTTTTTTTTCTGCATCCCAAATCATTGCAGCACCAATGCGGCACTTTACTGAGTAGGCAGGATTGCGCCCTTCAATTTTAGCCAAGACCGTGGCCTTGGCGCCATCCGTGACTCGGTTGAGCTTGACCAAAGGCGTGCGCCCGATAGTGAGGGAGTTATCAGCAAAAACATTTTTCATGGCAACCTCGTTTTACTCTGTAAGAATATGATTCTACTCTCAGTCTAATTCCTATTATTTTAAAGAGATTTGATAGAAATGACTTTCATCCATGTGCAGATCCTGGCTTGATTTTATCTATTCTTCCAAGCAATAGGTACAAACCATTTGAATAAGCACCTTCATCAAGTCCTTCGCAACTAAGCTCGCTTGAAAAAACACAGCAAAAAAAAGCCTGCTCTATTCCAATACAGACGCTTTCAATTCACTATGTTAGTTCACTTAAACGTCAAAGACCACCGTGCATCAAATGTCCTTTAGCAATGAACCACAGCCGCGCTTGCCATCGCCTTGGCACTCAGTGCACCTCAATCGATGAGTGAGCGGTATCTACAAGATGACTTTGGTAGATCTTCCATGTCCAGTTTCGTTGGAAAAGTTTATACTGCGTTAAATACTTTTTTCTCTCTTACAAACACCCAAACCCCATCATGCTTGATTTTTGATCCATGAGCATTAAAACAGTCACCGCTCACGCACTGAGTCTGCCTTTTGACATTGGTGGCCCAAAACCGATATTTGCTGGCAAAGAGCGTCAAATGGAAATGCTACTGATCCGCGTTGAGACTCAAGATGGCTTGGTCGGTTTTGGTGAATCCTTTGGTTTTGCGATTTGGCCCGCTACCGTGCAAGCCCTTGAAAGATTGGTGGCACCGTTGGCGATTGGCCAAGATGAAAGCCAAATCACCACTCTCACGCAGGAAATTGGACGCAGACTTCACCCCTTGGGTCGCGCTGGCCCTGTGACATTTGCGATATCTGGCTTGGATATCGCTCTTTGGGACATTGCCGGACAACGTCAAAACAAGTCCCTAACGGGCCTACTTGGTGGCGCCCTGCACTCAAAGATACCCGCCTATGCCAGCCTGATTCGTTACAACAATCCTGACTTGGTTGCCAAAAATTGTGCAAAAGCAGCGGCCCAGGGTTTCAAAGCCATCAAAATCCACGAATTCTCAATTGACGCCATCAAAGCAGCCAGGCAAGCCATTGGCAAAGACATTCACCTGATGGTTGACGCCAATTGCCCATGGGATAAAACGCAAGCCCTTCAAGCATGTGAGGTCTTGCGAGGAGAAAACCTCTTTTGGCTGGAGGAGCCCTTGTGGCCCCCTGAGGACCACCTCGGACTGGCAGAAATTCAAACCTTGGGGCGTATTCCAACAGCCGCTGGCGAGAACGCCTTGGGCTATATGGATTTTTTAGATTTGATAGAAAAAAAATCCATTACCTACGCACAACCCAGTGTCACAAAAATTGGCGGGATCACAGAATTCATCAAAGTTGCTCAACTGATCGAGGACCACGCGCTAAATTTGGCGCCTCATTCACCTTACATGGGTCCAGGATTGATTGCAACCGCTCATCTTTTAGCCACCAACTCCAAAGATATTTTTTTAGAGTATACGTTTTGTGAAATGAATGAAAACCCGCTAGGCCCATCCATTTTGACCCAAGACGGTTATTTTGAAGTCCCAATGGCACCAGGCCTTGGCATCCATATAGACATGCAAATCGTTGAAAAACTCACTGTCAAGTAGGTACACATGAATATCAAATCTATCGTCTTCATTGCATTGACCTATGCTCTCTTACCTTGGTGCTCCATGGCACAAAACACCAACGTGAGCAAATTGGTCATTGCGTTTCCTCCGGGTGGTCCCACGGATACCTTGGCCAGGCAAATGGTCGAGCAACTGGGCATTGAGCTTGGACAGACCATCGTCGTTGAAAACAAACCCGGGGGCAACGGCACCGTTGCTGCGCAATACATCTTAAATGCTCCAGCCGATGGGAAAACTCTGTGGCTGACCACAGCAGGTGCCATCACGGTCAATCCGGGTCTTTACGCAAAACTTCAGTATGACGTCAAGCGTTTTGCACCCGTCTCCTTGGTCGTCAACAATCAAGAAGTCTTGGTGGTCAACCCCAAAAATCCAGCGTTTGATGCGCAGCAATTTGTCAAAAACGCCATTCAATCGAAAAATGGCATTAACTTAACGTCCTCTGGAATTGGCAGCATGCCCCACATGGCCATTGAATTGCTAAAGGATGCAACGGGAAATCACTACACGCATATTCCAAACAAGGGGGCGGCGCCTGCGATCACCGATCTATTGGGTGGACAAGTCGATGGATTTTTTGGAGACATCCCTGGCGTATTGCCTTACATACAGGCGGGCACTTTGCGAGCCATTGGCCTTGCGGCTCCGAGCCGAAATGCCATCTTGCCAAACGTCAAAACATTTGCAGAGCTTGGCATCAAGGGCATGAATTTGAACAATTGGAGTGCGATTTTTGTCTCCAAACAAGTTCCCGCCCCTACCATTGAGCAACTGAACAAGGCCATCGTCAGAACGCTAGACAACAAGGCGCTGAAAGAAAAGTTACTGAACTCAGGCACCGACCCCCAATCCTCCAGTGTGCTTGAGCTTTCAAATTTGGTTGAAAGCGAGACCAAAGCTTGGACGGCTCTAATTCAAAAATACGACATCAAAGCTGAATAAATGTCTAAGCTTATAAAATCTGCATTGGGTGAGCTCAACTTATCAAATAGACTTGATCAAACAACAACAAGATCAATCAAAAAAGTGAATGCTTGGAGGCGAGATGCCTAAGGCTTATCGATGGATAATAAAAAAATCTGGCTCACCGCCTAGGCCTAAAAAGTCAATTGATTGATGCATGCATTGAAATGCAATTTAAATTATGAATTTAGGTATAAGCGGCAAGACCGCATTGATCACAGCTTCTAGCAGTGGCATTGGTAGAAGTATTGCATATACATTGGCACAAGAAGGGGTCAATGTTGTTTTATTTGCCAGAACAAAATCTAAACTGGAGAACTTGACCAGTGAAATTGAAGCAAAGTACGGCGTCAAGGCCTACGCATTCAATGGAGATATGTTGAATGAAAACGATGTCTCTCAATTGGCCTTGTTTTTAAAAGATACATTCAATGGGCCAGATATTTTGGTTTTGAATACACCAAGACCACCCAATCCGCTTCGAAGAACGGTTGAAGAAACTCAACCAGAGCGCTGGCACGAGGCCTATCAAAATCAGTTGTGGAGTTCTATTCAATTGAGCAATCACGTGCTTGCCCTGATGCTCCATAAAGGCTGGGGGCGCATCATCGCCATCACCTCAGCTTCCGTCAAGCAGCCCATGCCTCATCACAGTTTATCGACTGTTTTTCGCGCTGGGATGACCGCTTATATGAAACACTTGGCCAATGAAATAGGTGAAAAAGGCATCACTGCCAACTGTGTCGCACCCGCCTTGATTGACAACTCACACCGAACGGGGACAGCTGCTTATTCCGAGGATCAAATGCTGGTGAGGAAAAAAATGAGCCCTCTAGGACGAATCGGCACGCAAGAGGAACTAAGTGGGGTGGTCGGTTTTTTAGCTTCTATGCAAGCTGGTTTTATCACAGGAAGCACCATCATGGTGGATGGGGGCATGAGCGGATCCCTCCTTTAAATATGTGCACCCGACTGCAATCATTGAGAGCTTAAATCAAGCTTGCATGAAAATGTTCAATGGACACGATTGCGCTCACCCCCCCTTTGATCAAACCACCTACATAGGTCACTTCGGGTCCTCCTTCAAAGCCCCCGCTTGAAGCACCCAAAGCATAAAGCCCCTTGATAGGCTCCCCGTTTTGATGAATGACCTGTGAATTTGGAGTGACCGCCAAGCCACCCATCGTGTATGTAATGCCAACGCACATTGGAATTGAATAGTAGGGGGCCTGCAAAATGGCTTGAGGCCTGTGTTTTGAATGACTGCGGCTGAGAGAGACGGTATTTGCAAAGTCATTGCGCTCAACACTTTCATTGTATTGGGAAAGCGTCTCTTGCAAAACATCCACATCCATTGCAGATACCTTGGCGAGTTCTTCAATGCTAGACGCTTGATGAACCGTGCCACCTTCATGCGGGACGTGTGGATTGGCAGGTATCAAACCTTGCTTGCCAGCCTTGTTCCAGATGGCGTCATCAAAGATCACACTTGTGCTCAAAGGTTCGTCCAACTGGGCAATTTGATTGGCCACATACACCCCCCCTCTGCCCTCGTCGACAAAGCGTTTTCCTAGGGAGTCGACCACCACACCTGCAGTCACCAGACTGTCCAAATAAGGATAGGGCCAAAGCCGATCAATGTGCATGGCGTCTTTGCTGAGCGTGTGCCCATAAAAACTAGACATGCCAATGGCTTGAGCACCCAACTCCAAAGCCATTTGCAAGCCATCCCCAAAACCGGTGGCACCCCCCCGTTGTTTTAAATCTTGAGGTTTTTTCGTGATGTATTTTTTAAGAAGTTCCAAATTGCTTTGAAAACCTCCATCTGCAATAAAGACACCCTTTGATCGAAATAAAGCCTGGGAGGATTGCCCCTCCTTGCTTAACTGTGCTTGCACGCCTACACAAGCACCGTCATGACTGATCAATGACCTCGCTTTGGCACCTTGGATCATTTGCCCACCGCGTTGCGTGAAGCGTTCAGCGAGCGTTTGCAATAAAACGTCTCCCGCCAATCCCTTCCAACTCAGCCCCGGTTGAGTTCTTCCCTGTGGCGCCATGGCCCATCGATGGTGTTCGGCATTGGAGACTTGAACGAATTGCATGCCAATGGACTTGAGCCAATCAACCACTCTGGACGCATTCAATGCAATGACTTGTGCGTGCAGTGGACTTATAAAACCGCTGGAACTCTCAACCATCAATTTGGCCAAGACCTCAGGCTCGGTCATGACATCTCTCAAACAAGCGTGGTAGGTGCCACCAGCGAATCTTGTATTGCAGGGGTAACTCTTAGACTCCCCTTTTTCTAAAACCAAGGTTTTGAGATTGCGCTCTATGGCTTGATTGGCAGCGACCAAACCCGCAATACCGGCTCCGATCACAATGACATCGAATTGATGGTCCTCAGACATTGAGTTCTTTGTTCAAAGGGTCGTCAATGGGGTTTCATTTGCGCCGTGATAGGCCGATAGATTGTGAGATCCTCCAGTTGAGAAAGACCGCTTAATTGCGTCTCAGCAACCACCTTGATTCCACGCTTTGGCGTCGTTTGATGAAAGCCTGTGGTCTTTAGAACTTGAAACTCCAAATCATTCGCATGCATCGTTTGATCCGCACCGTCCTTGATCACCAAATATTGATCCAAGGCAACCGCTGGCACTTCGCCAAGACCTTCAAATAAATTTCTGATCCAAACGCTATAAGCCGGCCTAAAACGTTCACTGGCCTTGCCTCCACCACCATTGTCCAAATAAATCTTCGACTCAAAGACATTGGGGTCAACGGTATACACTGCCATAAAGCGCGGGGGAGAACCGTGAAGCGCTTGAAACCTTTGCGCTGTAAAAATACCGGGTATTGTCATGAACACCTTTAAATTATTGGCGTACCAATCATTCCATTCTTGCAGCCACTCGGGTTTAGAAAAAGAGTGCTGAACCATGTAAATTGACATAAACATTCCATTAAAAATCTTGCTGAATTATCAATGCAGATGAGACAAGAGCATCTTAGGGTATGTATTTAATGGATATAAAAATAACTCCCCTATGATCACCCAAGACCGTTTTCAAGGATAGATTTCATGATCATTGCGTGCTGTTTCTCGCTCAGGGCTTTTTTCATCCTGGCCTTGTGTACTTGCTTGGCGTGCTTTGCTCAGAGTTACCCCACAAAGCCTGTCAAACTGGTGGTTGGATTTTCTGTGGGAGGCGGCACCGATACAGTGGCAAGATCGGTTGCAAAAAAACTCTCCGAATTTTGGGCCCAACCCGTTGTGATTGAGAACAAGGCCGGGGCAGATGGGTCCATCGCAACAGAGATGGTCTCTCAATCCAATCCAGACGGCTACACCTTGGTCATGGTCTCCAACGCACACACCATCACGCCGTTTCAAAGAAAACTTGGCTACGATCCAGTGAGAGACTTTGCACCTGTATCCCTCATCGCATCGACACCCAATTTACTGCTGGTCCATCCAAGCCTTCCTGTTAAAAATATCAAAGAACTGATAGCCCTTTTAAAATCACAACCCGGCAAATACAGTTTTGGCTCTAGCGGGACGGGTACCTCACCCTACTTGGCGATGGAATTGTTTAAAGCAGAGACCGCCACACAAATCAATCATGTGCCTTACAAAGGAAGCAGCCAAGCCGTGGTGGACCTTTTGGGAGGACATGTGCAACTCATGTTTGGTGCAGTCCCAACCTTGGAGCCCCATGTGGGAGCGGGCAAGCTCAGAGCCATTGCAGTCAGTAGCCCCAAAAGACTGGCCGCATTTCCAGATTTACCAACGGTGGCGGAGACCTTACCTGGGTTTGAAGCGGCCAGTTGGTATGGTATTTTGGCGCCAGCGGGAACGCCTGCATCCTTGGTCTCAAAAATTCAAAATGACATCGCCAATGCACTACAAACCAGTGAAGTCAAAAATTTTATTGTCAACAGTGGCTTTGATGTGATTGGCAATAAACCCAAAGAGTTTTCCAATGTGATTCAACTAGATTTAGAAAAGTGGGGGAAATTGATCAAAACGCTCAATTAGAACCTGTTCAAGAAAGCCTTGCCAAATGAAGGCGCTCAAACCAAGGGTTTGATGTGACTCTACACCCATCCCTTAGGTACTAAAAAAAGTCGTTCTATTCAAAAATTTTGCAAAGATAGAGCTTGCATTCACTTTTTTTCGCTCTCTTTTGTCATCCATGGTAGAAATGTTTGTTCCATTGATTTTGATGGCGATGTCGTAAAAAACGATATCCCTCTTTTCAAACTCTCTCAAGGATTGAACGCACTCATCAAAATCGATTTTGAGGTGCTCAAAAACCACTTGGTTCATTGCTTCAATAAATGAAGAGAATACGATCAGCTTTTCAGTCTCGTTCTCCAACACATACATCTTCCAAAACCCATGTTTTTTTTCCATCCTTAAGCTGCAATAAGCGCCCGAAGACCTGATCCCATAACAAGCTCTCTCGTATTTAAAGTATCCCATCAAGCCATTGTCCATGAGCTTTACAACCGAAAGGCCAATGGGATAAATATATTGATAGGGTGATATTTTTAATACATAACGTTCAAATGAATTATTCATCAGATTACTTTAGGGTTGATTATATTGATTTGAATCAATATTGGTTAAATGAGAACTAAAAGTCTCATTATACACATAAATAAATACTTAAATATACTTTATTTTAAAAAAATTGGAATAATGAGTTTAAAAGTATTATTTTTTACTTTCAAAAGGTGCTCTACAAAGTAAAAAGACCATTTCTGCTGAATTTGGCCCTTAGAGTTCAGGACTACTTAAATCATTTGCCGACCTTTTTTGATTCCTTTGATACCCAAATATGGAGTACAAAATCAGCTCCTCCCTAGGCCAAGTAAGGTTTTTGTAGCCACAAGGGTTCTACACCCACGAAGCTAGGGCTTTATTTGAAAGAACAATTGCGCTCTTGGAGCGCGTCCATCGAACTCGCTCGCCTCAGTTTGGATTGAAATGGAGTCACCGATCTCCTCAAGGTCTAACGCAGCAAAGGGCATCAGCGAGCTTGGCGATTCGATTGTTGAGCGTATTTGGCTTGTCATCGATCAAACACTGTTTCTGCTGCAACTGCTACGCCACAGGCCTTGCCTGCCACGATATCATTTCTCAGCGCTTGGAGTTGGGTGGCCTGATGGCGCTCGGTGTCCTGGAGTAAGCACAGTCCCAGTCCCGCTTGGACGACTTCACTGACGTTGTTGTAGCGACCACTTTTGACTTGGCCTTGGCTGAAGGCCTTGAAATGGGGGCTAGGGCAAAGCTGTTTTGCATGTAGACCTCCCAACAGGTAACAAATATTTACTTAGAAAAGAGTCTTTTCAAGATTGACCGCAAGGCAACAAAAACGACGCCCATGCCCCAGTGCCTACAGCAATTATTGTCAGACTCAGTTCGACTTTGAATCAAGCATATTGCAACCAAGTGCTTTGACACTTGGGGCAAGAGATCTGCATCTTCTCAAAAAGAGAGACCCTGCACTTTTGATGGCAATGGGGGCATGAGGTCACCATTTTCCCATTCGCTTGAACAGGTGTTTCGATCTCCGTATCCAAAAGAGAGAACGGCAACTTCAAATTGTATCGATTGCTCTTTTTGAAGTGCAGGCCATACCCACTGGCAGGCGCAGCGAGACGATCCGCGTCCTCAAGGTCAAAAAAATCATCTGACAGTTTATCTCCCACGCCCAATTGTGAAAGGTACCACGCACGCAAAGGATTGGGTACAAAATAATGAGCCAGGGAATGCTCGTTGATGGCTGCAACGCACGTTAAATATTTAAGCTTCTCCGACACCAGTGCTCGACTGTACTTGTGAAAGCGATAAAAGATATAGCCAAAATAGCTCAAAGACTCTTCTTGCCGCGTCAATTGAGCCCACTTTAAAACAATCATTCGCAAGGTGTTCAACTGATCCAAGATGCTTGCATTCAATGTCGTCACATGGTCTGCTATAGATGCAGCCAACACACTGGAGAGCGCTTGCTCAAAGCCATTGTCTCGACGAACGCCTTGCGGGTTTCCAAAGAAGTCCACATTGCTTAAACTTTGACTGGCAATAGACATCGAGCGAAAGAGCTCTGGCGTGGCTCGACTGAGCTCTGGAAACAGCAACGCAAAACGCTCATGGTCCAAAGCGTTCAGCTCTTCTGTGAAGATGTGAATTTTTGACATCTCAAACACCTTAGGCTACTCTTAAAACAACACGACCGTGCCTAGGCCCAACAGCAAAACCATCCAGATTTATTGTAGCATTTCTTTTGCGATGATAAGTTAATTGGTCTGTGCGACGCCCCTCGTACAGCATTGGCTTTGCACATCTCTGAAAAAGAACACCCCAAGCTTGTACGCCCCCAGATGGCAGCTCGCACAGCGTGAAGTCGAACAACCCGATCGTCCACACGGCCCGCCCTCAGGGCACAAAACATCTTGGCCAAAGAGGCCTTTTGAACCCAACTCCCATCCCCCCTTGGAGCTTGATGTTTAAAGCCCCAAGTGGGGCCCTTCGTAAAACCACCATTGAATATTTTGAGCAAGGGGCCTAAGATGCTGACAGTGCATGCCCCAAGACCTCTTGTGAAGGGGTCCATTGAACGAATTTTTTCAAAAGGCTCTCCCATGAAAACACGCGCTGCTGTCTCAAGATGTTGGAGTTTGTCTCTCTTGATGCTTGGGTGCCTTGTGAGCTTGATGCCGCAGGCTTCTTGGGCTCAAAGTTGGCCCAATAAGCCCATCAAATGGGTGATCCCCTACCCCCCTGGCGGAATCACGGACAGCGCCACTCGAATGGTGGTTCAAAAGGTCCAAGAACAAACGGCTTGGTCGATCGTGATCGACAACAAAGCAGGTGCAAACTCCATTTTGGGCGCAGAAATCGTTGCCCGATCTGCTGCGGATGGATACACTTTTTTAACGGTGATTGGAGCCCACGCAGCCAACGCAACGCTATACGCTGGGCGTTTGCCCTTTGATGTGGTCAAGAGTTTCAGCCCCGTGTCCTTGGTGGGCATTGCGCCCCTTTTGATGACGGCCAGTCCTCAACTGCCAGTCAAAGATGTGAAGGAACTCATTGCCTATGCCAAACAACATCCTGGCAAACTCTCCTTTGGGTCTTCAGGCGTGGGCGCAGCAGCCCACCTCACACAAGAACTTTTAAAACAAGTCGCTGGCATTGACATGGTTCACGTCCCCTACAAGGGAACTGCCCCAGCCTTGAACGACTTGATCGCAGGCAACATTCAAATCTTGACCGATACGCCAAGTGCTTTGATGCCACAAGTCAGAGCCGGCAAGATCAAAGCCTTGGCCGTCTTTTCTCCCAAACGAGTCGCAGGCACCATGGAGGTGCCCACCATTCAAGAGGCTGGAGGCCCAGCCATTGATGGCTCCACTTGGGTCTTGTTCTTGGCTCCGGCCAATACACCCAGCGAGATCGTCAACAAACTGTCCCAAGAAGTTGCCAAGGCTGTGCGCTCCAATGAAATGCTCGCTCGATTTGAGGGCTTAGGGATTGAGGCCGTGGGCTCCACACCTGAGGAGGCCTCTAAGTTCTTGTCTGAAGAGATTTTGAAATGGGCCAAAGTCATCTCAAGCGCAAACGTCAAAGCAGAATAAGCCCCTAAACCCCTAAGCGCCAAGGCCTATAGACCCAGGCCCCAAACCTAGGCAAATCTCAACCAGCCAGATTGAGATTTTATTTCTCAGCCACGACGTGAAGATCCATCACGCCTATGCCCGTGATCGTGCCACGCAAATGATCCCCATGGGCCAGTCTCGAAACGCCAGCAGGCGTGCCTGTGGTGATCAAGGTGCCAGGCAACAAGGTGCACACACTAGAGAGGAAACGAATTAAGTCTCTCAAGCCATTGATCATGTCAGCGGTATTGGCCTTCATGACATTGACCCCGTTTTGCTCCACATCGATCAACAGCGCTTGAGGCTCTGCGATTTCATCTCGACTGACAATCCAAGGACCCACGCCACAAAATGTATCAAACCCTTTTCTGACGTTGCGTGTGTTTTGGCGACCAATGCCCCAAGGATCTCGAATACTGATGTCCCAACACATGGTGTAGCCAAAGACATGGTCCAGCGCGTTTTCAGCACTGACGTTCTTGGCGGTTTTACCAATCACGGCGCACAACTCACACTCAAAGTCGACGTGCTTGGAGATTTTTGGAAGGATCACGGTGCCGGAAGGCCCCACCAAGGAAGAGTTGGGTTTTAAAAAGATCTCTGCCATCAACTCGTCGGCTGAGAGGTGGGAGCGGTCACTTGAGCCCACGCGTCCGATCATCTCGGCCTGGTGGGCCTTGTAATTGGCAGCGGCCGCCCAAATGGCAGGAGGATTGTCAACCGGCACCAAGAGCTTCACGTCTGCCAACGCTAGAGAGGGGGCCTTCAAAGCTTGGGCACGCGCATCTAAGGCTAGGCTTGGATTACTCAAGGCCGCGATTTGATCTTGCACTGAGGCACCCACCTTGACCGCTCCCATAGAAGCAAGCACTTGGTCCAGAGGATAAACGCGGTCAGCCTCAATGAGGCCCGTGGAGGAGTCGTTGTATCTGCAGATTTTCATTTTAATTTTCCTTAATCAGTGGGTTCAATTCTAGCGGTCTTGACCAAGCGGCCAGCAATGTCAATGTCCCTCTTAATTTGAGCGGCAAACTCCTCAGGGGAGTTCCCGATCAAATCAAATCCATCGCCCGAGGCCTTTGCCCGAAGCTCAGTCACCCCAAGACCTTTCACAACGAAGGCGCTTAGTTTTTCCAATATCGATTTAGGCAAACCGGGTGGTGCAAAAAGGGCTGTCCAAGTGGGAGGGGGCTCAAAATTGGGCATGAGCTCAGTGACTGTGGGCACATCTGGAAACATCTCCAAGCGCTTTTGTCCCGCCGAAGCAATCAAGCGCAAACGCCCCGCTTTCACATGAGGTGCCACCATGGAGATGATGCCAATGGTCATGGGCACCTCACCTGAGATGACATCGGTGATCAGTCGATTGTCGTTGTAGGGCACGTGAAGCAATTGGGTGCCCGTGATGCTTGCAAAATTAGCCCCTGCAAAGTGCCCTTGTGTGCCAATGCCCGTGGTGCTGTAGGAGAGTTTGCCTGCATGGGACTTTGCATACTCAACCAAGTCCGCGATGCTTTT
>Ga0114966_10000898_pt1 | contig 28045 bp, 18 predicted proteins | sample M_130207_XF_Meta_FD_87029 | JGI IMG/M metagenome (GOLD analysis project Ga0114966, IMG submission 87029) | Freshwater microbial communities from Lake Montjoie, Canada to study carbon cycling - M_130207_XF_MetaG | ecosystem: Environmental > Aquatic > Freshwater > Lake | place: Lake Montjoie... | reverse complement strand
TGCGGCGAAGGCTTGCTCACCAAGCCCGGCACGAACATGAGCTTTTAACTCCGCTTGGAGCTTGGCGGCGATGTCGGGCTTTTGTTTGGCGATGTCTCGCGTTTCACCGAGATCATTCTTCAAGTCGAAGAGCAGACCTTCCTTCGTGTCCCAGAAGTACAGCAGCTTGTAGTCGCCTTTTCGGATGGCGGACTGCGGATGCTCGACCTCGACGGCCTGATGCCACACAAAGCGGTCAATGGGGCGCTTCACCGGCTCTTTGCCACCGCTGAGCAAGAGCGGCTTCCAACTGCCGCCTTCGCCGCCTTTCGGTAAGACGAAGCCGGGCGATGCAAAATCGAGCACGGTGGCCATGATGTCGTAGCTGATCACAGGAGTGTCACAGCGCGTGCCACCTTTGATGCCAGGGCCACGCACGATGAGCGGCTCACGGATGCCGCCTTCACCGAGGTCGCCCTTGCCGCCGTTGAGGATGTTCGTGCGGCCGCCGTTGTCGGAAGTGTAAATGACGATCGTGTTATCCGCGATGTGCAGTTCATCGAGCTTCTTCAAGACTTCACCGATGCACGTGTCGAAGTCCTCCGTCATGGCGGCCATCACGGCGCGATCGCCCTTGCCTCCTTTGCCGGTGTCCACACCTGCGTATTTCTTGAGCGTGGATGCCAGTGCCTGCGGCTGATTATGCACGGCGTAATAGCTGAGCTGCAGATAAAACGGATGTCCGCTCTTCACCTGCGTATCCATGAAGGCCTTCGCACGTCGCGTGATGCCAAATGACTGTTTCGGGTCTTCGGGATCGGTCGTGTCGCCGTCCTCGTTCATCGTGATGCCATCGCTCGCATCGTAACCCATCGAATCCGGCGTGTGAAACCACTGCCACTTGCCGAAATGCGCCGCCTTGTAGCTGCGATCGGCCTTTTTGAGTGTGTTCACGATTGAATCCGTGACCGGCGCACTCCAATTGCGCGCGTTTTTGTCTGGCGCGTTGAGCGTCGTGGTTGTACGGCCCATCTGGATGGCGGCGCGTGAGCACTCGCACTTGCAGTGGGCCGCGTAGGCCTGCGAAAAGACCATGCCCTGTGAGGCGAGCTTTTCGAGATTCGGCGTGTGAAACTCGCGGCTCGCACTGCCCGGTTCATCCGCCTTCATCCGCACCGACGTACCGCTCCATGATTGGTCATCCGCGAGAATGAAAAGGATATTCGGTGCTTTGGCTGAGGCATTGATGCCAAAGCACAGCAGGGTGGCGATAAGGAGAGCTTTCATGATTTAGAGACGTCTGGTGGAAGGTTTGATCGTGTAGCTGTGTTCGACGGTGCCGTTGTCGATATTGTCGCGCGTCACGCCTGACACGATGGAGCGCACGTAGTCCACCTTTGCCTGCTGCGGACTGACTGTCACTCGCACATGGCCAGAACTACCGAGGATGGTGCCGGTGTAACCATATTCCTCCGCACTGCGTGTGCCGCCGCTCGGATGGCCAGGCTGCGGCACTTCCTGGTAGATGATGCCGTCGAGTTCTTCCTTGGCGAAAAGATGATCGTGCCCGTGGAAGATGGCACTAACACCTGTTTTGACGAAGAGTTGATGCAGTGGCAGTTCCCAGCCGGGGCGGTGTTCTTTGAAACCCTCACTACCATCGGCATTCTTGCCGCCCCACTCCATGAAGGGCGCTGGCGTGACGCCGCCACGCACGTCCTTGCCCAGTCCGCCGACGAGATGATGAATGAAGATGAATTTGAAGGGTGCCTTGCTCGCTTCGAGTGTCTTCGTGAGCCAGCGATACTGCGCTTCGCCCAAAGTCGCGCTCCAGTTATCATTCCCACGTTGCGTGGTGGCCCAGAAGGGATCGAGACCGACAAACAACGCACTGCCCCACTCGAAGGCAAAGTAGCTGTGCTTGTCATTTCCGCCCGTCGGATTTGGGAAAAAGTTGTGCCGCATGCCCAGCGACCACTTTGCCATGTCTTCACGATCACCGCGTTCCCCATCGTGATTGCCAAGCACCATGAGAATCGGCATGCTATGCGCGACGCGGCCTATGTAGAAACGCTGCGCACGATACTGTGACTCCGAACGCGTGTAGAAACTGCCGAACTTGTCCACCATCGTCGTATCACCGAGGTCGATCATGAAGTCGGGCTTGTCAGCGCGGATGTTTGCAAGCGTCTGCTTATACACGCGTACATCCGTGCTCATGTCGAGATGCGAGTCTGCCTGCATGGCGAAGGTGAAGGTCGAATCCGGTGCACGTTGCGTGTGAAAGCCACGCACTTCATCGCGAACCGGTTCGCTACCGCCGATGCGATACGTGAGTTGGTAAGAGTAAGCGGTGTCTGGCTTCAACTGACCGAGCAGGATCGTTTGCGAATGGCCAGCGGTGAGTTTCACGACCTCGCTACGCTGGGTGAGTGCGGCGGCGCTTTCGCCATACGATACGAAAGCTTCCATATCCTGCCACGCAAGCACACTGACTGAAACGGAGTCAGCACCTGGGCGGCAAAGCCAGACATTGAAAAGGTACGGTGGCACGGCGGCAGGCTCGACCTGGCCGCCTGGTCCGGCTCCCTGGCCCTGACCACCTTTGCCACCACCGCCTTTTCCTCCTTTGCCTTTCTCTTTCTCCTCCGGGGCAGCGGCGATGACGAGCAGGGCCAGAAGCGCTGCTGAAATGGAAATGAATGCAGGTTTCATCGGTGTGATTCTCACTTGGTATCAGGTTTCACTTCGGTCTCTTCCTTCATCATGGGCTTCTTTTTGCCGCCTTTGCCGCCACCCTTTCCACCGCCGCCTCCGCCACCACCCTTGCCGCCTTTGCGGTCGCCTGACTTCTCACCGCCTTCAACATAATCAGGATTCGGCTTCGGCATGCCCGCTTTGACGGAGCGCAGGTAGTCCATCATGCGGTTGTCGAGCGCGAGCACGACGTTCGGATTCGCCTCAGCGAGATCTTTCTGCTCGCCGATGTCCTTCGAGAGATCAAACAGCATGCGCTTCTCGGTTTCGAAGACGCGGATCATCTTCCAGTTCTGGTAGATAATGGCTGAGGCGGGGCCGATCTCGTCTTTGTCGTAGTGCGGGAAGTGAACAACCAGTTCCTCGTTCGTGCGTTTGGGCGCAGTGTTCGGATCCTTCTTCAAGAGATTCACCAAGCTGACGCCATCGAGCCCCTGGGGCAGATCTTTGACACCTGCGAGGTCCATGATCGTCGGCAGCACATCGACCGTGCTGGCGCGCACGTGAGAGAACTGCCCTGCCTTGATGCCTGGTCCGGCAACGAGTAGCGGCACACGCAGGCCACCTTCCCACACTGTTCCCTTGCCGTTCGTTAGCGCACCGTTCGCATTGCGTCCCTGCGCGCCGTGGTCGGCGGTGTAGAGGATGTAGGTGTTCTCCATCGCGCCGAGTTCCTTCAGCTTCGCGAGCACAAGGCCGATGGTAATGTCGATCTCCTCATTTCCCGCCGCCTGACCGATGCGCATGATGTCCATGCGCGTGCCGAGACGCTTCTTCGTGGCCTCGATCATCTCTGGCGTGGCGCTTTCCGGTTGCTTGCCGGGATAATGCGAGATTTGCACGTAAAACGGCTTCCGTGCGCCCACCTGCCGTGACATAAAATCCATCCCAAGTTTGGCCGTCGCGTAGCACTGTTTCGGATTCGGCTCATCGACGTTTTCCGGGCCACCGTTGCTGTTCGGGCCGTCGTTTTCATCGAAACCGTTCTGCTTCGGGTCCACGCGGCCCGCATGCCATTTGCCGAAGTGCGCAGTGGCATAGCCCTGCTTCTTCAACAGCGTGCCAATCGTCTCGATGCCGTCAGGAAGCTGCGTCGTGGTCTCCGGCGGGATGACTTGGTCACCCGGCATGACACCACCTTCCTTTTTCGTCTCTCCCACATACGTCATGTGCAGAGCCGCTGGATTGCGTCCCGTAAACAACGCCGCGCGTGTCGGCGTGCAGCGCGGTGAAGACGCGTAGAAGTCCGAGAAGCGGATCCCGTGCTGCGCGATGCTGTCGAGATTCGGCGTGCGGATGAAGTCGCTCGTCGATCCTTCAGGATTGCGGTCATCCTGCGGCACCGACATCGACGCCCAGCCCTGCGCCTCGCCCATGATAACGAGGAAGTTTGGTCGCATGGATTCGGCGGCCCTAGAAACGAGCGCGTAGCCAGTCAGAAGAAAAAACAATGCGGCTTTCATCATGTGTATGAACAACTACGGAATGACACTTCTGTGGCCGATTTGATGACAAAACTGTCATTCTTACACACATAAACTCATGGCAGAGTAGATGAGCGAAAACTCAACGCGATCTCTGGTGGATAACGGTTCAGCAGCTCAACTGCTCGGTGCATTGCAGTAAACAACACACAAAACGTATTGGCATGCAGAGGCACTCCCGCGCATTCATGCTGGATGAACAAAATCCTCGTCCTCTTTGACTCGCGCAGTGGCAACGTTGCCCAGATGGCGGCTTTCGTCGCCGAAGGTGCCAATCAGGTACCTGATACGGAAGTGCGCACACGTCACGTCGATGAAGCCACTGCTGAGGATGTCGTGTGGTGTGATGGACTCGCGGTCGGCAGCCCCACGAACATGGGCATCCTGTCATGGAAGATGAAGCGCTTCTGGGATGAAACCATGTTTGATCAATGGATGAAAGTGGATGGCAAAATCGCCTGCGCATTCAGCAGCGCAGGCGGTTGGGGCGGAGGCATGGAGATGGCCTGCCAGTCCATTCTTACCGTGCTCATGAACTTCGGCTTCCTCGTCTTCGGCGTCACGGATTACGCCGGTAAGCGTCTCACCCTGCACTACGGCGCAGTCACCTCCAAAGCACCACGTGAGCCGGCAGATCAGGAGTCCTGCCGCATTCTCGGTCGTCGTCTGGCCGAGTGGACTGCGTTTTGCATTCATGGCCGCAAAGATCAGCACCCTGCGAACAAAGACATCCCACGCCTGCTCCCAAGCGAGATCGATTAGTCTCCCGCTCAGCCCTTTCGCAAACACTCGGTCATTTCCGCGTTCTTGTTCCACCATGACACGCGCATCACTCCTCCGACTCTTCGTTTGCCTCAGTCTCACCACCTTCGCTAAGGCCGAAGCACCACCCGCAGGCCTGCGCATCCTCACTGCCGGTCATAGCTTCCATGTCTGGATGCCCGGCCTGCTCATCGAGACCGCGAAGAACGCTGGCATCACCGGCCACACTCAAGTCGGCCTGTCCTCCATTGGTGGCTCGCGCACCATCCAGCATTGGGATGCAAAAGACGACAAGCAGAAGATCAAACCCGTGCTCATCGAAGGCAAAGCCGACGTGCTCACCCTCTCGCCGATCTTCCTGCCTGACGAAGGTATCGAAAATTTCGTGAAGCTCGGCCTCGAACACAATCCCAACCTCCGCATCACGATTCAAGACAACTGGATGCCCTTTGACGATCCAGCACTCTGGGCCACGCGTGCCAAGGACGTCACCATTGACCGCGATGCCAAGACGATGGAACAACTTCACGCCACACACGACGCCTACTTCAAGTCGCTCGATGACCACGCTGGCGAATTGAACACGAAATACGGCAAAACTGCTGTCTTCATCGTCCCCGTTGGCCAAGCCGTCCTCGCGCTGCGTGAACTCATCATTCAAGGCAAAGCCCCCGGTATCGCCAAGCAGAGCGATCTCTTCACCGATCCCATCGGCCATCCGCGGGATCACATCAAAGCCCTCTCAGCCTACTGCCACTACGCCGTCATCTACGGTCGCAGCCCCATCGGCCTGCCAATTCCAGCCGCCATCGCTAAATTGCCCGAAGCAGAGAAGCTCAATGCGCTGCTCCAACAACTCGCCTGGGATGCGGTGACAGCAAATCCACTCAGCGGCGTGAAGGCAAAGTAACGATCTCGCTCCATACAGGGTGCAGCGGTTCATGCAAGCTCTCGTCATTTCCCAGCGTCTTTAGCAGGTGCTTCGCCTTTTGCCATGTGTCTTGCTAGCCTCTTCCGCTCTTCACGCGGAGGATGGAATGGCATTCTTTGAAACCAAGGTGCTGCCGTTGCTGCAAAGCTGCTGCTACGAGTGCCATTCGCATGAAAAGAAGATCAGAGGTGGCCTCGCGCTCGATTTGAAGACGGGCTGGCAGACTGGCGGCGACAATGGGCCTGCGATTATTCCAGGCGATCTGGTGAAGAGCCATCTCGTACAGGCCGTGCGCTATGCAGATCCCGAAATGGAGATGCCGCCGAAGGGTAAGCTCGCCGCAAGTGAGATTGAGGTGCTGGAGAAATGGGTCGCCATGGGTGCGCCGGATTCGCGGGTGGCGAAGGTGACTGATAAAAAGGCGCGAGTCATCGACATCGAAGCTGGAAAGAAGTTTTGGGCCTTCCAGCCCGTGCGTGATGCGAAGGCACCTACGCTGAAGAACACGTCATGGCCTACGGACGATGTGGATGGCTTCATTCTCGCGAAACTCGAAGCCGCTGGACTTACGCCGAATGCTGACGCCGATGCCTACACGTGGCTGCGCCGTGTTTCGCTCGATCTCACCGGCCTGCCGCCGACGCCGGATGTCATCGCGCAATTCATTCATGGGTCGCATGAGTCGAAAGGGTCCTATAAGTTCTATTCAGATGTCGTAGATCGCCTCCTAGCCTCCAAGGCCTTCGGCGAACGCTGGGCACGCCACTGGCTCGATCTCACCGGTTACGCCGATCAAATCGGCACTTCGAACAATGTCTTTGCCGAGCATGCCTGGCGCTACCGCGATTACGTCATCGATTCGTTCAATGCGGACAAGCCGTTCGACCGTTTCATCCGCGAGCAGATTGCCGGAGACCTGTTGCCATTCTCCACACCGCAGGAACGTGCCGCCAATCTCACCGCCACGGGCTTTTTGGTGCTCGGTGACGTCGAAATCGTCGCCGTGGACAAATTGAAGATGGAGATCGACCTCGTGGACCAGCAGGTGAGCAAGGTGGGCACCGCGTTCCTCGGCATGACGCTCGGCTGCGTGCGCTGCCACGATCACAAGTTCGATCCCATCACGCAGCGCGACTACTACGCCATCGCCGGCATGTTCCGCAGCACGGACTCGACTTACAAAACCAACAATGGCGTCTGGAGCAGCATCAATGCGAGCGAGATGCCCGAAACGCCCGAGCAGCAGGCCAAACGCACCCAAATTCTCGCCGCGAACGAGGCGAAACTGAAGTCACTTCAATCCGAACGCACCGATGCCGAAAAAACGAAGGCCGCATTGGAGCCACAGATCAAAGACGCGACCAAAGAAGTGAAGCCTGCGCTCGAAAAGAAGCGCGACGAACTCGCTGCGCGCATCAAAGCCATCAACGGCGAGGTCGAGCACGCCAAATTCTTCGCGCCCATCGCTCCAAAGACCTTCGCGGTACATGATCGCCAAAAACCCGACGACATGCAGATCACGATCCGTGGCAATCCCTATGCGCTTGGCGACAAAGTGAAGCGCGGCGTGATGGCCGTGGCTTCATGGAGTGAGCTGCCACCGATCCCAGCGAATCAAAGCGGTCGTGTGCAGCTTGCCGATTGGCTGGCTGATTCGCGCAATCCTCTCACCGCACGCGTCACCGTCAATCGCATCTGGCAGAAGTTGTTTGGGGAAGGACTCGTGCGCAGCGTCGATTACTTCGGTGTGCGCGGTGAACTGCCCACGCATCCTGAATTGCTCGATCATCTTGCCACCCGCTTCGTGCGCGGCGGCTGGTCGCAGAAGCAGTTGATTCGCAGCCTCGTGCTCAGCCGCGCGTATCGCATGAGCAGCGCTCACAATGCTGTCGCGATGACCACAGACCCGGACAACCACCTGCTCTGGCGCATGAATCGCCAGCGGCTTGATGCGGAGGCCATTCGCGATTCCATGCTCGCCATCAGCGGCAAACTCGCACCCGCGAATGGTGGCCCCGCGCTGCCACTCGAGTTTCCCGAGAACGTCACCAGCTTGAGCCCGAAAGCGGTGAATCCGCCCGCGTTTAATCTGAAGAAATTCCGCCCCGTGCAGGAGTTCGAGCGCACGGTGTATCTGCCCGTCATCCGTACTGCCACCCAGCCCGGCCCCGCGAAGCTGCGTGATGTGTTCGATTTCACCCAGCCCGCGCAAATTTCCGGCAAACGCGCCGAGACCGCCGTGCCCACGCAAGCTCTGTTCCTTCTCAACAGCGACATGCTGCGCGCCCGCGCCACCGATCTCGCCCAACATCTCACTCAGACTGAATCGAATGTCGGCGCGCGTCTCGAAGCGCTTTGGCTGCGCGTGCTGAATCGCCCCATCACTTCCACGGAGCGCGATGAAGCCAACCAACTCATCGAATCGCTTCCCGCCGACAAAGCCTGGATCGAACTCAGCCACGCGTTGCTTTCCTCGAACGAGTTTCTTCTCCGCCTATGACTATCAACCCAATTTCCCGCCGCACGTGGCTGCAACGCACCGCCACGGGCTTTGGCGCACTCGCGCTGCATGACCTTGTGAGTGCTGCGCAGAGTCCGCTCGCTGTTCGTGCGCCACATTTTCCTGCGAAAGCGAAGCGCGTGATCTTCCTCTTCATGTCGGGCGGGCCGTCGCAGCCGGATTTGTTTGATCCGAAGGACTACATCAAGCGCATGCATGGTCAGACCATCTCTGCGCCGATTAACACGAACGAACTCCGTGTCGGCACCGACAAATTCCTCGCACTCGCTACGCAGCGCGATGTGCGTCCGCGCGGGCAATCGGGCATGATGATCTCCGATTTACTGCCGCATACCGCGAGCATCGCGGATGAGATTTGCCTGCTGCGCGCGATGCATTCGGACAACAACCAGCATCAACCCGCCGCGCTGCAGTTTCACACCGGAGTCACCGCTGATGTGCGGCCCTCGATGGGCTCGTGGATCAGCTACGGTCTCGGCGCGGAGAATCAGAACCTGCCGAATTTCATTTCGATCCATCCGGACAGCGACACGCGTCTCTACGGCTCCGGTTTCCTGCCCGCCGCGCATCAGGGCACGAAGGTGATCATCCCACAGAGCGACAAGCAATCGCCCATCGACTACCTCGCGAATGTCTCCGGCGATGCGAAGACGCAGCGAGCGCGCATCGACTTCACACAGCACATGAACCGCCGCTTGCTCCAGCAGGCCGAGGTTGATGCGCGCATGGAAGGCATGATCGAGAGCATGGAGATTGCCTTCCGCATGCAAAGCGCCACGCCAGAGCTGGTGGACATCGCCAACGAGTCAGAGGCGACAAAAAAACTCTACGGCATCGGCGAGAAGGCCACGGACAAGAATGGCCGCGCCTGTTTGCTCGCACGTCGTCTCAGCGAGGCCGGTGTGCGCTTCGTGCAGGTCACGATGGGCGGTTGGGATCATCATGGCGACATCCGAAATGCCTTGCCGAAGAGTTGCGGCGAGACCGACCAGCCCTGTGCCGCTTTGATCAAGGATTTGAAATCACGCGGCCTGCTCGACGACACGCTCGTCGTCTGGTCCGGCGAGTTTGGCCGCACGCCATGGAGCCAGGATCTCAGCGGCACCTCGCCCATCGACAAGCACGGTCGCGAGCATCAGCCGGAGAGCTTCTGCACCTGGATGGCCGGTGGTGGCATCAAACCTGGCTTCACGCTCGGCGAGACCGACGACTTCGGTTTCCGTCCCGTCTCCGGCAAAGTGCATCTGCATGACCTCCACGCCACGATCCTGCATCAACTTGGTCTCGATCACGAAAAACTCACTTGGAGGCACGTGGGCCGCGATTACTGCCTCACGGATGTTTATGGGAACGTCGTGAAGGAGATTCTGGCATAGTTTTCAGACGGTGAATGCGCGACGACTCAAATCGGCTGAAAGAAATCTAGACGGTATACTGTTTGAATGATGCGAACGGTATACCAAATGACCACAGTCCCCACATCCACCTCACGCACTGATCACACCACGTCGCTTTTGCGGCAGGAGATTCTCAGCGGCAAAACAGAGCCAGGGCATCTGCTGGCGGAGTCGGCGGTGGCGGTGCGTCTGGGCGTCAGTCGTGTGCCGGTGAGAGAGGCATTGTTTGCCTTGGAGCGTGAAGGGTTCGTTGAATTCAGTGGCACGGGTCGGGCTTTTGTGAAGGCGCTGACGCCGCGGGATTTTGAAGAGCTTTACACACTGCGCCTCGCACTGGAGCCGCTGGCGGCTCGGCTGGCATCTCTATCACTCAAAGTCGATGCCAGCCCGCTGGAAAAGAACATCAAAGCCACAGCGCGGGCGAAGACGATGCTGGATGTCACCCGGCTTGACCTGGAGTTTCACGAGATCATCCTCGAAGCCTCAGGCAATAGCCGTCTGCTCAAACTATGGCAATCCATGCGCGGGGAACTGGAGCTATGGCTCGGAAGACTGCATCGGCAGCATCAGGGACAGAAACTCGACACGCGGGACGAGACCATTCGTGCGCATCAATCGGTGGTTGATTGTTTCAAAAAACAAACGCCTGCTGCTTGCGAGTCCCTGATGCGCAAACACATCACTGGCTGGCGCGAGTGGCTGCCAACGATGGAGGTGGAGGCATGAAGAGGTGGTTTGCCAGCGCTCTTCTGATTGCCCTCAGCGTTCACCATGTCTTTGCGGTGGACACGAGGACCAACGTTCTCTTCGTCGTCTTCGATGATCTCAACAACCGCCTCGGCTGTTACGGCGATCCTGTGGCGAAGTCGCCGAACCTTGATCGGCTTGCGGCTCGCGGCACTGTGTTCACGCGGAACTTCTGCCAGCAGCCAATCTGCGGTCCATCGCGCGCTTCGTTCATGAGCGGGCGCAGGCCGGACTCGCTCGGCATCTGGAGCATGACGAAGTATCTCTACGATCTGCATCCAGATGCGGTGACGATGCCGCAGTGGTTTATGCAGCACGGCTATACGTCCATGAGCATTGGCAAGGTGCTTGGCGGCTATGGTAAGGAAGCGGACTTCAAGACGCTGAGCGTTCCGGATCGTCGGACTGGCGGCAAAACGAAGGATGAGTTTGCGTTGCCAAATGGAGCTGCTTTACCGCCGAATCTCGCAAAGGACCGCCTCTGTGAGAATCGCGATGTGCCGGACGAAGCGTGCTTTGACAGCGTGTCGGGCAGTCTCGCGATCACCGAGCTGCGTTCGCTCGCGAAGAAGCCGGAGCCGTTCTTTCTCGCGCTGGGCATCTTCAAGCCGCACACGCCTTACAAGGTGCCGAAGCGCTACTGGGACATGTATCGGCGTGAGGACATCCCGGCCATTGAGACGCCCGCACGGCCTCGCAACGCGCCCGAGATCGCCTTTCACGCGAACCACGAAATCCTCGGCGAGCCGAATGCCCACCGCACACTCGATGAGGAAGCGAAGCGGGAAATCCGCCACGGTTACTATGCCGCGATGAGTTTCGCCGACGCGCAGTTTGGCCGCGTGCTGGATGCGCTCGATGAACTGAAGCTCCGCGACAACACCATCGTCGTCATCATCGGCGACAACGGCTTTGAACTCGGCGAGCACGACTGTTGGGGAAAGATGACCTTGTTCGGGTGGGACGCCCGCGTGCCGCTTATCATTAGCGCTCCCGGCATCGGAAAGGGCGGCGCGAAGACGAGCGCGATCAGTGAGTTGATCGACATCTTTCCCACGCTCACGGACCTCAGCGGTCTTCCGTCGCCTACCCAGCTCGATGGCACCAGCCTCGTGCCGGTGCTGAAGGATGCCAGCGCCTCCGTGAAAACTGCCGCGCTCACGCAGCATCCACGCCCCGCTCTTTACTGGGGCGGCGGACCGCAGGCCTTGCCGCAAGTGATGGGCTACGCGCTCAAAACCGACCGCTGGAGCTACCAGGAGTGGCGCGATTTCAAAACCAGCAACGTCGTCGGCCAGGAACTCTATGACGAGCAAACCGATCCGCTCGAAACAGTGAATCTCGCCGGGACCGTTGAAGCTGCGGCACAGATCCCCGCGCTTGCGGCGCAGCTCAAGGCCATGGCCAAGGGAGGCCAGCGATGAGATTCCTCCCTTCGACCGACTTCTTCCGCACTTACCAGAGCGTGAATAGAGAAATTTTACCCATGATGAAAGCCCTTCTCACACTCATCCTTCACCACTCGACACCATGAACGCTATCAGGACCCACGGCATGCCGAGCGCAGGTGGACTCCTGTCCTTCTGTGTCTCATCTTTTACCGCCCATCTTTTTGCCGATCAAAAGCAAGTCTTTGATCAATCCATTCAGCCTTTGCTGAAGGAATCCTGCCTCAACTGCCATTCCACAAAGAAACATAAAGGCGATCTCGATCTGGAGCGCTTCACGAGTCTCGCTGACATCAAGAAGGAGCCGATGATCTGGCAGGAGGTGCTGGAGCAGATCAAAAACGGCGAGATGCCGCCGAAGAAGGAGCCGCCGCTTTCAGACGAGCATAAAACCATGCTCCTCGGATGGACGCAGGCGACACTGGATGACATCGCACTCGCCAGCGCGGGCGATCCCGGCCCTGTGGTGCTGCGGCGGCTGTCGAACATGGAATACACTTATACGCTGCGTGATCTGACGGGCATCGAGTCGCTCGATCCGGCGAACGAGTTTCCGGTTGATGGCGCAGCAGGTGAAGGTTTTACCAATGCAGGCGCGGCGCTCGTGATGTCGCCAGGGTTGCTCACGAAGTATCTCGATGCGGCGAAGGAAATCGCGAGCCACGCGGTCTTCACGCCGCATGGCATGCATTGGTCCGCCAGCACCTCGGCGCAGGATTGGACGGATGAAGCGCTGGCAGCCATCCGCGCCATTTACGCACGACACACGGCCACGGCTGCGGGCACGCAAACGGAGGCGCAAGGCATCAAGCTCGACACTGGCACGGGCGGTGGTCGTTTGCCGCTCGCGAAGTATCTCGACGCGCTTCAAGGTCGTGCCAGCACCGACGGCTTGAGCACGAAATATCTCCAAATCCTCCGCGAAGCACTCACCAGCACGAAGCCGTCCGTTTTGCTCGATCCACTCCGTGCGAAGTTCCGCGAGAAGAAACTCACCGCCGCCGACATCGAGCCTTGGCAGCAGGTTTTGTGGCGCTTTGCGAACGTCGGCCACATTGGCAAAGAAAACGGCCCGAAGGCTTGGCAAGAGCCAGTGACGCCGCTGGTGCCGCAGCACGAAATGCGCGTGAAACTCACGTCGGATCGCGATGTGACACTCTATTTGACCACCACCGACGCGGGCGATGGCAGCGCTGATGACGAGGTGATTTGGCAGAATGCGCGGCTCGTTGCTCCTGGTCGGCCTGATTTGCCGATCAGCGGCCTTCCGGCACTCGTGAAGCATTTGGAGGAGCAACGCACGAAAATCATCGCCAGCACTGAGCAATGCCTTGATGCCATCGCAAATGGCAAAGACGATGCCGATCCCGCATTGACGACTGCGTGGCGCGAATACCTCGGCTACGGCACGACTAAGCTCGAACCGCTGCTCACGAAGCAGATGAAGAGCACGCCTGACTACGCTTTCATCCAAGGCTGGCAGGGCGAGCAGGCGCTGAGTGTGCTGGCGAACTCGTCCGATGCCACCGTGCGCACACCGGGCGTGATGAAGGCCCACAGCGTGGCCACGCATCCCTCGCCGACACGCGCCTCGGTCATCGCATGGCGTTGTGAAAAGCCAGGCACACTCCGCATTCACGGCGATGTGGCCGATGCGCATCCTGAATGCGGCAACGGCGTCACTTGGGCGCTCGAAGTGCGTCGCGGCCACAGCAGCGAAGTGCTCGCCAGCGGTGTCACTAAAGGCGCGAACGTTTTGCCAATGGGGCCGTTTGAAAACGTGCGAGTCGAAGCCGGTCAGGTCATCGCACTCGTCATTGGCCCACGCGAAGGCAACCACTCATGCGACCTCACAGCGGTGAATCTCACACTTAGCGATGGCTTGAAGACTTGGGATCTCGCGAAGGATGTCTCGCCGAATATCCTCCAAGGCAATCCGCACGGCGCGTGGCATTTCCTGAGCCAGCCCGCCACGCTCGAATCCGCACCCGATGTGCCCGCACCCATCGCCGAGTGGCGGAGGAAGCCATCGGCTGAACTCGCTGCGAAAGTGCGGCACCATTTGGAGAAGGACTTTCCGCTGAACAGTCCATTGCTGCGTCCGTTTGTGAATGATCGATTGGATCAGACTGATACGAACGATCTGAAAGCAAAAGCACCCTCTGTCATTGAAGTGAAAATTCCCGCTGCGCTCGCCAATGGCACAGAATTTGTCGTCACCGGCAAACTGGTCTCGAAAACAAGCGGCAGCGTGCAGATGCAGGTGCTAACCGAGAATTCGCAGGCCACCACGAGCCTCGTCGCTGGCAAATCCGAGTCCGCGCAGAAAAGCGGTCAGTGGAGCGACAACAATCTCGTCACGCAGCAAAGCGCGCCAGTGATCGTCAATGATGGCAGCGAAGCCCGGAAACGATTTGAAGCCGCCTTCGACGACTTCCGCGCCTTTTTCCCCATCGCGCTGTGTTACTCACGCATCGTGCCGGTGGACGAGGTGGTGACGCTGACGCTGTTTCATCGCGAGGACGAGGCATTGAAGCGGCTCATGCTCTCCGAGGCTGAATCTCGCGAACTCGACCGCTGGTGGGACGAACTGCACTTCGTCAACGAATCACCGCTAAAGCAAGTCGATGTCTTTGAGCAGCTTTTTCAATTCGCCACGCAAGACGCGAAGCCCAGCGCCTTCGAACCAATGCGCCAGCCAATTCTGAAAGCCGCTGCCGCCTTCAAAGAGCTGCAGAAGACCGCCGTTACTGTGCAGCGTGAGGCCGTAATCGATTTCGCGGCCAAGGCATGGCGTCGTCCGCTCAGTGAAAGGGAAATCACCGCACTGAGAGCCTTCCCTCCGCGCCTGATGCTCGTGCGCGTGCTCACCTCGCCCGCGTTTTTGTATCGTGGTGAAAAAGCACCCGCCAAAACCGGACCCGTGAGTGCCCAGGAACTCGCCACGCGCCTTAGCTACTTCCTGTGGTCCTCCGCACCCGATGACGAACTGCGCTCTGCCAAGATCGAAGAGATCCCCAGCCAAGCCCAGCGCATGCTCAAGAGCGACAAAGTGCGCCGTCTCGCCACCGAGTTCGGCTGCCAATACCTCCACGTCCGCGATGTCGCCACGCTCGATGAAAAGAGCGAGCGCCACTTCCCCACCTTCCTCGATCTCCGCGACGACATGCAGGAGGAAATCACCCGCTTTTTCATCGACCTCATCCAAAACAACCGCAGTGTGCTCAGCCTGCTCGATGCGGATCACACCTTCGTGAATGCCGAACTCGCGAAACACTATGGATTCGAATCGAATGGCGACTGGCAACGCATCGACGGTCTCCACGCTCAAGGCCGTGGTGGCTCCTCGGCTTTGCCGCCACACTCGCCAAGCAAGCCGGATCCTCACGCACGAGCGCCATCCTGCGCGGCACTTGGCTTAGTGAAGTCATCCTCGGTGATAAACTGCCCACGCCACCCAAAGGCGTGCCCACCTTGCCCGAAGAAGCCCCCGCCAACCTCACCGAGCGCCAACTCATCGAACGTCACAGTCGCGATGAAAACTGTGTCGCTTGCCACAAGCGCATCGACCCCTTCGGTTTCGCGCTTGAAGGCTTCGACGCCATCGGTCGCTCCCGCAAAGCCGACACGAAGACCATCTTGCCCGATGGCAGCGCAGTCGATGGCCTCGCCGACCTCCGCAACTACCTGCTCACCAAACGCCACGATGATTTCCTGCGCCAATTCAGCCGCAAACTCCTCGGCTACGCCCTGGGTCGCAGCGTGCAGCTTTCCGACAAGCCGCTGATCGAGCAGATGGTGAAGAGCGATCTGCGCATTGGCATGCTGGTCGATCTGATCGTGCGCAGCCCGCAGTTCCGTGAGGTGCGGGGGAAAGATTTTGCCACGAACCACTGATTCATGAACATGAAAAGCCATCAATTCACACGTCGTGCCTTCCTTCGCGGGACAGGCGTCACCATGGCGCTGCCGTGGATGGAGTCATTCAATGTCTGGGGCGATGAACCAAAAAAGAACAAGCCTGCCAGCGAGGCACCGGTCCGTCTCGCGGTCACGTTTTCTGGCAACGGGTTCCACTCGAAGGAATGGTGGGCGAAGGGCGAAGGCAAGGCGATGGAGCTGGGCAAAGTGCTGGCGCCGTTGAACCCGTTCAAAGAGAAGCTGCTCTTCGTGCGCGGTCTTTATCACGAGGAGGCGCGCAAAGGAAACATCCACAGCTCGCAGACGGGCAACATGCTCTCAGGTGCCCCCATCGCGAGCGGTGGTGAGATTCGTTCGGGCACGAGCTTTGATCAGATGCTCGCACAAACGTATGGTCGCAGCACGAAGGTGCCAAGTCTGGTGCTGGCCTGCGAGAAGTCGAACCCGTCGGTGCATAAGAACTACTCAATGCTCTACAGCTCGCACATCTCGTGGAGTTCGCCGACCACGCCGACACCGCTGGAGCTTTACCCCGCGCTTGCGTTTGATCGTCTCTTCAAAGATGAGGCATCACCTGCCGACAAAAGCGTGCTCGATGCCGTCCTGGCCGATGCACAGGATTTGCGCAGAGGCATCAGCACCAGCGACCAACGCAAGCTCGACGAATACCTCGACAGCGTGCGCGAGGTGGAGAAGCGCATCGAAAACGCTGGGAAACGCGGCGAACTGCAAGGCTGGCGGCCCACGCTCGACAAGCCGAACATCCAGCGCCCCGCCGACGGCATCCCGCAAGACATCGGCGAACACATGAAGCTCATGATCGACCTCCTCGTGCTCGGTTTCCAAACGGACACCACGCGCATCACCACGCTGAAGCTTAACAACGACCACAGCGCCCTGCGTTTCCCGAATCTGCCCAGCATCCAGCAGGCCGGACACGGCATCGACTACATGATCCATCACCTGCTCAGCCACAGCGACGGTGAGGACTGGCTGAAGGTGAATCAGTTCTTCATGGAGCAACTCGCCTACCTCGCAAGGAAGCTCGACGCCATCCGCGAAGGCGAGCGAAGCCTGCTCGACAACACCATGCTGATGCACTGCTCCAGCATGATGGTCGGCGCGAAGCACAACAACGACGAGCTACCCATCATCGTCCTCGGCGGTGGACTCAAAGGCGGACGCGTGCTCGACTACACCGGCAAACCCGAGCGCCAGATGTGCCGCCTGTTCATATCTATGATGGACAAGATGAGCGTGCGGCCGAAGACGTTTGGGGATGCGAAGATGATGTTGGAAGAGGTTTAAACGACAAGAATGGCTCCCTCGAATCGTTTTACCCTCACACACCATGCTCCGTTTCATTCTCCCTCTATTTTTTGCCACAGTAGCCTTTGCGCAGACAGCCGATCCTAAACCGCTCATCGAAAAGGCCCTTAGCGCCGTCGGTGGTAAGGACAAACTGCTGAAGATATTCCGCATCAAGGAGGTTTTTCATTTTGGCAGCACTCCCGAGCCTGCTGAGGGCAAAAAGCCCTCCACCCGCGAGTCCATTCTCGATGTTCCCGGCTTTTGGTGGATTGGCAAAAAGGAGCGCGCTGTCGAGCCGGCCAAAGATGACGTGTGGGCATGGACACTCGGCATTTTGGTCGATGAGAAATCGAAGATCGAAGCCATCGCCGACCTGACTGACGAAGGAAAAGTCTGCTTTGGCCTTCAAGTCAGCGGTAGCGTCACCCCCGCGATGAGTTTTTATTTCGACAAGGAGACCAACCTTCTTAAGCGCCTCGACTGGCGTGGGGACTTCTACCGCTTCAGCGACTGGAAGGAACACGATGGTGTGAAATACGCCAGCAAGACGATCATCCTCAAGACGAAGGACAGCAAGCCGTGGTTCTTCCACGAAGTCACCGAACTCGAGCGACTCAAGACGCTTCCTGATGGTTTGACGAAACCATGAAAGCGGCTGCTTTCCTATTCTTCGCCGGATTTGTGGCCGCCGAAGAGATCATCGTGCGAGATGCAGATTCGCTCCGCGCAGCCTTACGCAATCTCAAGGCAGGCACAGTGTTGAAAATCGCCCCTGGCGAGTATCCCGGCGGACATTTAGTCAGCGATATTGAGAAGCTAACCATCGAGGCGCTTGACCCGAAACAGCCGCCAGTTTTCAAAGGTGGCAAGACAGGCTGGCAGTTCAGTCGTTGTGCTGATCTTACGCTGCGGCAGCTTCACATTACGGGACAAAGCAGCAATGGACTCAACCTCGATGATGGTGGGCAGTTTGATCACCCTGTGACCGGCATATCGCTCGATCACATCGAGGTCAGCGACATTGGCCCCAGCGGCAATCACGATGGCATCAAGTGCTCTGGTCTCGACAAGTTGACGATCCGTGACTGCACCATCACCGGCTGGGGAGGTCAGGGGATCGACTTCGTCGGATGCCATGAGTCGTTGATTAAAGGCTGCCGGTTCATCGGTAAAGAAGGCTTCACCGCCAGCGCCGGTGTTCAGCTTAAAGGTGGCACGAGCGATGTGACCGTCGAAAAATGTCATTTCACCAACGCTGGTGAGCGACCCATCAACATCGGTGGCTCCACCGGCCTCGAATACTTCCGCCCGCAGGGTGCGAAGTATGAGGCTGCCCGTCTCATCGTGCGTGGCAATGTCATTGAAGGCAGCATGTGCGCAGCCGCGTTTGTAGGCGTCGATGGTGCGGAGTTTACTGGCAACGCCATCCGCTTCCCCACGAAATGGATCTTCCGTATTCTTCAGGAAACCCGCGAGCCGGGCTTCGCTCCATGCCGAAACGTCCTCATCAAAGATAATCGCATCGTCTTTCAGCGCTCCCAAGTTCAAATCGAAATCAACATCGGGGGCGACACAGCACCCGAAACCTTCCGCTTTGAGAGCAACCGCTGGTTTGCCGAGGACAGGCCGCAGGCTTCAAAGCCGAAGCTCCCTAGCGAAGAGAAGACCGGCAATTACGGCATTGATCCTCGTTAGGTTGGCCCATCGCAGAGCGTTGACTTTGCATCATGCACTTCCGACCTATCGCAGCGCTCTCGCTGTTACTCATCACCCCCGCATTTTCTCAGACCAAGCTGCAAAAAGTCGACGTCACGCTGGCACCACCGAAGAATCTCAAAACAAAACTCCCACCCGGTTACACGATTCCCATCGTGGACATCAGCGCGGAGAAGGAACGTCAGGTCATCGTGGATCGCGAACCGGGACAGTATCTCGGCCATCCCACCACCGTGCTACTCGATGACCAAACAACCATGCTCACGGTCTATCCGAAGGGGCATGGACGTGGAGCCATCGTTTACAAACGCAGTTACAATGGCGGCAAGACCTGGAGTGGGCGTTTGCCGACGCCGAAGTCGTGGGAGACTTCGCTGGAAGTGCCGACGCTGCATCGCGTCGTCGATGCAGCAGGAAAGAAGCGCATCATCATGTTCAGCGGCCTCTATCCCATCCGCATGGCAGTTACAGAGGATGATGGCGCGAACTGGAGCGAGCTGAAACCCATCGGCGACTTCGGCGGCATCGTGACCATGGCCACGGTGATCGATTTGAAGACGCCGGGTCAGTATCTCGCCTTCTTCCACGATGACGGACGCTACATTCGCGGCGCTCCCGCCAAAGCCTGGCGTTTCTGGGTTTACACCTCGTTATCGAAGGATGGTGGCCTCACTTGGAGCGTGCCCGCGCCGATTGCGATGCTGCCAGATGCGAATTTGTGCGAGCCCGGAGCACTTCGCTCGCCCGATGGCAAACAAATCGCCGTGCTGCTGCGTGAGAACAGCCGCAAGTACAACTCCTTCGTCATCTTTTCCAACGATGAAGGCCAGACATGGACCGAGCCAAAGGAACTGCCTGCCGCGCTTACCGGCGACCGCCACGTAGCGAAATACGCGCCGGATGGCCGCCTGTTTATCTCATTCCGTGATACGACACACGTCAGCCCCACGAAGGGCGATTGGGTCGGCTGGGTCGGCAAATACGACGATATTGTGAATGGCACCGAAGGCCAGTATCGCATCCGCATCATGGACAACACCAAAGGTGCCGACTGCACCTATCCCGGTATCGAACTGCTGCCAGACGGGACCTTCGTCACTACCACTTACGGCCACTGGACCGAAGGCGAGCAGGCTTACGTCGTGAGTGTTCGTTTCAAACTGGAAGAACTCGATGCCAAACTTCGCCCATAGCACCTGTTCTCAACGCACCTCCCAAGCCGGTGGCAGATCCTTCGATTCCGGCCCATAGGTCTGCGATACGACGAAACCACTCGCCTGTGAGGTGTAGAAGATGCGACCGTTACTAACGACGGCACCGAGACACTCGCGTGAGTCGATGGCGGGGCCGGTGGAGACGAGTTTACCTTCTTGCGAGAGGTCGATCATGTCCATGTTGGCTCCGAGCACATAAGGCTCGCTCATGGTGAAGCGGCAGCAGGCGTAGTTGGTGAGGATGCTGTAAGTGACCTTGCCGGTGTCACGGTCAAAGACATTTCCTTTGCCGCGCAGGGCGTTGGAGAAGATGTATTTCTCGCCAACGCTGACCACATTGAGTGCAGAAGTAACGGCGTCGGATTTCCAGATGAGTTTGCCGGTGTTGGCATCGAGGCACCAGACGAAGCGGTCTTCGGTGCCGAGTTGCGCTTTGTTGTTGCCGCCGATGTAGAGCTTGCCATCGCGTGCACTGAGTGTGCATTTGGCGGTGACGTAATAGTCGTTGGTCTGCCAGAGGATTTTGCCGGTCTTGGGATCCGCGCAGACGGTGAGGCCATTGTTTTTCACGGGCAGGCCACGACGTGCACGCTGATCGGCATCGTAGCCGAAGAACACGCTGTAGTAGAGTTTGCCATCGAGAATGCAGATGCCGCAATCATTGCCACCGCGGCCTTGATCGGAGAAATCCTTCTCCCATACGACCTTGCCGGTATCGAGATCCCAAGCCCACACGCGCGGGTGATGATTCTTCGGGTAATACGGATTGTCGTTCGAGTAGATGAAGCTCATCACCTCACTGCCATCTTTAGGCACGACAGGCTCACCGCCGAAGGTGTAAGGCTTCTCGCTGCCCTGCGGCGCGTAATCGCCGCTGCCGCTCGCGTAGATGGCCACATTGCCCGCGACGACTGGCGGGAACTGCCGACTCCAGCTTGGGCTGCCTGTGAAAGGCGCTTCCCACAGCATCTTGCCCGTCGCGGCATCCAGACAGCGCACGAAGGACTTCTTCATGCCTGCTTGTGGGATCAAAAGCTTGCCGTCGATGTAAAGCGGTGACGTGAAGCTCAAATACACATCCGGCCACCAGCGCCGCCACAGCAACCGTCCCGTGTCCTGCTCGCACGCGATGATCTGGCCCTCCGCCGTATGCGTGTAGAGTCGTCCGCCGCCGCATACGGGCAGATGCTTCACCGTGCCCTCGAGGCGACGCGCCCAGCGCATGCGCAATGGCGGCGCGAGACCTTGATCATTCGAGTTCTGACCGGCAAAGTTACCGTAGTTGGTGAACCAGTCGTATTTGGCATCGGCGAGCTTGCCGGTGATGGGGGAGCGAACACTGGCAACGACGGGACCGAGGAATTCAAGTTGAGTGGTCGGTGGCTTCTCCACGAACATGTAGAGACGACCGTCTTCACTCGGAACATAGAGACGCTTGTCCGCGACAGCTACTGGCGCAGTGATCGGCGAGAGAAGCACCTTCCGTTCAAATGGCTTCCCGCCATCCAAAGGCACTACATTGAGCGTTCCGTCCAGTGCGCCGAAGATCACATGATTCTTTGTGATAACTGGAGGTGCGATTGCTCCCTTAACACTGAGGATTTGCGACTCCTTCGAGTCCATCCGATGCCGAATCAATCCACGACCACTCTCCGGCTTCACACGGAAAACTTCCTTCCCGCGAATCGCCACCGGCGAAAAACTCAATAGTCCATCCATACGGATGTTCGTGTCGGTGCCGGGCACGAAGTCACCGGTTTTGAGCGTGTCGCCTTCGAGGCGCATGATGTCCACGCGGCCGGCGTTGTCGCGGCGATGCCATTGGACATAGACGTTGCCGTCGTCATCGGCGCTTTGGCCAAAGGTGGCGGGGAACTCTTTGCCGGACCACTCGGGGATCTCGCCGGTGGCTTTCAGTTTTGGCGCATCGCCAGTATCTTCGAGGAAGAGCGTGCGTCCACCGGCAGGAATGACCACCGTGTTGCCTTTGATGAGGCAGATGTCGCGTGAGCACACGAAATGGTCTTTCCAGTTCACACGACCATCACTGGACGTGAGTTTGGTGCCTGGTTTCATCGTCGCCTTCAGTCGATCCATGCAAAAGGCGGCCCAGGCTTCACCGCTCCAGCGATCTCCTTGGAAACCGACGACTTCCTTCACGAAATCCCATTTCCATTTCACGTCACCGTCATTCGTGATCGCATAGACCTGCGCGCCGAGTGTGGCGAAATAGACGCGATCCTTGCCGATGACCGGCGTGCTGAAGATCGGCTCTTTGCAGTCGATTTCCTTCACCACCGCTCCCGTGGTGCGATCCAGCACATAGTAAATGCCCGCCGTGGTGCCGAAGTGCAGGTAATTCCCCACGATGGCCGGTGAACTGACGTTGTTCACGTTTTGCTTGCCGCCCTTGCTTTGAAAGCGCCAGACCTCCTTCAAGGTCGCCGCTTCAAAGCAAGCGGCGCAGCCCGAGCCATCGACGACATAGACTTTGCCTCCTGCAACGACGGGCGAGGTGTAAATGCCATCCGTCATCGCCACCGCACCTTGCAGGCCGAGTTTTTCGACATCGAGGTCGATTTGAGCCGCATTGCCCGAGTGTGCGGAGTTGAACATGAACTGCGGCCAGTCCTCGGCGTGAGTAGGAATAGCGACGGCGAGCCAAAGAAGAGAGAAAATGCGATTCATTACTATGGAATACGAAGTTGGTGGCCCGAACTCGCAGCTTGAACACATCTTCGTTCCTCACACGTACTTTTCGATCATGAGTCCACGCCCTAACCGCCGCCAATTCCTCTCCACGCTCGCACTCGGTGCCCTCAGCAGCCGAGCTCAAGGCACCTCGCCTATGCCGTTCCCGCCGACGCGTATCATCACGAAGGGGCCAGGATTCCATTGGTTCGCTTATTACGACAAGCTGCAGTTCTCGCCCGACAATCGCTTCGTGCTGAGCAACAAAGCCAGCTTTGAGCATCGCTCACCGACGGCGGACGATGTCATCGAGGTGGGCATGGTCGATTTGCAGGAGAAGGACAAGTGGATTCCACTCGGCAAGTCGAACGCATGGTGCTGGCAGCAGGGCTGCATGTTGCAGTGGATCCCCGGCACCGAATCGAAGGTGATCTGGAACGACCGCGAGAAGGACAAATTCGTCAGCCATGTCCTCGACGTGAAAACGGGCGAGAAGCACACGATTCCGGCTCCGATCTATGCTTTGAGCCCGAATGGCAAAGAAGCTGTAAGCTGCGACTTCGCACGCGTGGCTGACTGTCGCCCCGGTTATGGCTATGCAGGCATCCGCGACCGTTTTTTTGATCAAATGGCACCCGCAGGCAGTGGCGTGACGCATGTGAATCTCGAAACCGGCGCGGAGAAACTCATCGTGAGCCACGAAACACTCGCGAAGACGGGTGAGGTCATGGAAAACCATTCCGACTCGAAGCATCACGCCTATCACCTGCTTTGCAGCCCGGATGGCAAGCGCTTCATCATGTTCCACCGCTGGACACAGCCCAAAGGCGGCCATCTCACGCGCCTTATCACCGCAAACATGGACGGCAGCGACATGCGCATCGTCATTCCGAACGGCTATGCCTCTCATTTCATCTGGCGTGATGCCACGCACATCCTCTCGCAGGCCAAGAACTGGCTCGGCAACACCGACTGGGGTGATTTCCTCTTTGAGGACAAAGCCAGCGGCATCGTCGCCGAGATCGGCCACGGCGTGCTCGATAAAGGTGGCCACCTGACCTACCTGAAGAATAACGAATGGATTCTCAACGACACCTATCCGCAAGGCATTCGCCGCATCCAGACGCCACATCTCTATCACATCGCGACAAACAAACGGATCGACCTCGGCGAGTTCCACCTGCCGCGTGAATACGCTGGCGAGTGGCGCGTGGACTGCCATCCGCGCAGCAGTCGCGATGAGCGCTACGTTTGCATCGATGCGGTGCCAGAAGCTCAGGGTCGCCAGCTTCAACTCATCGACATTCAGGGGCTGATGTCTTGATTACCGCCGCAGATTTATCCTCTGCTCCACCTTGTCATTGCCTTGAAGCCCCACATCAAACCGCATCTCATGCGTCCCACTGAGCGAGTTGAAATTCTGGAGTCGGACGTTAAGGAGGCGCACGGCTGAGATCGGAAAGAGGGCTATTCGGCTCTTTCACGTTCGTATTCGGCTCGATAACCTGCTAGCACATCAATGGACTGCTTGAGCAGTAACTTCCCGCCTCGACGAGCAAATCGAAGAAAAGTGCCGTCAATCTCAACCGACCACTCTCCGCTCGGTGTCTTCGAAGGATCGAGGATGTCCCACTTCCCTATCGAATCCGCCAAACGATATGGATCGCGCTCAGGCAAAGATTTTGCCACAAACGTTCCATCGAGATTAAACTGGATCGAACACTCTACAAGAACTGGACCGCCCGCGCTCTTGAGGAATCCATCAGGCAATTTTTTGCATTTCCACAACCCAACAAGCTCTGTTGCAGCGGGTTTCGATGTCACGGAGTCTTCACACGAAGTCAATGTCATCAAGAGTGATGCGCAGAGCAGCTTAGCGATGGATGTACGTTTCATAAGGTCTTTGAATTACCGTATCACTTTCTCCTCCCTCAACGCCAGCAGTTCATCAAATACGGCGCTGAGTTCCTCGCCTTCGATCTGCTTTTCCTTGAGCAGTTCGCGGAAGACATCGCGGGGCTGGAGTTCGCTGAGGGTGGGGCCGGTGGGTTGCCAGGGGGTATTTTCACTGGCGGGAAGGTCGGTGAGGACTTTGAGTGTTTCGAAGCGGGCAGCGGCAGCTTCGCGGACTTGGCGGTCGAGGTCTGGCTCGGGTGTGTCGAGCTTCACCGTGATCTCGGCCCAGGCTCCGGCGGGCACGTTGGCGAGATCGGCGGCGAGCGTGGCGCGATTGACGGTGACGCGGACGAGAGCGCGAGTGGTGGGGACATCAATGGTCTGAATTTTTACACCGCAGAGATTGGAACGCCGCAGAGATGAGTTTTGAGATTCTGAACTCTGCGGCGTTCCCACCTCTGCGGTGTGAGGGCTTAGAATATCGATGATGACGACGGATTTTTTGTCCGTGGCCTCGGAAAAACTGAGCGGGATGGGGGAACCGCTGTAGCGGACGGTTTCATTGCCAGCGACCTTTTGCGGGCGATGCAGGTGACCGAGGGCGGTGTAATCGAAGCCGGCGAAGATGTCTGCACCAACAGAACCGAGATTGCCGATGTGGATGTCGCGCTCGCTGTCGCTGGTGGTGGCACCTAGCACAGTGAGGTGGCCCATGGCGATGACGGGTCGGCTCTTTGCGATGTCGCGGCATGCGGCTAGTTGCGCGGCGTAGTGGGCGCGGATGGCGGCTCGGACCTGCTCATGCACCGTGGCCATGGTTTCGCCTGCGGCGGCTTCGCGGAGGTCGCGCTCGCGCAGAAACGGCACGGCGGCGATGACGGCACCGCCGAGATCGACAATGTTGTCTCCGGCGTGGCCAAAGACATGCACCTCGAAGCGGCGCAATAGCTCGCGTGGAGCGTTGAGGTGAGAGGCGGAGTCGTGATTGCCACCGGTGATGACGGCCTTGACCGTTTTGAGGTCGGCGAGACGTTTGAGGAAGTCGAAGTAGAGCGCGACGGCCTCCTGCGGCGGGTTCGCGGCATCAAAGACATCGCCACTGAGCAGCAGTGCGTCGATTTTCTCGCTGCGCAGTGTGTCGATGAGCCAGTCGAGAAACGCGGCGTGCTCTGGCAGGCGATCACGCTCGACGAGGCGGGCGCCGAGATGCCAGTCTGCGGTGTGGAGAATGCGCATGCGCCGTGAACTAGGCGGAAATGCCTCAATGCGCAATGATGGGCAGTAAGAGGCGCGAGGAATGCTCTTTTTCGTGCAGGATGGTGTGTGTGCCTGCTTTTGTTTCCTTCATCCAATCGACGGTTTGTGGCCCGCCGGTTTGATTGTTCGGCTCATAGAGCGGTGCGCCTGAGCTGGAGACGGTAACACGGAGGCGGTGGCCTTTGTCGAGCACGATGCTGGTCCAACCGATGTGCCACTTGAGCTTCGCGAGTTCGCCGGGCTTGAGAAGCACTTGGCGGTCAAAGCCTTCGCGATAACGGGCACGCAGTGGGTAATCCATGAGCAGGATGCTGCGGCCGTCGGGCTGCACGTCAGAGACGCGGAGGATGAAGTCGGTGTCGGTGACGGTGGATTTGACCCACAACTCGGCTTCGATCTCGCCAGTGATTTCGAGTGGCTGCGTCAGTGGTTCCGTCGTCCAAGTGCGCACCTCTTTCTGCTGCTCGAACTCGCTCACTTCCTTGGCTCCTGGAAAAGAACGACCCGCGATGACCATGGGCTTGAGTGGATCTGACTCGTAGCTGGTGCCGCTGGCAGTGGCGGTGGGCGCAGCAGATTCCAATGCGCCGCCGTCCTGCAGGTAGAAGCTGGTTTTCTGTACCGCAGGCGGCCAGTTTTCGGCGGCACGCCATTCGTTGGCACCCATGACGTAATAGCGCACGGCGGGATCTTTTTCGATGCCGTTGGCGGTGCCTTTCAGCCAGTGATCAAACCAGCGCACCATGTGCTCGACCTCGGGCCACGTGGCGTTGTCAGGAAACACGAGATCTCCCACCTTGCTGCCTTTGTTGAGGCGACCGTGGAGCCAAGGACCGAGCAAAAGCTGCTGCGGCGCATTCGGTTTGCGGCCAATGAAGCTCTGCACACTGCCCTGCACCATAAAGTCGAACCAACTGCCGATGGTGAAGCAGGGCACGTTCATTTTGTCAAAATGCAGCGTGCAATCCTCGGCGCGCCAGTAGTCGTCATAGTCGGGGTGTTGGTCCCACTCGCGCAGTAGAGTGGCGTTGTCTTCGGGGTTGCGGCAGTTCGCGCCGAAGTCAGCGAAACGCCCAGGTCGAGTGACGCCGCCGATGCGGTAGCCTTCTTGAAACAGGCTCAAGCCGGTATCGACCATGTACTGGCACTTCAAAGACGGCGGCTGAGTGGCGGCGAGAAAATTCTGCGCAAAACCGCCCTGTGAACTGCCAAACGTGCCGACTTTGCCCGTGCTCCACGATTGCTTGGCGAGCCATTCACAGGTGTCGTAGCCATCTTTCAACTCACCCCAGGCAAGAGCGCGATAACCGACGTATTTGCCTTCACTGAGCTGCGATCCACGAAAATTCACCATCGCAACCGCATAGCCACGCAGGGCGAGGTCAGCGGAGTTTTTGCGTGTTCCAGCGCTGGTGAGGGCCGCGTAACGCTGCTCAAACACCACCGGCCATTTCCCATCGCCCTCAGGAAGGTAGAGATAGGCGGAAAGCTTCACGCCATCGCGCATCGGGATCATGAAGTGCTGCTCACGCACACCGGGAAGATCGAGCTTGGGCAATTCTTGAGCGGAAGAAGCGGAAACTAAGGCAAGAAGGCAAAGCAGGCTGGATTTCATCCAACGAATACGCCGCCACCAACGCGCATCCATCGAGAGATCAGTTCCGATTCAAGAGCTTGCGCACTTCATCTTCAGAATAGGCACTCTTCTTGCCGCCCATGTCATTGTAGTTTTCGATGATGTTAGGCGGTTTGCCGATGCTCTTAGAACGCGTAAGCGCGGAACCGGTTTTGAAACTGTCGGCACCTTTGAAGGCGGAGCCGCCATCGCGAGACTGCATGCCACCAAACCGTGACTGGCCAGCCTTAAACTGTCCGTTCAGTCCTGAAGGAGTCTTGTCACCCAACGCATAGGTTTGATCCATTCCAGGGGCCTTGGATTTACTGAACCAGCTCTGTCCGGTCTTAAACTGCTTCTGCCCGGCAAAAGAGTTACCACCGGAAAAGCTTTTGGAG
>Ga0114966_10000897_pt1 | contig 28061 bp, 27 predicted proteins | sample M_130207_XF_Meta_FD_87029 | JGI IMG/M metagenome (GOLD analysis project Ga0114966, IMG submission 87029) | Freshwater microbial communities from Lake Montjoie, Canada to study carbon cycling - M_130207_XF_MetaG | ecosystem: Environmental > Aquatic > Freshwater > Lake | place: Lake Montjoie... | reverse complement strand
CCAGGCTGCCTGACTCGTTCCTACCAATCCTGCGACCATCAAAACACCATCTTTTCGCAGCATTGAAAAACTGACGCCATCACGGTTTTCAGATGAAAACGTGCGTCCACCACTCGGCCATAAGGTCAACGCCAACGGCTTCGAGTGAGCGGAGATTTCAAGTGTTCGGATAAAAAGATCCACACCGTCCGCGCTCTCGTGCCAGGGTGACTCCGAAATCTGAAGTCCATCCACCGTATAATCAAGAACCACCCTAGCTCCCTGGGTTCGTAACCCACTCCATCGGACGGGGAGTGTTCCCCAACTTGGACTTGGTGGTGAAATAAAAGCCAGCCCTCCCGCCGGAGAGGGAGATCCAATCAAACCGTAACGACCTGCATCGAATTTGAGAAACCCTCCCGTCCAACCTCCGCGAAGCGTTGCAGTCTCTGTGTCATAAACCACAGAAGCATTCATACCCACACGCACCGAAAGTCCTTTGGCCACCGAGCCATTTGAGAGCGGCAACACCGAGGCATGAAACGCCCCCAAGTCCGTCTGATTCCATCGCGCATCCACCCAGTCAGATTCCTTCTGAGTATTTGGAGTTTTTCCTACTGGTTCAGGCTGGGCACAAACCAAGGGAGCAATGCTTAGAAAGGCCAGCGACACAAGTGCCAAGGCCTGAGTTGCCACATCAAGTCGAAAGCGTCGGCAAGAAAAACGACGGTTGTAAACATTCCACTGGTTCATCGGGTTTATATCGGATTTTTGAGATAGTGAGCCAGTCCACCCCACGCAACGCAAGGTCTAAGACCGAAAAACAAAACCAACCTTTATTATTCACTGTTGGGATAGGAACCCAGCACTTTGAGAAAGTTGCATTCCTTGGTGATTTCTTCCACCGCTTTTGCAAGCTTCTTGCCAAGAATATGCCCGTCGCAATCAACAAAGAAAAAGTATTCCCACGCTTTCCGTTTATTGGGGCGCGATTCGATTTTTGTCATATTCAATCGGTATCGACGAAACGGAGCCAACGCTCGGTGCAATGCTCCGACCTCATGATTAATGCTGAGCATTAAACTGGTGCGATCCTGAGTCGTTGGGGGCGAACATTGTCGTCCGAGAACAAGAAACCGAGTCGCGTTATTGGAATTATCTTGGATGTCCTGCTCCAGAATTCTCAGTTGATATCGCTCTGCGGCCAATGCGCTCGCGATAGCTCCAGATTTAGGCGTGGCTGCCGCCAATTCGGCAGCGCGAGTCGTCGAAGAGGCTTCGATAATCTCGACCTCAGGCAGGTTCGCTTGCAGCCAATGACGACACTGCCCCAAGGGTTGAGGATGAGTAAAAAGCTTTTTAACCTCCGACAGCACTCCCTTGCTAATCAAGCATTGCTGGATGGAGAGAACAATTTGCGCCACAATCTTCAAGTCGCTCTCGACGAACATATCGAGCGTGTGAGTCACAACACCTTCTGTGCTATTCTCTACCGGCACCACACCATAATCCGCACGTCCACAGGCGACCTCGTTAAAAACATCCGCAATTGTTTTATGCGCCGAGTAGCTAAGACTGGATCCAAATTTGTGAATCGCTGCCTGATGGGTAAAAGTCGCCTCCGGCCCCAAGTAAGCAATCGTCATCGTTTTCTCTAACGAAAGCGCACTCGACATGATCTCCCGATAAATCGCACGGAGCGACTCGTCGGTTATCGGTCCTTCGTTTTGCTTACAAATCCGGCGCAGCACAGCGAGTTCCCGATGGGGTGCATAAATCTCTTCCCCAGCCTTGAGTTTAATCGCACCAATTTCGAGAACATGCGCCGTACGCTGGTTCAGAAGCTTCACAATCTCCTGATCAAGCGCGTCGATAGCCTTACGATGCTCCAAAAGACTCATAAGCTAGGTCCTTCCTCACTAGGTGGCGCATCAAGTGAAACGCTGAGTTGATCCTCACCCACATCCACATCCAGCCCCTGCAATTTTGGTTCGTCCGGGATTGCCTCAGCATCGGCAGTTAACAGTATTTTCGGCTTCGTAACAGGGATCCGGCGCAACTCATCGGCAGCAGGTAAACCCTCCAAATTCTTCAGCCCAAAATACTCAAGAAATTCTACCGTAGTTCGATAGGTCATTGGACGCCCCACCACCTCAGCGCGGCCTGCGTTCTCCACCAACCCACGCTCCAGAAGTGTTTGCATCACTCCATCCACTGCCACCCCACGAATCTGCTCTATCTCCGCTCGAGTAACCGGTTGCCGATAAGCGATGATCGCCAAAGTCTCGAGGCCGGGTTGTGATAGCCTTGGGGGACGCACCTTCTCTCCCAGAAGCGTCTTTAACCAAGGAGCGTGTTCCGCCTGATTCACGAACTGCCACGCCCCCGCCACGCACGCCAACCGAAAGCTGCGACCCGCCAGCGTGTGCTCTTGCTCCAACTCCGCCAGCACCTGCTGCAATTCCTCATCCTTTGTTTTCTTCAAACTGTTGATGAAGATATCCTCTGATTTATCAGCAGTCGCCGATAGCACCTCGCGCATCTCGCGCACGGTCAAAGGCTTTTGTGACGTGAACAGAATGGACTCAATAATAGACTTCAGTTCCATAGCATTCAGTGAGGGAAAAATGGAAGTTCAGGGACTGTGTTTGGATCCACCATTTCCGACGGCGGAACAGAACCATTCCCAGCCTGCGGCATTGGAACAACTTCCGGTGGTGCTTCCGTGATCTCGATCTCACTGAACGGCTCTGGTTGTGTGACACGAACCTGCTTCAGCCGGATCAATTCGAGTAGAGCCAGAAAAGTCACAACCACTTCCACTCGACTGGTCGCTTGGCCAAACAATTCCGAAAATTGTAAAACAGTCTTACTTTTTAAGAACTCAATAATGCTCTCAATTTTCTCACTGACTGTCCACCGGTCAGCAAATACATCTCGTGATTCCTCACGCTGATGATAACGCTTTAAAATCGAACTGACCGCTCCAATAATCTCGAAAACTGAAAGACTCAGCCGCCGTGGATTAGCTTCAGGCTCGAAATCAGGCTTGCCCGGCACACGAGCAAAAATATTCTCCTGCAACGCCTCCTTCACTTGCAGTTGCCCAGCGGCATCCTTGAACTTCTTGTACTCCACCAACTGGCGGATCAAATCCCAACGAGGATCATCCTCATTATCCTCGTCATCAACCACCGCCTGCTTATCTACAGGCAAAAGTTCCCGGCTCTTGATATACATCAGAGTGGAAGCCATCACGAGAAACTCACCGGCAATATCCAAATCCAGTTGACGCATCTGTTCAATAAAATCAATGAACTGCGTCGCTATTTTCGTCAGGTTGACCTCATAAATATCCACCTCCTCCTTTTTTACTAGGTAAAGAAGGAGATCGAGCGGACCTTCAAAAATCTCAAGTTGAACTATGTTTTCCGGCATGAGTCACCGTCAGTAATGGCTTCCTAACCAAGCCCAGATGCTAAGAACGCTCCCGCCCTTTGGCAACGCAATACCTTTCCAACCCCCTCCCAATTCTCTCTGCTAGATAGGGACGCAAACGGCGCGAACCTTGTGAGTTCGCGCCGTTATTCTAAGAATCAATCTACTGAACTTAACCGACGGTCTACACAGTCGGCACGGTCGCAATCGTTTGCAGGATTCGTCCAGCAATTTTGTAAGGATCGCCTGCGGAATTTGGGCGACGATCTTCAAGATACCCCTTGTAGCCAGCGTTCACGAAACTGTGCGGAACACGAACCGAGGCTCCTCGGTTGGCAATACCGTAGTTAAATTTATCAATCGACTGCGTTTCATGCAAACCAGTCAACCGCAGGTGATTATCAGGGCCGTAAACTGCGATGTGTTCGTTCTTATAAAGGTCGAACGCAGCCATCAGTTTTTCGAAATACGCTTTGCCACCCACCTCACGCATAAACTCAGTCGAGAAATTAGCGTGCATTCCTGATCCGTTCCAATCCACGTCCACGCCTAAGGGTTTGCAATGCCAAATGACTTGCACCTGATAAGCCTCCGTAAGCCTCATCAGGAGATAGCGCGCCATCCAGACCTGATCTGCCGCAGTTTTGGAACCCTTCCCGAAGATTTGAAACTCCCATTGACCCTTGGCAACCTCGGCGTTGATCCCTTCATGATTGATCCCCGCTTCAAGGCATAACTCCAAGTGCGTATCAACAATTTCGCGAGCAAGATCACCCACGTTTTCGTAACCGACACCCGTGTAGTACTTGCCCTGAGGCGCTGGGAATCCGCCGTTCGGAAAACCGAGAGGTGCCCCATCTTTATAGAGAAAGTATTCTTGTTCGAACCCAAACCAAGTTCCTGAATCATCCATGATCGTTGCACGAGCATTGGAGGGATGCGGGGTCTTGCCATCGGGCATCATCACTTCGCACATCACCAAGACGCCGTTTTCCTTGGTGGGATCGGGATAGCAAGCTACAGGCTGCAGCATGCAATCCGAATTATGCCCCTCGGCCTGCCGTGTGGAGCTTCCGTCAAATCCCCACATCGGAAGTTGGTCGAGCGTGGGAAAAGCGTCAAAATCCTTCACTTGAGTTTTGCCGCGTAGATTGGCCACAGGTGTGTAACCGTCGAGCCAAATGTATTCGAGTTTGTATTTCGCCATGGTATCGATTTGGTGCTAAATTTTGAGCAGACTGCGCTTTTCGAGACTGCAGAGTCTGTCTAATCCTCTGCACAACTCAACGTTTCCGGCGCAACTCCATCTTAAGCAATCCAAGTGCCAAAGGCAAATATTGTTGCACATTTTTGACTTGTTCTCCATTTCGGACGTCTTTTTCGATTTGATTCGACGACATTTTTGAACTATCCCCTAACAGTTGTGTTGAACATCAAGGACACGTTACGTGCTCTTGTGCGGATTGGGTATGACGGTAAGGTTTTTAAGACCTTTCGAGGCCCGCACGCACAGGAACGGTTTACCAATGAAGTGCGCGTCCTCCAGCATTTAGAAAAGGAGCAATGCCCCTTTGTTCCTCGCTTGCTCGAATTTGATCCCGTTCAACTCCGAATCGTTACCACGAACTGCGGACAGCGAGTCGAACATTTGGATGCTGCCCGGGCAACCGATATTTTTAATGAGTTGAAATCTTATGGAGTTCGCCATGAGGATGCAGAGATAAGAAACATCACCTACCGCATTTCAGACGGGCGTTTTTGCGTGATCGATTTTGAGTTCGCCACCATTCTCCCCAAGCCTTGAAGCTACATAATGACCTCTCCTTCACCTCACGAAATCGCCCTGAAGTTGCGTTGGTGCGGTTTAACCGATCGGGGCAGATTCCGTACAAACAACGAAGATACATTCCTTGCCCTTCAATTCGATGCCCGAGAGGTCAGTCTCCTAGGTAAAACGGGCGAGGTTTCCACTCAAGAAAAGGATTTTGTTTTTGCCGTAAGCGACGGGATGGGGGGAGCTCGCTCAGGTGAGTTTGCAAGCCGCATCGCTGTCGATAAAATTACATCGCTCCTCCCTCGCGCATTTCAACAATCTGCAGGAGGCTTAAACGTCGGTTTCTCTGATGTTTTGTCTGAGGTATTCGAGCAAGCACATCAAGAACTAACACTCTTAGGGAGGAGCTATGATGAGTGTGCTGGAATGGGCGCCACTCTCAGCCTTTGTTGGTTCACAGCGCTCTGGATGTATTTCGCTCACATTGGGGACAGCCGGATTTATTATATTTCAAAGCGCGAAGGAAAACTGAGGCAGCTCACTCAGGATGACACCCATGTGGGTTGGCTTTACCGAAACGGTCAGTTGAACGAACGGCAGGCACGCGAGCATCCTCGCCGAAACTTTTTGCAAAAAGCCCTCGGTGCAGGGCACCAATTTGTCTGCCCCCAAGTCGGATCCGTAGCTTTCGAACGAGGAGATCTTTTTCTCCTCTGCACCGACGGTCTCATCGAAGGCTTGTTCGATAACCAAATCGCCCAACACCTCCAAATTGCCCCCGCCGCTGAGACCCTTGAAAACCCGGCCGAACGGTTAGTCTCCAGTGCTCTCGAACAATCAGGACGGGACAACACAACCGCCATCGTCATCGAGATCCTTTAAACCCTACCCACCCCGATAACCTGAGTCGCTCCCTCGAGGTGAATCAGAAGGATCCTCTACCTATGGTAGCCCTCCTCACCGTGCTCCGCGAGATCAAGACCGATAGTTTCAACTTCCTCTTCGACCCGAAGACCCACCACTGCTTTAACAATCAGTGCGATGATTGCGGTTCCAACCACGTTCACCACGATAGTAATGAGCATGGCTTTGAACTGTTCCATGACTAAAGGCTGGAAAAACGAATCTGTAACATAGGATTTCAAATTCGTTGCGAGGTTCGGATTCGCTGAATTTCGAGCCAACATCCCCGTCAGCAAAACACCGATGGTTCCCCCTACCGCGTGGACACCAAAAGCGTCCAACGTATCGTCGTAATTGAAAATTGCCTTGAGTTTCCAACATGCGAGAAACGGCACGATTCCCGCCACGATTCCAATGATGAATGAACCTCCAGGAGTCACAAACCCACAAGCCGGGGTGATCGTCACAAGTCCCGCAACCGCGCCCGAACAGAAGCCTAAAATGCTCGGCTTGCCCCGAACCACATACTCCGCCATCGCCCAGACAAATGAAGCCACCGCCGCCGCAATCGTCGTCGTAGTGAAGGCTGTCGCGGCAATGCCATCCGCAGCCAACGCACTGCCTGCATTAAAACCGTACCATCCAAACCACAACATGCCAGCACCCACCGCACACAAAGTCATGCTGTGAGGTTGTAACGGTTCTTTGCCATAGCCAATCCGTTTGCCAAGAATCAAACAAAGCACAAGGGCCGACCAACCCGACGACATTTCGACGACATAACCACCCGCGAAATCAATCGCCTTGATTTTCGCATCCGGATTCCAGACTCCGTTCATCAGCCCATTGATTCCCCACACCATGTGCGTGATCGGGAAGTAAACAACCGCCATCCATAACCCGACGAAAATCATCACTGCCGAAAACTTCATTCGTTCAGCAATCGCACCCATCAGAACCGCCGGTGTGATAATCGCGAACATGAGTTGGTACATCGAAAACACATTATGCGAAACCCAGTAGCTGTAATTCGTATTGGGAGCAGAATCGACCCCTTCGAAGAATGCAAATTTTAGATTGCCAATGATCGGGCCTGCACCATCACCAAACACGAAGCTGTACCCATAAAAAAACCATAGAATCGTCACCAACCCCGCAATACCGAAGCATTGGGCCACAACCGAAAGGACGTTCTTCCGACGCACTAGTCCACCGTAAAAGATGAACAACCCAGGCAAGGTCATAAAAAGAACCAACGCCGCACAAACCATTTGAAACCCATTGTGACCAGGTCCAGCCCCGGAAATCCTTGATCCCATCGGCGCGTTCGGAGCATCAGCACCCCGCAACGTATTGTTCACGTAAGCTTCTAAATCCGCAATGCGCTGTTGGTCAGTGGGTTCAGTTTTCGTGGCCGGTGCCTGTGCTTGACCCCACATTGGGGCCAGAACCAATGCAAGAAGCAGCCCGAGTAGTGAGAAAGTTTTTTTCATGGAAATCATAAGCAGAGTATCAACCCGTTTAAAGTGCTTGATCGCCTTTTTCCTCAGTCCGAATTCGAATCGCTTGTTCAATCGGAGACACAAAAACTTTACCGTCACCGATTTTTCCACTCTTCGCACTCTTGACGATGGCCGAAACAGCGGCCTCGACTAAATTGTCCGGCAGAACCAGTTCAATCTTAATCTTGGGTAGAAAATCAACCGTGTATTCGCTCCCCCTGTAAATCTCCGTGTGCCCCTTCTGCCGACCAAAGCCTTTTACTTCGGTGACGGTCATCCCCTCAATACCCACTTCTCCAAGGGCATCCTTCACTTCTTCAAGTCGGAACGGTTTAATGATCGCTTCAATTTTCTTCATATAACAATCGTTTGCAGGACACAATTGGGTTCAACTGGCTCAAATCGAGCACGAAGCAACAAAAGTGCCAAGCGAACAAATTCGATCCTGTGAGCTTCAAATGCCTTACAGACAGCTACTTACGATGACACCAAACGCTAGATGAATCTGGCGCATTTTTATCATGAACGGTTTTCATGTGTAGCTTTTTGATCACTAGCGACAAAAGTATCCACCTCAAGCACACATCACATTCACAAACGCAAACGCAAAACGGCGCGAACTGGATGAGTTCGCGCCGTTGCAGCTGCAGTCCCTAACGGACTGCCGAATGACAATTAACCGTGGTAACCTTCTTCGCCATGCTCGGCCAAATCTAGGCCAACTGTCTCGACATCTTCATCGGTGCGCAGACCAACCAAAGCTTTGGTGATCAACGCAATGACAACCGTCGCAACAACGCTCAGAGCAATAGTGATGGCAATCGCTTTGATTTGCTCCACCACAAGAGGTTGGAACAGCGAGTCGGTCACGTAAGTCTTGAGGTTCATTGACAGGTTCGCATTAGCCGAGTTCCGAGCCAACATACCCGTCAATAACGCACCCATGGTACCGCCGACCGCGTGGACACCAAAGGTATCTAGCGCGTCGTCATAACCAAAGATCGCCTTGAGCTTCCAACAAGCGAAGAACGGGATGATACCCGCGAGAATTCCGATGACGAACGATCCACCAGGAGTGATAAAACCGCACGCAGGCGTCACAACAACCAAGCCCGCAACGGCACCCGAGCAGAATCCAAGAATACTAGGCTTGCCCCTCAAAGCATACTCAGCCATCGCCCAAGCGAAGGAAGCCACAGCCGCCGCGATTGTCGTCGTTGTAAATGCGTTAGCCGCGATCCCATCAGCAGCCACAGCACTACCCGCGTTGAAACCATACCAACCGACCCACAACATTCCCGTGCCGATAGCGCACATCGTCATGCTATGAGGTTGCATTGGCTCTTTGCCATAACCTAACCGTTTGCCAAGTAGCAGGCACAGAACCAGCGCGGACCAGCCGGAGGACATATGCACCACAGTTCCACCGGCAAAGTCGATCGCTTTGATACTTGCATCAGCGTTCCACACACCGTTCATGAGTCCGTTGATTCCCCAAACCATGTGAGCGAGCGGGAAATACACAACAACCATCCACAGAGCGACAAAGATCATGATCGCAGAAAACTTCATGCGCTCAGCAATCGCCCCAATGATTAGCGCGGGTGTAATAATCGCGAACATCAACTGATAGATTGAGAAAACATTTTGAGAAACCCAATAACTGTAGTTCGTGTTGGGATTGGAATCGACCCCTTCAAACAGGGCAAATTTTAAGTTGCCGATGATAGATCCTGCCCCATCACCGAATACGAAGCTGTAGCCATAAAGGAACCACAGAATCGTCACCAATCCGGCGATACCAAAACATTGTGCAACCACTGAAAGAATGTTCTTTTTGCGCACCAAGCCGCCGTAGAAAAGGAATAGCCCCGGCAATGTCATAAAGAGCACCAGTGCCGCGCAAACCATTTGGAAGCCGTTATGCCCAGGCCCAGCACCGGATATTTTAGAAACAACCTTAGAGTCAACCGAGTCAGCCCCCCGTGCCGTATTGTTGACATAAGCTTCTAAATCAGAGATGCGTTGTTGATCGTTTGGTTCCGCTTTAACAGGAGCGGCAACCTCCGCAACAGGAGCAGCAGCAACGGGTGCTTGAGCCTGAGTCGCCACGGAAGATCCCGCGATTGCAACGGCGAGGCCAAGAAGGATAAAGAGTTTTTTCATGATTAATTGTCTAAGTTGAGTTTAAATTAAATGGCCTGATCACCTTTTTCATCCGTGCGAATACGGACAGCCTGTTCCACGGATGACACGAATACTTTTCCATCGCCAATTTTTCCGGTCTTAGCGGTCTTGACGATGGTTGCAACGGCGGAGTCGACTAAATTGTCGGGCAAGACAAGCTCGATCTTGATTTTAGGTAAGAAATCAACCGTGTATTCACTCCCACGATAGATCTCGGTGTGGCCCTTCTGGCGTCCGAACCCTTTAACTTCGGTTACCGTCATACCTTCGATGCCAATTTCCCCCAGTGCGTCCTTCACTTCCTCAAGCTTGAAGGGCTTAATGATCGCTTCAACTTTCTTCATAATGGTTTGGTTTAAGTTCGGTGCGTTACAACCAACACTTCTCGGGCTGAGCAGCCACAAATTCAAAAGCATCAATCAAGGCGCAACCTCGAAAACCCGCCAACTCAGTCATATTTCGCCATCAAACTTGGTAACGAAACGCAGACCAAACAAAGCATCAGCTCACGAGGCAATTACTGCTTAGCAAACAGAATGCCAATCGTAAAACAGAAGGGAAACTATTCGTAACATGCTTATCATCAACGAGATAACCCTCATCAACTCTTTCGATGAATCTGAAGATTTTTATTCATGAATCCCAGCACGTTGTAGCAATTTGCTCACAGCCTGTAGATTTCACCATGAAGAATTGGAAAACCCATTCCCGAAAGGGAATGGGTTTTCAAGTGAGGCTCTGAGCCGCCACGCACAAACAGAAATTCGTTAAGCTACTTTCGCCGATTTCTCGGATGCTTTCTCCGGGGCTGTTTTGTAGCTGGAATAATACCTGTTTTGATAGTAATAATACGAATAATAGTAAGAATCACGCCCCTCAAAGTCGATGTCATTCAGTACTACGCCAATGATCTGGACTCCCGCATTTTGGATCCGCTGAACGACCTTACGAACGTGATCTCGACGAACTTTATTAAACTTTGAAACAAATATAATACCATCCGCCACCGAACCAATAACGAGTGGATCGCTGACAGCAGAGATCGGCGGACAATCGAGAACCACCCTATCGTATCGTTGACGAAGATCCTCAATAAATTGCGACATCCGCTGGGACCCAATCAACTCCGAGGGAGATGACGGAATGGCACCACAGCAAATAGCGTCGAGATTAGGAACTTCCGTTTTGTGCACAATTTCGTCAATGGTCTTTGCTTCTCCCGTCAGATAACCCGCGAGCCCGATCGGGCTGTGCAACTGGAATACTTTGTGTACGGTGGGGCGTCTCAGATCCGCCTCAACAAGGATCGTTTTAAAGCCAGCTTGCGCCTGCACAATCGCGAGGTTGGACGCTACAAGCGACTTTCCTTCAGAAGGGATCGTGCTCGTCACTGAAATGACCCGAAATCGATCCGCGCCTTTAAGCAACGAAAGAGTTGCACGGATGGTCCGAAATCCTTCCGCAGCATTGGATTGGGGATGGAGATGCGACTGCAAATCGCGCTCCACGATGCTGTTTGACTTGATGTTGGAAACGTATCCGAGGAACGGCAGTTTCAGAAAGACCTCGACGTCGTCCTGGCTTCGGATCGTGTCATCAAGGTAATTGACAAACATGACCAACCCAAAGGCCACTGTCACTCCTCCCAATACTCCCATTATTAGAGTCAAGTACAACTTCGGTTTTACGGGATTCCGTGCGACAAGAGCACCATCGACGATCCTCATGTTATTAGCCGTGAGGCGACTTGTTAGTTCGGTTTCCTTCATACGAACTAAAACGTTATTATAAATCACTTTGTTATTTTCAGACTCGCGCTTGAGCATTCCGTACTGAATCCGAAGTTGGTTGAGTTGGAGTTGCTTTTTCTCCTCCGATGTGACGAGTTTTTGAAGGACCTCTTCTTGTTTCTTATAAATCTGGGAATTATTACGAAGCGATTGCAAAACGATTTCCGACTCATGTTGAAGGCTATCCTTAAGATTCGCGAGCTCACTTCGGGCTTGTATAATCGTAGGGTGTTTATCGCGATAGCGCTTTAGCGAAGCGGCTAGCGAGGCATCCTTGATCGCGACCTCTTGCTTAAGTCTTTGAACAGTAAGGTTTTCAGCAACCTGAGGAATACTATCAATCGATTTTCCGGCATTTAAAATAGTATCAATTTCCAGAATAGTCCGGGCCGCTTGCGTCGCAAGGCTGGACGCTTTTGAAACATCCGCCTTGGCCTGCATCAAGCCTTGCCTGACGATGTTTTCGCCCTCCTCCAATGAAACCTCGTTGTAATTGGTAAGGTAGTTGTGCACTGCGGAATCGGAGATTTTAACTTTATCCCTAGATTCGTCTACTTGCGTTTTTAACCATGCCACCGCCTCGATGGATGCTTGGCTTTTCTGTTTTAAATTGTTTTCAACGAAAGTTTTGGCTAAAGCATTGGCGATTTGAGCGGCTTTTTCAGGGTTGGAGTGCTCCACGTTGACATCCACCAAACGGCTCAACCGGATCGGGGTGATCGTCACATCCTTAAAAAGCGATAACGCAACATCTACCGAGTTCGAATATCGCAAATCGTTGGTGAGACGAAGAGTTGCAGCAACCGACTGAAGCAAGGAATAGCTTTGCAGGTTTTTATGCTGCGTCGCGAGATAGTCCATTTCCCTGCCTTCCATCGCAAATGCATCCTTCATGTTAAGGATGTTTTCTGACTCGCGGTTAATTTGGATACGAGCGGTTGCCGAATAAATCTTGGTCGCGCGGAGCAAATAAATTGCCGTCAAAAGTATGATGAGCAAGAAAGCACTCAGTGCCAACCAACGGCGCTCCAACAAGACTTGCCAGTAGTGACGAAAATCAATCTCTGGAAGTTGATTCGATTGGTCTTCAGGAAATTTCTCTTGATTTGAGGTCATGATCGGCAAGAATTAGAATACGCGTTCGGTTATCTCAATCAGATCACCTGGTTGGACATAGATGATCTTCTCAGGCTCAACGACTTTTTTAAGCTCTTCCAAGCTCAGGGTCTGAGTCTTTCCGGCACGGGTGAATTTGATTTTATTCTCGTTAGCAAACTTCGTCATACCGCCTGCGCGTGCGATTACTTCAACGATATTGAGTTTTTGTTCGCCCGGCAGAGGAACCGCACCAGGTTTTCCAACAGGTCCGAGCACCGTGGCTTCTCGGCTGCGGTAATCTTTCACGGAAACCATCACCGTCGGATCCACAAGGTAATCGCGGTCTAATAACTCGCGGAGCAGCACCTCCACTTCAGAAGCTGTTTTTCCTTTAACCTCCACGTTTGCCAGCCACGCAAAAGTAATCGTGCCACTGCTGCTCACCCTCACTTCGCGATTCAACTCTTTTTCACCCACCACATCGATGATGATGTTATCCAGTGGGCTGATTTTATAATCTGCAGTCACCTCCGCCCGAGTTTGGGGCACCCATGTCCCGCATTGGCAAACTGCCAACCCCACAACCAACCACTTGTTCCAATAGCCAAATTTCATACCTCAAAAACCTACTTTCATGCCAACGGTCAAACGATTCTGATCGTAAACGTAATCAAGTAACACGGGAAGATCGCTTCCGAAGTGGTTGAACTCGTAACTCACATACGTAGCCAACCAAGGTTTATAATTATAGGTCAGCACAGTTCCCGCACGATAATACACATCGTTCCTAATCGGATAGGTTTTGCTCGGGTCGAAGGAATTCATTCCGTAACTTAGGCTGAGTTGCGCACGTAACTTGTCGGCGGCTCCGATGCTTTGCGAGAAACTAAAGGTGGCCAAATCCGCTGTGTAAACGTTCGGTGTCAAATCCATGGAAACCTCCTGACTCCGCTGATAACTCAAAGTGAGGACGCTCCGATCGTTGCGATGAAACGAAATATCCATCTCCACCACAGGAGCACCCGTGTCCTGAATTCCGAATGTGCGAGTTTCGTAGCCCGCCTTGGCGGAACCAGTGAGACGATCCGTAAAATCACCCCGAGCACCGATAAAACCTCCGATAAAATCTGCTTGTGGCCGATCCTTGCGGGCATCGTTGGCATCCAGCACGGTCTCACCGTAATAAACTTCGCCAAAAAAACTGGTTTTGGACAACGCCTTGAACATAAAACCGGCCGTTCCACCAAAGGACGTCGAATCAAAGAGGGTGGTGCCGTTCTTACCCCAATCCGTCATGCTAAAGTTACCTGCGAGATAAGCCTTAGTTTTTTCCGTGATTTCGTAGCCCACGTTATAGCGATCCGAAATTGTCAAACGATCGACTAGCACGCCTGCAACTGAGCTATATCCGCCGCCAAGCAGGGTGGAAAGTGAATCAATCTGATCCCGCCCATCAATCGAAAGTCGGTTGCCTAAATATCGAACACCGGTTACGAAGTGATCCTGACCCGCGCTGAGCTGGTTCTCCTGGGCGTAGATGATTTCATCATGCAGATAACTCGCGGAGATCAAATTACCACCGCCTTGACCCAACTGAAGTTTGATGCCTGGGGTAACAGTCGTCACGAAATCAGAAACTAAATTCTTGCCACCAAACAACACGTTGTCATTGTAAGTTTCGCTCAGATCGAAAAGTGGCCGAAGCGTCAGGGGACCGATGTCGTAAACCAACAAATCGCTCGCATCCATCGCCTTCGCGGCTCCACCCAGAGTGATTCCCACAAAAGTAGTGAGGCTGTAAGCGTGGCGCAGAACCCTCTGCTGGAACCATTTACGGCTCGGAAAGGACCCTGACCGCCCTACTTGGGTAGTTCTCCACATCAGATTAGTTTATTGAGGTATTCAACAACAGGACACCGAATCCAATCAGCTTTTAAGACAAGTTTCAAGGTAAGTTTTTGCTGGTTTTTGTGCGAGAAACTGAACAAAGCGCGTTTGACTCTGTGTGGATCTCGCCCTACTTTATGGTGCATGTTGGCCGATATTCGGAATTCAATTCCCCGCTCCGCTTCAAGCTTGCCACCGTTGGATCTGGGCGAGGCTTGGCGCGGAATCACAGGTTCCGTCGAACCCTTCCTGAAACGGGTTCGCAAGGGGTTATCCACTCAGGTGGAGGAGTTCCATCCCGCGATTCGCGATTATGCCCACTACGCGTTGAGCAATCAGGGAAAGCAGATTCGACCTACGTTGCTCGCGCTGAGCGGAGCGGTGTTTGGGCCGGCTTCGGATGCATTGGTAGACGTTGCCGTCATGATCGAGATGGTGCATCTGGCTACTTTAGTTCACGACGACGTCATGGATGAGGCGGAGGTGCGCCGATCGCGCCCGACATTAGCCGCGAACTGGGGCAACGAACTTTCTGTGTTGGTTGGGGATTGTCTTTTTGCTCAGTCCTTGCGTCTTGCATCCAGTTTTTCAACGCCGGAGGTTTGTCGAGCACTTGCCACCGCTACTAAAGCTGTTTGCACGGGCGAAATTATCCAGACACACCAGCGCCGTAAGTTTGGTATCAGTCAGGAGGAGTATCTGCAGGCGCTAAGCATGAAGACGGGTGAACTCTTCGCCTTGTCTTGCGAAATGGGTGCCTACCTCTCGGGGGCTTCCCTGACAGAGCGAGCTTCGTTGCGGGCCTTCGGAATGGCTCTTGGAACGGCTTACCAGATTTATGATGATTGCTTAGATTTGTTTGGGACAGAATTGGTTGCTGGTAAATCGCTTGGCACTGATTTGGCAGGTGGAAAACCCACATTTCCCATTTTAGCTGCGTTGAAGCAATTGAATCGTCCGGAGCGCGAAAGGCTTTTAGAGCGATTAGAGAACTGGAGTGACGAGTTTTTTGAAGAAACAATCGAACTTTTACACCGGTCAGATGTCCTAAACAGTGCACAGCATTTGATTCGTAATTACTTAGACCAATGTGTGGCTTGTCTGGGAGGGTTACCTCGGAATTCTGAGGCCGCGACGCCGTTGCGCGGAGTGTGCGAGTTTTTGGCGGATCAGACTGCGGCATTAGGACTACAGGTGAACAGGGTTAGGTGAAGTTCGTTCGAGAATTTTCCTATGATACAGACAGCAATCGCTCGAGGAAAACCGGCAGAGGATCAAGCAATCCCAGAGTCGGATTTAGCGTTGGTGCATCGATCTCGTGGTGGTGACCTGCGTGCGTATGATGAATTGATCCGTCGCCATCAGGAGCGTATTTACGCCACGCTTTACCACATGACTTCTAACCATGAGGATGCGAATGATCTTGCGCAGGAAACATTCATCAAAGCGTATAAAGCGTTAGAATCGTTCAAAGGGGAATCCAGTTTTTTTACTTGGATCTACCGAATTGGGGTGAACAAAACTCTCAATTTCCTGAAGCAGCGCAGAAGCCGAGTCCAGATGAGCCTGAATGACTTGGATTTTAATGTGGAGCATGACCCTGATTTCGTCGCTCTGATTTGCGACAAAACTCCCCGACGTGCTGCGAACTTGGCTGAGCTTCAAGAAAAATTGAACGCTGGGATGCGTAAGTTGTCAGAAACTCATCGGCTTGTGATGACCTTGCATGATGTTCAGGGGCTCTCGCACGAGGAGATCGGCAAAATCATGGATTGTAACACGGGGACTGTGCGTTCAAGGTTGTTTTATGCTCGTCAAGAGATGAAAAGTTATTTAGCTGATTATTTGGAACAATGACAAATCAACCTCCAGAAGAATTTGAACGGTTGCGCAGGCTGCTTGCTCTCAAGCGGCATGAACAGCCCCCTCCAGGTTATTTGGAACATTTGCCAGATCGAATTCTCGCCCGTTTGCAAAAAGAGGAGATGCGTCGTGAATCAGGGTGGTGGCAGTGGTTTGTGGATCGCTTCGAAACTAAGCCTGTGTTGGTCTGCGCGTATGGATTTGTGGTTTCCAGTCTACTGATTTTGGGTTTCCGCGTTTCGCAATCGATGCAGAATGAACCCTTGGCCGAGACGGGTGCGCAAACAGGCTGGTTGGCCGCTTCCCCCGACCCTCTGACGGTGATGCCCAGTTCATTTTTACGGTCCCATTTCGCGAACCCCGCGGGGTTATACAATTTTTCTAGTACCGAACCTACCGTCCAACCGCATTACTCGACCGTTCCCAACCGTTGGTCCACAGGACGGGTAAGCTACGAACCAGTGTCGTACCGAGAGTAGCAGTAGCCTCCGACTCAGTCGCAGGCGCGCGTTTGAAGTAACAACTGTCGCTGGTGATCGGAGATTGGTGTGGTGGCACCGAGTGTCGCAGCCACTAATGCTCCTAACGCGTTGCCTTGTCGACAAGCTTGGAAGAGGGACTCGCCCCGTGCATAAGCATCCAAAAACGCAGCGGTGAAGGCATCCCCTGAACCGCAGGTATCCAAAACTTCCACCAGAAAGCCGGGGACATAGATGGGGGACTGTTCTCGGGAAGCAGCGATGACCCCCTCGGCTCCCAGTGTGATCAAGCACACATCCAACGCGAACTCTTCCAGTAAACGTTGCGAGAGCTTGTGATCATCGATCTGTGGCCAAGCTAGGAGCGTACGAAGGTAGTGCGCTTCATCCGCGTTGAGTTTCAAGATATCCGCCAAGCTCAACGACTCCATAACGGTCGTGGGTTTGAAACAATCCTTGCGCAGGTTGAGATCGAGAACGCGAGTAGCTGAAGTTGCCGAGAGCGACGCACGCAATGTTGCACGGCTCAGCTCGCTGCGTTGCGCGAGAGAACCGAAACAAAAGAAATCTGCACCCCGCACCGAATCGAGTAGCTGAGTCGTGAGAGGAATGTGGTCGTAGGCCACGTCGGATTGTATCGTAAAAACTGGTGTGCCGTCGATTTGAACCCCCACCGTGGCTACCCCAGTTGGGTAATGGTCATCCAAGCCGATCAACCCAAGATTCATCCCCTGCCTGCCGAGTTGCCGAAGTGCCTCAAGCCCCAAGTCATCTCGCCCGACTCGACTGACCAAGGTCACTTCATACCCCAAGGACTGGAGGCGTGTCGCGAAGTTAGCAGGGGCACCTCCCAGCACCCGTCCCGAGGGGAGAATGTCCCAGATGATTTCACCAAACGCGATTACTTTGTTGGAACGCATTCATCAAAGTTTCATTGAGTTTTTCAATTGCGCCAAGAGCATTTTGACGAAGGATCGAATGGTTAGGGTTGTTCGATCGTGCTTGGTCAAGAGCGGCAACCTCGTTACTGTCGAGCGACAACTCATTGAATCACTTCAAATTTTATGGAGAAGATCTCGGACCTTTTTTCTCGACGCCGATTTATGCTACGGTGCGGGTTTGTTTTGGGTGGGACGGCGATGGGTGCTATCGCCGCAAATGGTGCGGTGGGTGGTCAAGGCACGGGGCGGAATGGATGGATTGGTTTTACGGAGCTTCAAACGAACCGAGAGGGTGGACGGCATGCAAATATGATCACGATGCGGGCGGCTATCGTGCGAGCAGATGGTAGGCAGCATCGACGATTGGGTCGTGAGTTTTCGGGCAAGCCCAACACATGGACGCAATTTGCTGGGTGGTCACCCAACGGTGAGCAAGCGATTCTGGGTAACGGTTGGGAGAGTCAAGAGAACGGTGCTTGGGAGGAAGCACAAAAAACATTTCGGTTCCAAAAGGAAGGCTGGTTGTATGACACGCTTTTGTTCGATCTTAGGACTGGTAAAACTACGAATGTGACGGCAGTGGAACGGGTGAGTTTTTACAATACCGGTGTATTTTTTTGGCCGAAGCAGCCGAATCGACTGGGGTTTCAAGCCCTGATTGATGGCGATTCCCATCCGTTTAGCATGGATCGTGATGGACGGAACAAGAAGGATCTGACGGCTGGTTCAAAGGAATTTGCGTATGGCTTTGAAGCTTCTCCTGATGGGACGCAAATCGCCTACCACAAAAGCTATCAGGTCTTTATCGCGAATGCAGACGGTTCTGGGGCGAAGCGTGTTGAGACCGGCCAACCGTTTAATTTTGTACCTCAATGGTCGCCCGATGGAGAATGGTTATTATTCGTCGCAGGTGAACATTACAATTGTCATCCACATATCGTGCGCCGCGACGGAAGCGAACTTCGCAAGGTGGCAGATCGGCAGGGTTACCGAGGAGTGGTGACTATTTTTGATGTTCCAGATTTTCATGGTGGCAGTAGTGACGTCCCACTTTGGTCGCCTGACGGGAAGTGGATTTATTACACCGCTACCCTCGGCAGCAGCGTCGAGTTGATGCGGGTCTCTTTGTTGGGAAAAATCGAGCAACTGACTAAAACTCCTAAAAGTTATCTGAACTACCATCCAAAATTCTCTCCCAACGGGGAGTGGATCGTGTTCGGATCAAACCGGACAGGGACTCGTCAACTCTATGTGATGCGGGCCGATGGGGGGGAAGCCTCTGCGATTACCCGCGTCAAACCAGGTTGGGGAGCGATGTGGCCTTCTTGGCAACCTGCAGTGAAAGGTTGATCAAACCGGTCAGGTTTCGACGATAGAATCTGGCTCTCGCCTTTTTTTGAATATTACCGCATGGTAACGCCTCAAAGTATTACCCGGACATTGCATGAAAACACTGACCTTCACTTGTTACATTTTGCTTGGATTTTTGGTCTGCGCGGTTTCTACAAATCGTGCGCAAGATAAACCGATTTTCGATGACAAAAAGCTCGAGGCCGCAGTTCGTAAACATGTTTTTGAAAAGCGGGATAACGATAAGCCGTTGACCGAGAGCGATGTCGCGAACCTTTCCACCATACAGGCTTCCGGTTATGGCATCACTAATCTGGCGGGCTTGGAGAAGTGTGTGGCGTTAGCCTCGCTAGATTTGGCCAGCAACAACGTGAGTGATCTCTCCGTGCTGCAAGGGATGGCTCGTCTTCAATATCTCAATGTGGCGGGTAATCATCTCGAATCGGTAGCTCCACTTGGCAAAGTGATTGCCTTGCAATACATCGAGCTGAGCCGGAATCGGGTGAGAGACATTGCTCCGCTGGCTGCGTTAACTAATCTGGCGTCACTCTACCTCTCAGGTAATCAGGTGGTGGAGCTCAAGCCGGTATTGCAACTTCCACGTCTGGCCACGTTGTATGTGGATCACAATAATGTCGCGTCGATTGCTGGCATCAACCATCTCCGTTCGTTGTACAGTTTGTCGCTTTCCGGAAACCAGATTTCCGATTTGGCCCCCCTAGTTGGATTGAGCAACATTTACAATTTGTTCCTCGAAAACAATCAGGTCAAAGATTTGAAGCCTCTCGTGGAGATGGCTCAAGGGGACAAGGCTCAACGGTTTGCTCCGTTCCTGAACGTCTATCTGAAGGGCAACCCCCTTTCAGCAAAGGCTCGAGGCGAACAACTGAAAGCGCTGAAGAAAGTCGGGACACGCGTCCACCGTTAATTGACTTCGTGGCCCTCGAGATTGTCATCCCGCCGGCCTTGGATCGTATACTTGGAGAAACACCCGCTTTGTCGGAAGCTTTTCTCGTGGGTGGATGTGTGCGCGACGCACTTCTTGGGCTGCCTGCGAAGGATGTGGACATCGAAGTTTTTGGGCTGACTTACGAGGAGCTACTGGGTGCCTTGGATCGTTGGGGCCGGACTGATCTCGTGGGTCGGTCGTTTGGTGTCGTGAAGGTAACCGTCGGCAATGGGGAGACCTACGACTTCACTGTTCCTCGACGGGATTCAAAAGTGGGAAGCGGGCATCAGGGTTTTGTCGTCGAATTCGATCCCGCACTCACACATCGGGAAGCAGCTTCTAGGCGTGATTTCACGATTAATTCGCTGATGTATAGTCCTCGTCGTCGGGAGTTGCTCGATTTTTTTGGAGGTGAAGCGGATTTGCACTCCCGCATTCTTCGACACACAAGTTCGGCCTTTTCCGAGGATGCACTTCGAGTGCTGCGCGGGATGCAATTCGCGGGACGATTTAATCTTGTCGGGGCACCTGAAACCTTGAGCCTCTGTCAGGCCATGGTGAGCAGCCACGATGAGCTCCCTCTCGAACGAATCGAATGGGAATGGGTCAAGTGGGCGGCTAAATCCACTAAGCCATCGCGGGGTCTTGAATGGCTTCGGGACAGCGGTTGGATTCTGCATTATCCGGAAATTGCCGCCTTGATGAACGCTCCTCAGGATGCGGAGTGGCATCCGGAGGGAGATGTCTTTACGCATACGGGTCATTGTTGTGATGCGATGGCAACGCTTCAAGATTGGCGAAGCGCGTCGGAGAAGGATCGTGTTGCCTATATGTTGGCAATATTGACTCATGATTTTGGGAAGCCGACGACTACTCTCGAAGTCTGGCGCCAGGGGCGGCAGCGGATCACCTCGCCGGGCCACGAAGCAGCGGGAGTCGGAATCGCTGCACGTTTTCTAGAACGCATCCATATTCCCGCCACGATTCGCGAGCGCGTGCTGCCGCTTGTTGCGAATCACATGGTCACTGGCGACGTCTGGACAGAACGGGCCGTCCGGCGATTAGCCCGCCGTCTCCAACCGGACAATATCGACGGACTGTGTCTGATCATGACTGCGGATGCTTCAGGTCGGCCTCCATTGCCTCCACAACGACCTGCAACGGTAATTGAGTTACAACGGATGGCGGAGAATCTTGCCGTCCACCGAGGGCCTCCTGAACCGATCCTGATGGGAAGACATCTTTTGGGGGATGGATGGAAACCGAGTCCAGAAATGGGCCGAGTCCTGCAGTTAGCCTATGAGGCGCAACTCGAAGGCTGCTTTGAGACCTTGGACGGAGCTAAGCAATGGATCGCACGACGCTCAGATCAGTAAGGGTCGAATGCACTTCAAACGAAGGTCGGATCATAGACGGTTTCCTTGGAATGCTTACGCAAGAGCGCAATAAACATTTCGAGCCCGCGTTTTTCGCTCTCTCCTAAAGTGTAGTGAATATGCTCTCGCAAGTAAGCGTTGCGGAAATCAAAATCGTAATCTGTCCGGGTCCGAATGATATAGTCGAGGTTTTCCAATCCTCGACAACTGGCTTCCTTCAGTCGGTGTTTGAGTTGGAGGTTCTCGAGACCTTGGCGCAAAGCCCAGACCGCGTAGACAAAGGGCAAACCGGAGAGTTCAAACCAAGCGTCTCCTAAATCCCACAAAGAATGGGGTGGACTCGACCGAAGAAAATCGATCGCGGGGTTTCCGATCAGCAACACGGCATCGAGGTCGATGGCGGAGGCGTAATCAGGCAAGGGCTTAAACAGGGGCTGCAATCCGCGCTCGGCTAGAAGGACGCGAAGGAGGTTCACGCTTGTCAACGAGGCGGTATCACACCAAATGATTTTTATCGCCTCTAACGGGCGACGGTGAGCCAGAAAAACGCTCCTAACCTTTCCTCGCCCCGATACGGCAATGCCATCGAGAATATCATAACCTCGATTGAACAAAACCTCGGTGACACTGACAAGTGCCGCATCGAGTCGGCCTTCACGAAGTTTTAAGGCAAGTTGTGCCGGTGGCAGAAAATCAATTTGGCGTTCCAAACCGTAGGTTAATGGGACGGCATTGAGGTACGGCACTGATCCCACGCGAAAGGGTTGGCGCGAAAGGTTCACGCGGTGGCGAGATTGTTTTCGAGCAGGCGATTCTCGCTGACCTCCGGCCCTACGGCGAACGTCGCACTTTCATCCAAAAAACGAATGGGTTGATAAAACGTGTCTCGCTGGACTGGCGTGCGCCCAGTTTCGCGAATCGCTTTAATCATTTCAGCTTCGGTTTGCAATTGAGGTGAGTCTGCTCCAGCCATGTGGAAAATATGTTCCTCGATGATCGTCCCGTGCAGGTCGTCGGCTCCGTGACTCAAGGCGACTTGAGCTAACTTCATCCCCAAACCCACCCAATAAGCAGTGATATGCTCAAAGTTATCCAGATAGGCGCGGCTGACTGCGATCGTCTTGAGGGCGTCCACACCGGTCGGTTTGGTGGTGATCCTTAACTGATTATTGTCGGGTTGGTAGGGCAACGGAACGAAACCGACGAAGCCGCGAGTTTCGTCCTGAAGGCCTCTTAGTTGGCGCAAATGATCCACACGATCTTCCAAACTTTCGACATGCCCAAACAGCATCGTGCAGGTGCTACGGTTGCCCATTTTGTGCCAGGTACGATGCACGTCCAAATACTCGGCAGCGGATTCTTTTCCTTTTGCAATACTGGAACGCACCTCGGGTTGAAAAATCTCGGCACCTCCGCCAGTGAGCGAGTTGAGGCCAGCAGATTGGAGCTGGGTAAGGGTTTCAAGAACGGATAATCGGGCCAGCCAAGCCAGATGCAAAATCTCGATCGCGGTAAAGCATTTCAATTGCAGACGCGCATCCAACGCTTTGAGTGCTCTGAGAAAACTTAAGTAATAATCAAAAGGCAAATTCGGATGCAACCCGCCAACGATGTGCAGTTCAGTGATACCCAAGGCGAGGGCTTCGCGTGCCTTTTGGACGATCTCATCCACGCTGAGTTGAAAGCCATCAGCATCTCGTTTCTTTCGGCTAAAAGCGCAAAACTGACAACTGAGAATGCAGTAATTGGAGTAGTTGATGTAACGATTGACGATGTAACTCGCACGGTTTCCCACCTTTCGTGCGCGGGCAAAATCGCCCAAAGCCCCGATGGCATTGAGGTCTGGGGATTGCCACATCCTCAACGCGTCGGCCTCGGTGAATCGTTCACCGCCTGCCAACTTGTCGTAAAGGTCGCGTAACGCGCTTTGCCGGAGGGCTACATGCATATGATTGTCGATTTACCAAGTCCAGGTTCGACGCAATCCCGGGAAGAGAACTGAGACGACGGTCGAAATCAAAAATACAATACTGATTAAGGCGTTCAGTCGGAAAAACGCGATGTTAATCCATTTCAAACTTCGACGACTCGCCAGCCAATGCTCGACGATGACACTTCCAAGAATGATTACCAACCCGATTAAGTAGGTGAGACGAAACCCGCAGAGCAACCCGAAGATTGCGAGCATACCCCACGAGACCAGATGCACGAGAAACGCAAACTGAAGTGAGTTGGCAACCCCCCATCGCACCACGAGGGAATGTAGCCCGTTGGTTCGATCAAAGTCGTAATCTTGAGTTGCGTAGATGATATCAAAACCAGTGAGCCATAACACTACCGCCAACGAGAGCACGAGAGGAGATAGTGCAAAAGACCCCTGCACAGCCAGCCAAGCACCCACTGGAGCCAGACCCAACGCGATCCCTAGGAACACATGGGTGAAATCAGTAAACCGTTTGGTGAGCGAATAAAAACAAACCACGATTAAGGCCAGCGGAGCTAGGATGAAACACAACCGGTTGATGTAAAATGTAGTGACCAGAAATGCGGCGGAGCTGAAAAAAAACAAGGTCCACGCGCTGACTAAGGAGATAGTGCCTACCGGGAGATGTCGTTGTGCTGTCCTCGGATTGCGGGCGTCAAAGTGACGGTCCATGATCCGATTAAAAGTCATGGCACACGTGCGAGCAGTCACCATCGCGCTGAGGATCAGCAGGAAGAGTCGCCAACCGGGCCAACCTCCCTGTTCGCGTGCTGCAACAACCATCGCAGCTAGGGCGAAGGGTAATGCAAAAATCGTATGGGAGATTTTAACAAAATCACCCCACTTACTGGCGGTTGCAACGATACTCATACACGACGGTTCAGAGCCTGATCATCAGCCACGGTGAGACCTCTAGTGCTGCCTGATGACTTCAAAGTCCCAGTGCCCTTTGTCGATAAGCTTCATCCGGCCTCGCTCCTATTCGCTGAATCTCCTGCAATGGCATAAAAACCGGCCCGCCAAGAATCGCAGCACCCACAAATATTTCGGCCGCTTTTGCTGCCATCAAAAGGCACGTTAAAACTGCCGCAGGTGTTGCGCCCAAGGCAATAATTCCATGATTTTGCAACAAAATCAACCGAGGTGCCTGCGCATGCAGTTGAATATGGGCGAGAGTGCGATCTCGAATTTCACGCGCGAGCGGCAATCCCGGATCGACATAAGGCACGAGCACGGAAGCTGGGCCACAGCACACGACCTCGTCCGGAAAAATTCGGCGTTCGGCAAAATCACGAGCGCGTGGCGAACAAAGAATCTGATTAGCAGCAGTGGGGTGACAATGACCGACGAATTCAACCCCTTCCAGTCCGAGCAGCCAGGAATGAAAGACCGCTTCGCAACTCGGACGCCGACCGAGACCTGCGACGCGCGATGCCATCAAACGGCTTTCAATTTCGGCGTCGGTGAGGACTCCGGCATCCAGCATCGCCAACAGTGTTCCGCTTTCACAAATCGTTAATTCAGCACGGGTCAATGTGCCCAGACAAGATCCGCTTGCCTTCACAGCAAACTGACCCGATGCCGTGCGACAGGAGGTGTTGCCTTCTGCTAGAATTGATAGTTTTCGATCCTCTCGCCCGATTTCTTGGGAAAGCTTGATGAGACTTGCCAACCGCTCGTCCAGAGCCTGATGTTCAGTTTGTAAGACGCTCATGCCAAATCGACGGTTCCACAAAGATGCACCTTCAATCCGAGTTCGGCCATCGCTGCGGCTTTGATGCGGCAGCCTCGATGGGCCTGCTTCTCGTTGGGAGTATATACCACTTGGATGTGGTTCGATTTGTGCCGCGCCATCATTTGGTCACGAGTAATGCCCTTCAATACTGCGTGCATGATGGGCCACTGGGGAGTCGTTTCCTGCCAGCGTCGGGCAGTCTCGCTGCTCGGAAGCTCAACTACCTCCGCAACTCCTAAGTCGCAATGGAGATCACCGTCCATAACAAAAACTCGACTCCACACAATATGCCCCGGCTTCGAGATTCCCTTCACCGTACCGCCGCCTAAGCGAAAATACATCGCCGGCTGCCGCTCGCTCGATGTTCCCTTATAGCCGCCAACAAAATGTGCGGGTGGAGCTGCTCCTGAGATGAGAAAAACCCAGACGTAATCATCAATCACGGTGCTTTGAAAATGTTGCCCCCAACGCAAGTCGTGTAGAGTGTTTTCTGGTGGAAACCCCAGCTCACGCCATAGTCGGTAAGTCACCAAACCATCGAGTCCCGCGCATTCATCAACCTCGTTAAAATGCGGCAGTGCATCACCCTCAAATAACACGCGGCCGCTGCGTGCGCATCGCACTGGGGGACGATCCACATTGTTCAGTAACCCTTCCACTAGATCGCTGGCTGGAGTCAGGTCCTTCAAGCCTTGCTGGTACTGGATTCCAATTGTGGCACATCCGAAATCATCGGCAATTCGCACTGCCGCAATGTACATCTTGCACTGCTGGAGCAGTTGATTCTCAGTGAGGTCAGTCTCATCGTTGGGTCCAGTCTCGAAGGTCATACCCTTTCGTCGCAACCACAATAAAACTGCGGCTGCCTCGGGGTCGGAGACCCGCTGCATCTCGGCATAGAGGGAGGATTGACTGAGCCTCTCCTTGAAAACGCCAGTTGGGTGGAGTAATTCGTCAGGGATGATGGCATTAAACATACCCATGCAACCCTCATCAAAAACGCCCATGATCGCCTTTTGTTGACGAAGCTGTCTGGCTACTTTTTGGCCTTGGTGTTCGTCCGCTAAAGGCAACTTCAAAAGCGAGAGATCTCGCACGTGGGACTGATCGTGCGAAACAACTCCATCCGTCAACCATTGACGCAAACCATTTTTAAATAATTTGTCCGTGAACCGTTCACTCCACAAGGAGCTGTAGCGAATACCAGCCTTGGTCATCGAACCGTTCAGGTTTAATAAGCCCACTAACCCAGGCCAAGTGCCGCTCCAATTGGCGACCGTGAGAATCGGACCACGGTGTGTCAATAGTCCATGCAATAAATGATGACTATACTGCCACACCGCCTCTGCCACAATTAACGGGGCATCAGGATCGAGCGTGCGAAAAACTTCCATCCCCATTTTTTGAGAATCAATAAACCCGTGCTGCTTCGATTCATCATAAGCATGGGCTCGGATTACCTCCCTTCCTTCCGCCTGAACGGCCTTAGTTAGAATCGCCTCCATTCGAGACTGCGCAACCCAACACTTCTGATTGGCGGAAAGGCGTAAATCGCCGTTGGCCATTAGATAAACCGGCTTTTTCATCCCAGTATTCATCGCTTCATCAACACGTTAACTTTTACTCCTGATTTGCCGCAACTAGCAAATCTTGCAGTTTGGAGTGACCACAAAAAACAAAAAAGGCGCAAGTGAAACACTTGCGCCTTCTGAAAAACTACGAATTAAGATTGGCGACGGCGATAAGCCGCGAGACCCAAGCCCACCAAACCAGTGCCGAGGAGAGCAAACGTCGTTGGCTCAGGCACAGCAGTGATTTGAGCAGCAAAGTTATCTTTCAGTCCGGCGGTATTCATCAACTGCCAAGCACCTGAGGTGTTCGCCCAAAAGTCATCGAAGCTTGAACCCACCGTTGGTGCGTCATAAAAAAGCAATCCAGCACGTTCGCTACCTTCAAGACCGGAAAATGTTACCGCCCAAGTAAAGCTATTAGCAACGGATTGGGACAAGTCCGATGCGGTGACAGTGTGAAAGCCAGAAGTCAACCCGAACACACCGCTATCAAAAAGCATCGTGCTGGGCAACCCACCTGCCCCATCATTGGCATAAAACTTCAGGGCACCCTTTTCGTTTCCGCTAACGGCGAACGAAAGAAAGTATTCAAACTTGAATTCGGTAATGACTCGACTAGCACCGCCGAGCGTGATCTGATCACCGATCGTGCCGTTGCCTAGGTCAGAGAAATTACCTAAATAGTTGGAGGAGTTGTCGTAGACAACTTCGGCCATTGCTTGTGGAGCTGCCACCAAGCCCAAGGCTGCGGCGACCACACCTACCGATTGTTTTAATGTTAATTTCGCGCTCATTGATTTTCCTCCAATATCTTAATTGACCAACCCCATCAGAGTTTAAAACTTAGTTCCGTTTTCAGCTTGGTCAGAGTTTTTCAAAACCGAGCACAAGATGCAAGATTTATTTTCAAAAAAGATGAACTCCAAATTCTGGTCCTTTGAATTCATTCCGAACAGGAGTTCCGGTGAAGTTCGCTTGAACTCTGTATGACTTTATTCTCGACCCTGAACGCATCGCGGATTAAACAAATAGGAAAGAATTTCATGGAAAAAATCGCTCTTATTACTGGAATCACTGGACAGGATGGATCTTACCTCGCCGAGCTATTGCTTGAGAAGGGCTACCACGTTTACGGGATCATTCGTCGAGCCAGCACTTTTAACACAGGTCGCCTTGAGGCTATTTATTCGGGGCCTCAGGATTACACCCGTCGGCTGTTTCTTGAGTATGGAGACATGAGTGATGCTAGCGGGCT
>Ga0114966_10000896_pt1 | contig 28116 bp, 40 predicted proteins | sample M_130207_XF_Meta_FD_87029 | JGI IMG/M metagenome (GOLD analysis project Ga0114966, IMG submission 87029) | Freshwater microbial communities from Lake Montjoie, Canada to study carbon cycling - M_130207_XF_MetaG | ecosystem: Environmental > Aquatic > Freshwater > Lake | place: Lake Montjoie... | reverse complement strand
TAATAATCATAAACAGCTTCTTATGACTTTGACTGACGACAAGAATTACGAGACGCTTCGCAGAGGTTTGTACGGACTCACATCATCACAATTGAAAAAAAAGGCAAAGGCAGGAGAGCAGATCGAAGCTTTCTTGGACTTAACGATCTCTAATTTGTCTGAGGTCGAAGATTGGTCACGGGAGGAAAAGATTGAGATGTGTCAAGATCTAACACAGACTGTAGATTCGGATCTTTTGTTTCCGCCCGCTGTTATGGAAAAGATTGCTGAAAAGAATGTGCCAAAACTTCATGATATACCAGCTGGATCTGAAGGAATAGGATGGTTCTGTGTCACTGAAGTGAAGGTTAAGAAGACCAAGAATGACAAGATCTTCTATCGAATTAAAACAACTGATGACGAGCATAGGTCTACATGGCTTCGTGCATGGGGCACACCAAAGAACGAGATTCGATTATACACGTTATGGGTTGCACAGGTACAGCATGACGCAAACTGGGGATTCTCAACATCAGTTTATAAGATGAGAGAGCTGGTTGGCTGAGGCAATATGACTACACAATTTCCAATTAAATACTTAATACTTGAAGGTCCAGATTGTTGTGGAAAAACTACACTTTACAAGAGCATTCATAAATTAACAAATTTTCGCTATAATATTCAAGATCGATCTGCACTATCTATGCTTTGTTATGCAAGGCAATATAATCGCAATGTGGATTTAAAGCGACAATTCTTAAAAGAAGAATTGTCTGATCTCAACAAATTCTTTGTGGTTCTTTTGCCGTCTGAAGAAGTTCTTCTTGATCGTCTTGCCTTTCGAGGCGACGAATTCCAGAATGCTACGTCTGTTGTAACTCTTAGAAAATTATTCGCTGAAGAAGTTGATAAAATTCAACACATGCCAAATGTGCTTGTTATCAGAAACATCGCATCTGCTGATCAGTTAGCTGAGTATGTTGGACATAAACTTCGATCTTATGAAAAATCGACTCCTGTAGAAGTTGGTGCGATGACTTCATCTTGGGTATCAGGCATTAATTTTACAGAGGAGCAGTTAAATTTTAAGTTGTGTATTGACCCTACTTACGCTGATCCTGAGATATTAAACAATCCGCATGAAGGTGACTATTATAAGTCAATTCTGAATAAGTGCTGTGCAATTATACAGGATGAAATTGATGGAAAAAATCCTTACAGCAAGTCTCAAGACTTATTATCTAGACGTTTCTACTATTCAAGTGATTCGTGTATATCTTCTATCCATTTCATGCCTCGTGATGGTGATCTAAAAGTTCTTTGTACTCTTCGCAGTACAGATGTTAGAAAGAATGGATCGATAGATACATGTTTTTTAGCACATTTATCGACTCATGTATCGAAGACATTCAACTGGCCTGTCAAGAATATTCAGCTTTATGTCAATTTAAATAGTGCTCATGTGAGATAAGATTTTCTTTAACGTTATAATTGTTGCATGTCAAAAATTTTAATCACCGGAGTTGCAGGTCTACTTGGCAATAATCTTGCTAGACATTTGTTAAACAAAGGACATAAAGTCATAGGTATTGATGATTTTAGTGGAGGCTATAAAGATCTCGTTGATCCAAAAATTAGCTTATATGAATGTAATCTGGTAGATGATAAGAAAGTTTCTTATGTTTTTTTATCTGAAAAACCTGAATATGTTTTTCATTTTGCTGCATATGCTGCTGTAGGTCTTAGCCCCTTTATAAGAAAACATAATTACATCAATAACGTCATTGCATCTGTAAATGTTATTAACGCATGTATTAATCATGATGTTAAGAAAATCATATTTGCAAGTTCAATGGACGTTTATGGCACTCAAGAACCACCTTTCACTGAGACGCAAAGACCGCAGCCAGAAGATCCTTATGGCATAGCAAAGTATGCGATTGAACAAGATTTGCATGCAGCAGGCAGGCTTTTTGGTCTCCGTTATACGATCGTTAGGCCACACAATGTCTTCGGTATATACCAGAATATTTGGGATAAATATCGGAATGTAATAGGCATCTGGATTAGACAGAGTTTATCTGGGCAGCCTCTTACTATCTACGGCGACGGCAAGCAAATGCGTTCTTTCTCTGACGTAGAATTCTACATGAAACCTTTTGAAAAATTATTGGAGATGGGTGATGGTGAGATTTTTAATATTGGCGCTGATAGTTGCATCTCTATTTCCGATGCTGCTAGCAAATTTCAGTCTGTTGCAAAGCTTCATGGTCTTGATACTTCAATCGTACAACTCGAACCTCGTGATGAAGTTTTGATTGCTTATTGTGATCACACAAAAGCTAAAGAATCGCTTGATTTTAAAGATAATACTAATTTTGAAGAACTCGTTGATAAAATGATATCTTGGGCAAAAGATCAGCCCAGACGTCCTGTCAAATTTATGAATTATGAGATTGAAAAGAAGATGTACACTTTTTGGAAGAAGAGTTAGATTAAACAGGACATAATAGGAGTGAGCAATGATTAGAGCACTTGTAACTGGCGGCGCTGGATTTATTGGCAGTAATTTGGCCAACACTCTGCATGATATGGGTTGGCATGTTGAGATTGTTGATGACATGTCTAATGGGCACGTGCAATTTTTGCATGTAGATCTTAGATCATCTCGTCTTTGTGTAGATGACTTCACATGCCCAGACATTCTTAACAATATTAAGAACAAAGCGTATGATTATGTATTTCATTTGGCTGCAAATCCACGAGTTGCATATTCTCTTGAAAAGCCAGCAGAAACCCACGAAGTTAATGTGTTAAAGACGCTACATTTAATGAATGCGTGTAGAGGCAATATTAAACGATTTGTGTTTGCTGCATCATCATCAGCTTATGGTGATGCAAAATTTTTACCTACTTCAGAAGAGTGTCCTGATGATCCACGTTCTCCTTATGCATTACAAAAAGCAATTATTGAAAAATACTTAAAGCTTTATAGTTCTGTTTATAGCTTAGATTCTGTCTGTCTTAGATTTTTCAATGTTTTCGGGCCTAATCAATTAGGAGATTCGCCTTATTCTACTGCAATATCAGCATGGCTAACTGCAATTAAACAAGGCAAATCAATGAGATCAGATGGTGATGGTTCACAGTCTCGAGATATGTGTTACATAGACAATGTTGTTGATTGTCTAGTTAAGTCAGCGCTCTTCGAAGGTAAGCTTAATGCCGAAATCTTAAATGTAGGTGTAGGTAAAGTTGTAACTAATGGAGAAATGCTAGATTATCTTAAAGCTTGTTATCCTGAAGCAGTTTCACATAATGTACAATGGCGACCAGGTGATGTTATGCATACAAAGGCCGACATCACAAAAGCAAAAAATCTTTTAGGCTATGAGCCTAAAGTAAATGTTTGGCAAGGATTAGAAAAAACAATAGAGTGGTATGAAAGTAATTGGTCTTGGCTTAAGAACTTGTGAGATGCAAATGTTAAATACACCAGAATTCATTGTCTATACTGGTCCGATGTTTTCTTCGAAGACATCTAGCCTCCTGTCTTCTTTAGAGCGTTATAAATACCAAAATAAACGAGTAGTTTTGTATAAGCCTGAGCTGGATGATAGGTATAGTGTTTCTGAAGTCGTTACACACGGCGGTTATAAGATGTCTGCATTCTGTGTAAAAGACGGTGCCGACATCATTAAACATCTCGCTACTTTAAATGAAAATCCGCATGTAATCGCAGTTGATGAAGCTTTTATGTTGCCAGGAGTTGCAAAGACGCTGATCTGGCTTTATAGAAATGGTTATACAGTCGTAGTGTCTTCGCTGGATCTTTCCGCTACTGGCGCAGTATTTGAAGAAATTGAAAAGATGATGATCTGGGCTACAAAAGTAGAGAAATGTACTGCTGTTTGCACTGCATGCGGAAGAGATGCGCCCTACACGCATAAGAAGCTGTCAGGTGGTGATCTCATTGAAGTGGGTGGATCAGAACTTTACGAACCGCGTTGTTTTCTTCACCACTTATACATCGACAAAAGGCTTACAGACTGAATATGGCAAGACCTGATTGGCATGAAACATGGATGAAGATTGCGTGGAATATATCTGATCGATCATATGATCCTCGACTAAAAGTTGGAGCGATTGTTGTCTCTGATGACAACACAAGACTTCTTTCATTGGGATTTAACGGGAATTACAGAGGCGGACCCAATGAACCAGAAAGTGATATACCGGGTCAAAGTGGTATGATTCATGCAGAAGTTAATGCACTAATTAAATGTGACTATAATTTTAATAGAAAAAAGATTATGTATCTTACGCATTCACCTTGTCCTTTATGTTCAAAGCTTATAGTCAATGCGGATATCTCATCTGTAATTTATGATGTAGATTATAGAGATCTTTCCGGCTTACAGATACTTAGAAATTCATGTGTTGAAGTAATTAGATTAAGTGACTTAATAATTACATCTTGAGAATCTGTGCAATGAAGAAAAAAGATAATGACTTTATCAGGATCATACGTGAAGAGTGGAATGCAAAAATGGCTAAGCTTCAAGAAGAAGTTGAACTCATATTTAATACTAAGGTAGACGACGATAAAAAAACTGTCATCAGCCCGGGTCTAAAAATAAGAAGTAAAGACGAACAAATTCTTTATAAAGTAACAGCTGTAAGCATAAGAGGTGTTGATTTAAGACCACCAGATGCGCCTGAAGATGGATCAAAAGACTTCTTTGTTGACAAAGATACGCTGGAGAAAAACTATGAGCTCGATTAAGAAAAGCGACAAAATTCTTGGGATTGATGTCAACAGCATCATAAAAAATACGTTTAGCGCACATTCAAAGTCCACATCTAACAGTTTACAGCAAACGCTTGATGAAGCCTTTGTGCATGAGCCTAAGCAATTTAAACAAGTTACTGAATTCTTATCTGAGAAGGTAAAGTCTGCACACATTGAACTTTATAAAGGGTATATTGATTCTTTTAATAAGATTTCAGCAAAATTAGACACAGCCAATAGATCTGAAACTAATTCTAGACATTCAGAGTATAGATCGTTAAAGTTTGATGAAACCTACAACTTAAATGCTACATGGCTACATGAGCTTTATTTTGCAAATGGCTTTGATCCTTACTCTGAGATAGTAATGGATTCATTTTCATATATGCGCTTACAGCGAGATTTCGGAACATTCGAAGATTGGCAAAGAGATTTTATTGCAGCCGGCCTGAGTGTAGGTAATGGTTGGGTCGTTACAGGCTTCAATATGTTCTTAAAAAAATATGTAAATATAATTGTTAACAACCACAGCGATGATATTCACATGGGTTTTTATCCAATAATCGTTGTCGACATGTGGGAACATACTTATTTTAGAGACTATCTCACAGATAAAAAATCTTATTTAATTTCCCAGATGAAAGAATTAAATTGGACAGTTATTGAAGAACGTTTTAAAAAAGCCGAAGCGATTGCACAGGTATTAAAATAATGCCAATTATAACAAAAACAAATACTATATTTAAAGATATTGTTACAACATTAAGAGAATCACATGTCTTATTGCAAGAAAGCTCTGAAGCTAAACTAACAGAAGACTCATTAGACGCACAAGTCGATAAATTCATAATTTCTTATGAAGCAGATTCAAAGATAGTAAAAAAAGAAGCATATGATTTTAGACAATCAATGCAATCCATGCTCTTTGAGGCTGAAGAGGACGAAGAAGAAAAATCAGATGAGGACAAAGTTAAAAAATTATCAGTAGAAGATCTTGACATGGAAGCATTTGTCAATAATGTCATGAGACTTGTTGAAAATTATGACAGTCTACTCGAAGTGAGAGATACAATACTTAAAAGAGCATTGAATTTTATATCTAAAAACTATAAAAAAGATGCTCAGGATACTTTTGAATCTACTATACTTGATCTTTATGGCGTTGAAATTGGTAGTTCTAAGCAAGATATTGGCGATGAATATTTTCCAGCACCACGTGCAGGAGCAGCCGGTCCCAGTGGTGGTGCAGGTTGAGACATGATATCTTTCAAGATAGAAAAAGTATTCATATAAAGTTGTCTAAAGAATCACATGCAGCTTTACGTGAAAAACTTTTTAAGTGTGGTTTATCTATGCAAGATGTGTTTGAAGAATTAGCTGACTTAGTTTTATCAGATAATTCACGCGCAGATAGACTAATACAGAGTATTATAAAGAAGAAAATACAAGAACAGCTAGACGGTCCAAAGAAAAATACACGTCACAGACACCCAGTGGATAAATTTGATGCAGAAACGCTGTATAATTTGATTGACGAAGGACAAGAATTTGATGACGACAGGCAAGCAAGATAACGATTCTATTGTAAATCAGCTGCTCAGTTGGTTAAATAAACATGCAGAGTCAAAGCAGTCTGATCTTGAATTAGATACTTTTGAAAATAGCACATTAAAAGAATCAGATGAGCAGAAAGATACTGAAAATATTACATTAGAACAATCAGTTTCAATTCTTTCTCAGTCTATCATAAAATGTGCTAGCGAGGTTACTAAAATCGCACTTTCTTTGTCCTCGACTATTAAAGCTGTTAATGATCATTCAACTATGATTGAAGATCTTTATGCAACGCAAGCTGCTATTTTAAAACTTCTGCAAACGAGTGCAATGTCAGCATCAGCATCAATTACACGTGATACTAATATAATTGATGACAAGAATAAGAAAAAAACAGAGAAACCCAATTAGGTTTTCTATGAGCTTATTTTTAATAAAAATCTGGCAGTTCACCAAGACACACTGGCAAACACTTGTTGTCTTAATTGCAGCATTAATAATTGTCTGGCAATTACGTGATTTTTTTACCAATCGTGAAAGCAATCTTTTGAAGCAGATGGAAGACATGAAGAAAATTTATGCTGAAGAAATTGATGCTGCAAAGAAAGCGTTTGACGAAGAACGTCTACGTCATGACAAGAATGTAAAAAAGCTTGAAGAAGATCTACGGGCATCACAAGAAAAATACGATCAATCAATTCAAGCGCTTGAAAATAAAAAAAAGATAAACATTGTCAAGATTGTAAAAAAATATGGTAAGGATCCCATAGAGCTAGCTAAAAAAGTACAATCTGTAACGGGATTTGAGATTGTTATGCCGGAGACAAAAAGATGAATTTAAGAAAATTTATTTCTTTGTGTATTTGCAACTGTTTATTTCTTTCATCAGCAACTGCATATGCCGAGATCCCATCTCCCGAACCTGATCCGCAAGAATTAATTTCTAAAATTTCTCCTATGCAGCAGGGTGATATTGCGCCCTTTGCAGGTGTTTTATTCTCTCCAAAAGCAACTGCAACTATTATTACTGAATTTGAAACGTTTGATGAAAGAACAAAACTTGAAATTGATAAATCTGTAAGAGATATAATCTCAAAAAAGCAGTTTGAGATTAACGAAATTAGTTCAAAATGTATTACAGATAAAACAATACTTCAAGCTGATATAAATACTAAATCAAAACAATTAATTAGCTTAACAAAAGATCTACAAAACGCACAAAATACTGCAGCAAATGCTCCAAGCAGATTAGTTTGGGCAGGAATAGGTATTTTCGCAGGAGCAGCAACGGTTATATTGATCACTTTTGCAGTTAACCAGGCTTCTAAATAAAGATTTATAGCCTATTTAGTGCGTGGAGTTCGGAGCTATGATCGAAGAAGCACAAATAAATCCAAAGAAGAAAAAGGAAACGTCGCGTTTATGGATTGTCGGAACAGACGGCAAAGCTTCAATAAGCGCAACATTTGCAGTAGTTTCTTTTTTATCAACAACAATTGCTTATATTGCATCGATTATTGAAGGATATGGCGAATTAAAGTTTAGACCATTTGATGTTGCTGCTTGTAGCGCATATATGATTCCAGTCTTATCCCTTTATTTTGGACGACGCTGGGCTGATAAATCTTCAAAGAAAGAAGACTGAAATGCAAGCAATGCGAAAATCGGGTGCCTCAGTTAAAGATAGCAGATTTGATCATCCACCATATGTGCCCGAGGATAATAAACCTATTGATGCTTCTGGCGTGGTTGATCCATCAGCGTTAGCGGTCGACCCAGATAATAAAAATTTTATTCCTGCAAATAAAGATGAACTAAAATTAGCAGTGCAAACAATGTTATCTGATATAGATAATTTAGAAATACCAAGAACATATCTACTAATTAAGAAATCAATTGACAAGATGCGTGAGGAGCAAAAAATGGAAAATTTAAGCACTGTTGATGAGTCAATAATTCGCCGCGCAATTAGAAAAATTTTAAATGAAGCACCTTCAATTTTAGATTCACAATTGACGTCAATTGACAAATATACAAATGATCCTGAAATAGTTGATCTTGTTCTGAGCTTTAAACCAAGCTCAGATAAAGCTGAAGCGTCAGAAGACGTTAAAAAAAAGAAGTTAGTTAATTTACAAAAACAAGTTGAGCGTAAGCTTAAATCAAAAGGTTTAAGAGCTGACGTCGATATGATGGCAGCGCAAGTAATGGATAAAATTCTGGATCCTCGCAATGCTGCAGCCAGAGAGACTTATCTTCAGTCACGTGAAGTTACAAAATTAGATCCTAGCATGTCTAATGCTTACGGTCCCGGTGATCCTAGATGGGAATCAGAAGTCAAAAGTCTTAGAAGTTTACTTCAGACAATGTCGTTTGATGACACAGAAAAAGGCACTAAGAAAGAAATGGACGCGGGCATTAATTTAGCAGCGCTTAGAATTATCAAGAATCCGACAGATAATCCTATTAATTTAGTTAAGAAGACAGCACGCTGGCTTAAAGACAATGTTTCTGGCGATATTGGCGAGAATCTTTTGCTAGTTATTCAGTCAGTAATTGAACTTGCTAAAGATTCAAATAATAAAGAAGTTAAAAAAGCAGGTATGGAAATGCTTGCTGCAATTAAAGCACAACCAGGTCTTGTGCCTAGTGAAAAGAAATCAAAGCTAGGTGATGAATCTCGAGATGAAATTGCCAAAGCTATCGGTGTTAAATATGGCACAAACGTTCGCGGAATAGAAGAAGAAGCTCTTCAAAAATTCAAAGAACGCATCTCGCCAGATTCAACTATAACTGATGTAGAGCTAAAAGATAATGTTCAAATTGCAGTCATGTATGCACTAAAAGATTTTTTAAGTGTTATACCCAGTGCAGATCTATATTCTAAAGAGGATATTGAAGTTTTCAAAGCCAGCCCTGATATAGCAACAGAACTTCCAATTTTTAGAGTATTCTTAAATGGTTATCTTGATGAACTTGACGTTGATGAATTTGTTGATGATCCAAATAATGTTAGCATTAAAAGTGCTGCATCAAAGAGTGGTCTTAAAGCGCTTAAAGGCGAAATTAAGAAAGTCTTCAAAAATGAACCTGCAGAACTGACACCTGCGCTAACAACCAATTACAATTAATGGGTTAACATGAATCAAGATAGACAAATAGTAGCTGCTGTGCAGTATGAACCAAAGCTGCTAGATGTAAGTTATAATCTTCTTCAAGGCCAGCAACTTGCATTTGAAGCTGCAGTAAAAGGCGCAGCTGTTGCTGTATTGCCAGAACTTTGTCTGAGTGGCTATGTCATGAGAGACAAGTATGAAGCAGCTAGCTGCGCACAAACTGCTAATGGTTATCAAACTGAAGCATTTATGCAAATTACTAAAAAGTATAACATGCATATTGTGTTTGGCTTTGTTGAATTAAAAGAAGGTAAACTTTATAATTCTGCAGCTGTAATCGGTCCTCAAGGATTAGTTGCAACGTGTCAAAAGCATAATCTTTGGGGTAGTGACTATCTATGGGCAGAATCTGCCGATAATTTATTGCCAGTTATTATCACCCGCGCCGGCCGTTTAGGTGTTCTTATTTGTCGAGATGCAATGAACAACGACAGAGATACCTATAAATTCTTCAAAGAGAATCACAGGTATTACAAGAAAGGCTCAACGGATACGATAGCCTTATTAACAAATTGGGGTGCTGATTATGGCTATCCTGATTCGTCTTGGGTAGAGCTTTCTGAAGAAATATGTGCAAATGTAATTGTTTCAAATAGAGTTGGTAAAGAAAGAGACATGAAATACAAAGGTGGCTCATGTGTTATTGATAGAAATCGTAAAATATACACATATGGTTCTTCTTTTAATGAAGCAGCTGTTGTTGGAGGATACGTTATTTTATGATTCGTTCTCTTGCTAATTTGCACGAAGCTTTTATTAACAAGGCACGCGAGCCCATGATAAAAGGTTCATTGCCAGTGCAACCAAAAGAAGATTTTCTTCCAATCATTGCTATGAATGTCTGGAAGAAGTCGCAAGAGTTTTATGTAAAGAAATTTGAATTTAGAAAACAAAAGCACAGAAATGATTTTATTAAAATTCTTCTTGAATATGAAGACGAAGTTGAACACAATGCCAAGATGGTTATAAACGAAGGTTTTGTTGTTCTAATGCTTCAAACGAAAGATATTGAAAAAGTTACAGAGTTAGATAAAGAATATGCCAAATATGCGGATGCAGTGTATAAAGATGTAGTTCTCTTAACAGTATGACCATAATAGACCAAGATACAGCTCGTTTGTTAGTAAGCGAAGCGCTCAAAGACAGATTGACGATTAAAGATGCCGAGGATGTATCTTTGTCACAAAGTAATCCGATGAGCTTAGAATTGATCTTAGCGGTAAACGATCAAGATAAATTTTCATTTAGCGGCCCTATTACTGATCTTGAATTTGTCTCTGAAGTAAAAAATTTTTTACAGTTTAAATCAAGCATACAAGATGCTCATGAATTTTTAAATTTGTTAAATGGTCATACATGTCAATGCTTTGAATACAATATTACGCATCTTAATAAGACAGTTAGGTTTATTGGTTCCTACGACGCTGCTATTAGAAAAATAACAAATTTTGATTATGCAAAAAATCAGTGCATTGTCAGTATTGAACTAATTAAAACTGAGCAATAATTACAACATAGGAAAAGTTAATGCAGCCTTCTAATACAAAACGTTTTTTGACTGATATTTTAGACAATATAATTACCCAAAGCATACGTGCAGCAAAAAAGAAATCACAAAATCTTTTTGAAGCAGATGAATCGGATTCTTTTGGCAATGATACTGCAGAAGATAAAGAAGATAAAGAAGCTATTAATACTAATAGCAAAGACGATAGCGAAGACAAAGAAAAACTCAAACAGGGCGATATTAATGTTGACGACATTGTTGATAAGCTAAATGCTATCAGGTCAGGCAAATCATACAAGGATGAGAACATTCTATCAAAGCTTACCGAATATATTGATGAATTAAATAATGCAGAGAAGACAGCACTCTTGACATTTTTAAAGGCATTAGCACAAATTGTTACAGGTGAAATTGCTTCTAAAGATATTATAAAGCCTACAGACAAGCCCGCCGATATCGCTATGGAGAAAGAAACTGCAGTCAAGAAGCGAACCATTACGCCATTAGTAATCAAAAAGCCTGAGCTGGAAGATGAAAAGAAAAAAACGCCAGCTGAAGATACAAAAGGGCCCGTACCAATTGCTGCTAAAAAGAAAGGTTGAATCATAATGCAAGTAGCAGATACAGTTAACATTGTGCTTAACTCAGGTGATATAGCAACGATTGAAATGTCATATGAACTCTTATCGCAAATTAGACAAGCCTACAATCTTGCAGAGAATCAAAAGCCATCTGAATTTCAAGTTAAATTCTTTTTGGCAAAATCAATGCAAAATGCGCTAGAAAAGAGTTAATATGAGCCTAACGCGTCTTGCAAAATACATTAAGCTTATCGTTCTGCAAGAAATAAAGATAAGAGAAGCAGACATTACAGGTGACGTAAAAGTTACGTGGGGCTCTGATAAGCACATTATAGACCTTGAGCTAAGAATTGAAGCGCTCGCCAAATGGCGCGACAAACAGCGCCGTGGCAGCGAATCACGGGCAAATTATTCACGCTTGATTGCTAAGCTTAAATCTGAGCTATCTTCTGCGAAACGTCAAGCGGCAAAATCTGTTGTCAAATCAGATCAAACATAAATTGGTGAAAAATGGGCGGCGCAGCAGGACATTTACAACATCTTCATGAAGATAGAGATTTAACCTTTGCAGATCTCAAAGAAATACTTTCTCTTGCTTCAACGGGTCAGCTTGAAGAAGTCACAGAAAAATTCGATGGTTTAAACCTAGTATTCTCATACGATAATTCTTCAGGAATTTTAAAAGCAGCTCGAGCGGCCGGCGATATTAAACGTGGGGGCATGAGTGCTGAAGCGCTTGCAGCAAAATTTGCAGGCCGCGGGAATCTTACCAAAGCTTTTAATGACGCATTTAAGATTTTAGAGGGTGCTGTGTCAGTCTTGTCAGACAAAAATAGGCTTGAGATATTTGGTGCGCAAGCTAATCTTTGGTATTCAATGGAGATTATCTTTGCCGAAAACCCAAATGTTATTAATTACGACTCTAATAGCATCGTATTTCACAGTACACCTGTACTACAAATTGAAGAATCGGGTAATATCACAACTTTAGAATCAGGCTCAGCGCCGGGTGTTAAAATTTTATCAGCGAACATTCAGCAGATGCAGAAAGCCATTGAGAAATCTGATTGGAAAATTTCTGGCCCAAGCGTCACAAGAATGTCAGAACTGTCTAATGATACTATTTTAAACAAGACAATCCAAAAAATTGATAAAGCGATCGCACGCGCGGGTGTCACCGATGGAAATAACATCGGCGATTATTTGAGGGCATTGCTTGAAGAAGACGTGCAAGATCTTAAGCTTTCTACAGAAGCATCGGAGGCATTAATTGCAAGGTGCATGCAAGACGATTACGCCCCGTCGCTAATTGATATTAAAAAAATGATAGATAAATCAGCATATGATGCAGTTAGACAATTTGTCAATAATTGCCCGATGATGATGAAGTCTTATGTACGTCCTCTAGAGCTGGCGATAAATGATTTTGCAATTGAAGCGCTAAAAGGGTTAGCGTCGACTTTGATCAATGACCCGCGAAAAGAGGTTCTTCGTCTTCGACGTGAAGTAAAGAATGCAATAAATTCAATGCAGTCGTCAGGTGACGAAAGTGTTATTCAGATTCTACAAATGCAGATGGAAAAGCTAAAGTCTGTAAGTAACATCACATCTTCAGTAGAGGGTGTCGTCTTTATCTACAAAGGCAATGCCTATAAATTTAGTGGAAGTTTTGCTGCTGTTAACCAGATCTTAGGCCTATTTAAGTACGGCCGCGGCAAGATTAAACCAACCGAGGTATGAATTTAATGAATAATTTATTAAAAAATTATCTTAAGCTTGTTCTTGAGGGAGGCTCCGCAGCTGAAAGACAGGAAATGGGCATCATACAGGCAATTAATAAAGTAGCATCTCCAAAAAACCCAGTAACTGTCGTAACAGGTGGTGCATCAATTGAAGGTGTTATTGGCGCAGATAAAATGTCGGGCCTGAGCAGCTTGGGTCAAGAGCCATATACAGACGTTATATTTATACTCAAGCGAGGTACCGTTAATATTTCAGCAAAGGGATCAACAGCTCCTTCGCTTGCCGGCGGAGGCCTGGTTGCTCTGCAAATATTAGTTCCTGACATTATTGAACGATTCTTGCTTAAAGCAAGAGATGCGCTAGCACAAAGTTATAAAAATGGTGAAATGGGTGCACCTGATGTTTTTGGTAAGATAGCAGGAAAAGATGCTAGAAAAATTTTAAGAGGAAATAAAGAGATGGGAGGTCCCATAGATTACATGTATCAGGGGCCTATGGATGTTAAAGCTACATTTGTAAAAAATACTGTGACACTTGACGGCGTACTTACACCGATAGCATCATATGCTAAATCGCATGAACTCTATCTGAGAGCCAGAAAACGTCGTATAGACCAGCCTGTAGACTTGAAGAGCGTTGATTCCAACGGCTATCCTTTATTATTTGGAAAAAGTCTCGCAAAAGGTGATAGTGGCCGCCGCATCGTTATAACTGATCGTCCCTCTGGCAATGCAATTCTTGTTGAAATTTAATTAACTGCGCAGTATGAGAGAAACATAACTGTGCAGAAGCGATTCTGTTGTCGCTTCTTTCTTTTTTGCCTTTAATATGCCGATGATTTCTTTGCTGTATTTTCTAACTCCCGGCGGAAGCATCTTAGCAAAGTTTTTTACATCTCCTGCTGCTAAGTAAGCTCTCATCTTTGTTCCGCTGACGTCAGGCGTTTCTTCACCTCTCGTTACGCCACGAGTGATAATCTGACCCTTATTTTGCAGTCGAGGCGCATATTTTGCGAGAGATTTCTTGCTGTATTTTTGAATGTCTTCGCTGTCTGAATAGATTGTAAAAGTATCTTTTGATTTAGACTTTTCAGCTTTTTCGAGTTCTTGCCACACAGCTGCAACAGGCACATTCACGTCGATCATCTGAACGTTCCCAGGCAACGAAGGTCTGACAAACTTATCGATAATTTGTTGCATGTCAGCGCCGTACAACGGCATCTCGCCTTTCCTGAGGCGATCAGCTGTTGAGCTGTAAACCAAGACGACGTCATTTTCACCAGCTGCCATTCTTATTAATGCATCATGTCCCGCATGATACGGCTTAAAACTTCCTGGTATTAATCCAATCTTCATTAGTGTATATTTATCTCATGAGTGATGTAAGATAAATTTATGAGTGGTATAATTTCATGTGGTGCTGTTGTATATAAACTTAATCCTACACCACAAATTTTGCTTATTAAACAAAATAAATATGATGACTATTGGGGAATACCAAAGGGGCATATGGAACAAGGCGAAACTTTCATGCAAACAGCTTGCAGAGAAGTTAGAGAAGAGACGGGGGTTAAAATACAGATTTTAGGTTGTCTTCCTCACGTTATATTAAAAAAGAAAAAATTTATAAAAACGGTTATAGCGTATCTTGCTATACAAATCTGCAACTCAAGACCCAGGTGTGATGACAAAAACAGCGAGGTTTATGATGTACGTTGGTTTGATATAACATGTTTACCGCAAATCTACAATTACCAACAACCAGTTATTGAAGCTGCCTTATTATTAATAACACAGTGATATTTACGTAAAATGAATAATCAACAAGAACGTCTTTTAAAAGAATTTATTCGTAAGTCACTATCCGCGAAACGCCTAAATGAAGACGTGGGTTTTGATGCCGGTACCGGCATGTCTGGCGCAGATTTCGGCGGCTATGCACAGCTAGGTGTTGGACAGTTTATGGACGGTAGGTTTTACACAGGCGGTGCCGATCCTGGTCCTATGCTTAAAGCCTTCGTTGAACCGTTTACAGATATCTTTAAGACTGCTGTAGCAGGAACTAAAAAGATCACAACAGACATTGCAACACTTATGAGAGTTGTTTTTGAAGGGGCGGTAGCTGCAATAGTTCCAGGTATAAGTGCAGATTATCAAGCTATATTTGATCGTCGCGATGGCAAGATGGCTAAAATAGAATCTGAATATGCTGATGTTTTTGAGAGAACAAACGCTGCATTACAAGACGATGCTAAACTGCTAGGTTTTATGGTAAATCCTGCTATATTTTTAGCGAGTTCTGCTGCATTAAAAGCACCCACTGCGACTAAAGAACTTTTGTCAATTGCAACTGGTGGCGCTACTGATACAGCTTTTGAAAGCGCAAAAGGTACATGGGGGAAAATAGAACGTGCATTATTATCGGGTGATATTACTAAGAAAAAGGCAAAAGCACGCAAAGAGAATGTATATGAGGATTTAATAGCATCTCTTGGTGGGGGTCGATCATCAAAAAAAGAGTCTGTTAATAGATTAATATCACGTCTGCTCAATGAAGAAAAAGATGCAGAAGGTTTTGAAGACTTTCTTAAGGACGTACTTAATCATAGCGGCGTAAGACAAGCAATCTCACAAAAGATTAAAAGTAACGATCGAATGAAAGCTTTACACAAAAAACTCTCAAGTATAGAAACTGAAACTTTGAAAGAGGCAGAAGAATCTGCTAAAAAATTCGTTAGTCAAGTTGGTAGCTTTGAAGGGGTAAAGAAACTTGCGGCTAGTGATCCTAAAATTAAGCAACAAATTGAAAAGTTAGATGATCCAAAAGCCCAAAAGATGTTAGTTGGCAATGTTGAAAAAGCAACAAAATCTGTGTTTATTTCTACTTTAACTACGAGACTAAAAATGCTTCCAAAAGATTCTGAAGAACGCAAGCAATACGAGAATACACTCGCTAAAGTTACAAAACTCTGAACAAATTTTTGCTTTTTGTGTATGATGAAGATCATGCCAAAGAAACAACCAAAGAATTACAATATTGCAATCATGCAACCCGATGAGATTGGCTCTCTTCGCAATCTTGTTAAAGAGTTTATGAATAAGATTGATGCTGTCGATAATGAGATTGAACTTCTCAAAGGCGATAGAAAAGAAATTATTGAGGAATATACAGATAAACTTGACATGAAGACACTTCAAGCTGCTTTAAAGGTTACAAAAATTCAGAATGAAGTTGCGCATAGAGACACTTTTGATTTGTTTCTTGAGGCCCTCAATGAAGGGAACGATCAATCTTGAAATCTAAAAAAAATAAAGAGGAATCTTTAAAGCCTAAGAAGAAAATTAAAGAGGAATCTTTAAAGCCTAAGAAGAAAATTAAAGAGGAACAAAAAGTCAAGAAGACTAATCTCTTTGTTCTAAAGATTTCCAAAATTGAGCTTATCCACCTAAGAGACGTGCTTAGCATTCTATTCCCTTCTGCTGATGAAAAAACTTTAAGTCAATCATTAGCAGCTGCTGAACAAAGAACCTTTGAAGAAAGCTCGCTATGGAAAAAGATTGCCTCGCTTTGTGTTAATGCTGACGTTCCAATCGATGATGAAGCACCTGACTATGCATTAGTCCCAGTTGGACATGCACCGATGGGTATCTTTATGATTGGGCAAGATGAAGAGCAACAAACAAAATTGCCCTTTCTAAAAGTTCAATCAGAAGATTTAGATTCAGATGATCATTCTGAAAAGATGTAGTTATGTACCATATTAGTCAAATTTTATTTATTGTGCTTGCAAATAAACAGCAAATATTTCCTATGCAAGTAGTTGAAACTGTCACAAAAAAAACCTTAAAAGGTGAAGAAGTCAAATATTGTCTACAAGCTAGTTCTGATAAGTCAACAAAAATTATGCTTGATCAAATAGACGGTGAAGTTTTCTTCTCTGCAGAAGAAGCAAGAACCACGCTTATAGCGAGAGCAACTTCCCAAATTAATTCACTTATTGCAAATGCAGAGAAAAAAGCAAAAATATGGTATACAGCACTAGAATCTGAAATTTCTAAAACTGATACCCAATCATTTATTTCTCAAATTAAAGAATCACAAATTTGTTCTTTAGAAGAAAATGATGATCATCAGGAAGAAAACACAGTAATGCTCCCAGATGGTCAAATTGCAAAAGTCAGGATGCCAATTGAAAAATAGCGCGAAGCAATAGTCGAGCGATATGAATATCACTGTCAAACAACACAGTCATATCATTAAACAAGAATATTCGTTTATGAAAAAAAGAACCGACCCCATGAAGACCAGTGCAAACTTCTATCCAGAAATGTTAGTATTGTATCATGGGAATCGGCAAGATTGATCTACCGCTAGCTGAATCGATTGCGAACAAGGTTCGTGATCATGTTATGACTTCTATGAATCGTGTAGAAGTTGCAGGTTCGATTCGTCGTCGAAAAGACATCGTCGGCGACATAGAGATTTGCGGCATCCCAGATGATCGAGAAAAACTCATTAAATTATTAGGTAATATTGGTCAGCACATTAAACCGGGAGTTCCTGGGGCTGTTCCGTGGGTCCCTAAGGTGGAAGCCAAGTATCTTCGCGTCAGACTTGAAGAAGGGATAAACCTTGATGTTTTCCTTGGCACTCCGCAGAACTGGGGTGGTCTCTTTATGATGCGAACTGGTAGCGGCGCAAGTCCTGATGGAAATGCATTTCATGGTTTTATCCCGGCAGTTTTTCAGCGATGGAAAAAACTCTCTGCCGGCGGCCGCATGACAAACGTTATGCCTACGATGCCTACAGGTGAGCAACTTTGGGTACCTGAGGAACAGGATTTCTTTGATCTTTTGGAGATGAATTTTGTTCCACCAGAAGAACGCATTTCAAAGAAGATAATTAAGAACTATGTCAAACAGCTTAAGTAATTTTGCTGTAGGCGATCTAGTTAAATCACGTGATCATTTTCAACTCTATTCTACGATTTGGCAGCGATCGCCTGACGGCGATGTATTTCAACCATCTCGCGGCCCCAATATATGGCTTCTAGGCCAGGGAGGCATTATTATTGAAATATTTGAATTGCCTTTTAGCAATAAAAAGATATGTAGAATTTTAATGAATTCTGGCGGCACAGGCTGGGTATGGCAAGAAAACATTTATTCTTTGGCGAAAAGCAATTCTGCAATCACCTAATTAGACTAAATGGAATTTTCTAATAACAAGCAACGAAAAAAGAAAAGTCTAAAACTTAAAGTAGCGCATCTAAAACTTGAAGTCGAAGAACGAAAAGAAGAGTTAGATTCTTATTCTGAAGAGTTCATAAGAACAATGAACAAAATCAGTGATTTGTTATCAGCAGAAATTCCGCAGGAAGATTTAAATCAGCCTACAATTATTGACAAAACAACCGACAATGAAGAATTTCAGCCTGCAGACGACGGTAAGCCAGACCTGCCAGAAGACATAAAAAAAATCTGGAAAAAGATAGCTGCAATTACACACCCAGATAAAACAAAAGATAATCCTGAGCTAACAGAAATTTATAAAAAGGCTGTTGATGCTTGGGAGCGAAAAGATTCAGAAGAGCTTCTTTTAATTGCATTAGAGCTTGATATAGAGATTCCTGAAATGCCTGAAGAGACTGTTGTAAAGAATCTGGAATCTGCGGCTCAAAATCTTCAAAAAAAAGTTTCAGAGATTGAAAATTCTGTACTACTTCAATGGGGGCGGGCTGACGTTGATTTGAAGTTAAAAATAATGAATATTTACTTGCATTCAAAAGGATACAAGTCCAAAACGTAGACTTGATTTGCAAATCTGCGTGCATTGATGTTAATATTGTCATATGACTATTCTCTGCATCGATTTTATGAATTTGTGCCACAGAGCACGAAGCGGTTTTCTTTTGGGGCCGGCGCCTGTTGTGTATAATTTTTTTCGTCAATTCAAATCATTAGTTGATCAATTTAAGCCAACACAAATCTACGTTGTGCTAGAAGGCCGACCTATAAAACGTTACGAGGTCCTTGCTGAGTACAAAGCTAATAGAATCATTCAAGAAGATGACCCAAAATATGCAGAACTACAGGAATTCTATGCTCAGAAAGAAGTTATTGTTGATCTTCTTTCAAAACACTTTCCTGTATCTGTAGTGCGTCATCCGACATGTGAATGTGACGACACAATTGCAAATCTTGTTCGCAGATCTGCTAAATCGGATTCTTGGACAATTGTTTCCTCAGACACAGACTTTATTCAGCTTCTTCAAGAGCGTGACAACGTGAAGCTTTACAATCCTGTACGTAAGGAATTCGTATCTGCGCCAGAGTATCCATACTTAACTTGGAAGGCACTCCGTGGTGACGCAACTGACAATGTTCCTGGCATCCCGGGTATTGGTGATAAGACCGCAAAGAAATTATCTTGTGACACAGATCTTCTTTTAAAATTTCTTGGCAAGCCTGACGCTTCGCTATTATTTGAACGAAACTATGCACTCATTAGCTTTTTGGAGTGGTCAGACGAAGATATTAAATTAATGTCATCTTCTACACCTTTTAAGGACTGGGGTGCGGTTAAAAGTGTTTTTGAGAATTTTGGCTTCAATTCTATGACAAAAGACGACTCATGGCAAAAATTCATTAAAATATTCGACACAATGTGGGGTGTAGCTAGATGATAGCCGTTGCAAATCCTTCGCCAATCCAGCCAGATTGACCAGAAGATGCGAGTACATGATAAGCACCTTGAATCCATTCTTCTGAAGTAGAATTTCCAAGCTTAGGCACCAACTCGCTAAACTCTAAAATCAAAAGAACATCATCACGATATGCAACTCCGTGGGGCTCGTCTATGCTGCATTCAAGTGAAGACCACAAAACAAGCTGATCATCATCAAACGTACTGACAGCTAATTGCCCAGGATTTAAGTGCTTTTTGATCAACATGCTATATAATATTCTAATATGCAAATGGCTTCATGTTTTTTCATTAATATGAATGATTTAAATTACATGTTAAATTCACGTCTTGCATTGCAAATTGGAGAAACAATATGTTTAATAAAGAAGAACTTGATAAGATACTTGCTGAAACTAAGATAGAATTTCCTGATTTTGAGATAATTGAAAAGAAAGATTCAACCTTAATGAAGGTTATTGATGTTTGTCTTAAAATTATTACGTTCGGCCAAATGAATATGTTCATGACCGGATTCATAACAACGCTAGGACAGAAAGTGTATGTTACCAATTCTTGGAAACAAGGATCGTTAATTGGTCAAGCCTCGATACTTCGTCATGAAAGAGTTCACATGAGACAAGCAAAAAAATACGGAAGATTTCTATTTTCTTTCTTGTACCTTATGGTTCCATTGCCAATAGGTTTTGCATATTTCAGAAAAAAGTTTGAACAAGAAGCTTATGAAGAGAGTATGAGAGCGTTATATGAGCATATCGGTGAGGGCGCTTTTTTACACCATAATAGAGAAGCAATCATTACTCAATTCATTTCTGCGAATTATTTCTGGATGTGGCCTTGGAGAAAGGATCTTGAAAAGTGGTACGACGCTGCCGCAGAAAAAATCAAGTCAAGATAGACCTAATTTATCTTTCACGAGACACTTAGGACAGGGGATTCTACACCATTGAATATTGTTTGAATTCATCATTCGATGATATGGATCCCCGATTAGTTTTAGCCACACCTTCAAAGCAATCGGTGATAATTGTGAAAGGTCAGAAAATCTCCCCCAGAACAATGAATAGAATAACACACAACATGATGGAAATCCTTCTGCCTTTCCTCTAAGCATGTCATATTTGATTCTTCTCAGCATGTTCTGAATACTTATATGAAATTTCATGAAGTACAAAATTTCAAAAGATTACGAGCAAAAAATACTTCGAGAAGGCTGGTTTGATAAACTTTCTACTTTCTTTAAAAAGGGCCAGCCTACTTCAAATGCAGCTAAAAAATTAGCTGATGCATGGATAACTGAAAAAGAAATTGACATTGGTGAAGATCTATCAGCTGATGTTCAAAAACAAATTTATCAATTTGTTGATATCAGATACGAAAGAGCACTTAAGACTTATGAAGACAGCGAGGACCCCGTTAGAAAAACTGTTTTTGTAATTGTGCGTTTGTTGGACAAAAGGCTTGGACCAATTATTGACATGTATTATAACAAGCAACAGCTTGATTAATACTGCGTAAATTTCTATGCTATAATGCTTGAAAGAGGCATTGTGAAAAAATTTCCTGGTTTTCTTAGCGAGTTACAGCAACAATTAGAAAGTCTACCGCAAGCATCGCTTTTAAGGATCACTAGATATGGTGGTTTAGATTTGCATGACTTAATTTCGTTGATACTTGAGCCGCGTGATTTTACAGTTGACTGCCCAGATGAAGTTCCTCAAGATGAAATATTTCATTATTCAGAGTTAAAGTCTTCAGAATCGGGGCAGACCTTAGTACAGAATAATGAAGTTGCTTTTTGTATTTTGGCAGGAGGCGCGGGAACGAGAATTGGCGGACCTAAATGTTTGTTGAGTCTTGGCAATGGTGAAACACTTTTATCAAAAAAAATTAGACAAGCAGCGGATTTAAAAAATATTTGGGTGATCATTAGCCCAGATCTAAAAGAAAGTGTAGTTGATCACTTAACAGAGCGAAGCTTAATGTCTAATCACATTAAGATTGTTGAACAGTTTGAGTCCTTTCGTCTTACGCCAAATAATCAATTGTTTTTATTAAATAATGAGGCAAGTCTATATCCATGTGGTCACGGTGATGTAATCCCAGCCTTGGTGCAAAGTGAAGTTCTACAAAAATTTAACGAGAACGGCGGCAAGCATGTTTATGTTGTAAATGTTGATAACATTTCTGCAAATATCGATCCAGACATATTAGGTCTACATCATGATAACAATACCCCAGTTACGTGCGAAGTTGTTGCACGAAATTCAAGTGATAGCGGAGGATTTTTATGCAATCATATGGGAATTCCACAGATCGTAGAGGGATTTAGAATGTCATATGACACTGATCAGTCAAAGTTTACCCATATAAACACAAATACAATGATATTGCAGTCAAACCTTGACTTTAATTCTATTATTTGGTCCTGGTATAGAGTTAAAAAAAATTACAATGGTAATCTAATCATTCAATATGAAAGATTGCTTCAACAGCTAACATGTCATTTTAAAACTCAATTTGTAGAAGTTGAAAGAGCAAGAAGATTTATGCCGATAAAAAACATATCAGATCTTGATTATATTAAGAATGATTCCCGTTAGATCATCTTGTTAACTTATGCAATGTTATCATGGCTCTTGTAACTTTACTCAGATGCACAGCTCATGTTGGCTTTAAACCTTACTGCGTTGTCTTCTAATATATCGCCGTTGGCGTTTATAAATAGACGTGATATTACATTGACAGAATATTCAAAGAATATTTAAAACCGCTTTAGAGCATATGACGTATTTTTCGATCTATATTACAAGGAGACTACAAAATGACAATTAAAAGAAAAGAAGTGATTAGAGAAAAGAAAGAAAAAGCCACGAGGCGGGTTCGACCAAAAAAAGTTAACTTGCAAATTTTGCAAGATGCAATTATTGACGGCAAATGGTCTGTAATAATTGGTCAAGATTTTCTCGTGTCTAGGAAAGCTAGCGGAAGACAGATTCAATCTATTTGCACTTTTAAGGAGATGATTAATGAAAAGACAGTCAACTCATGGGACAAAACACTTGAACATTGGTATGCTTTTGATATTGATGATTTAGAAAGATTTGAAATCGTTGTAAAGAAGTTTTAGTCTTCTTTAATGAATTTCTTTATCACTGTAGCAGGCACAAAAAAACCAACGTTTGGCACATAAGCAAGCAATCGTGTACACAAACCAACAAGTCTGCCTTTCTCATCAAATGCACCTCCACCTGAATTACCCATCCAAATGGGTGCAGATACTTGAATTGAATCTGTTACGTCTTTATGAATAACAGATTCAGATTTTGTACTAGATGCTACAACACCCTCAGAGTATGACCACCACATCCCAGCAGTGTGACCAACTATATGAAGTCTAAGTCCAGTCCATGGGTTTTCTTCACTAATCTTAATATATTCTCGATAATTTATTTCTGTTGCAAGAAGCAGTGCTAGATCATCTTTTACGCTAATTTTTGTCAAAAAAGCTGTTTTCAACATCCGCCCATTATCAAAATCTTCCTTTGATAAGTAAAAAACCATTAAGTTATTTTTAATGCAATGCGCAGCTGTAAGAATTCTATTATTGGCAAGCCACAAACCACTACAATAGGGCATTAATATGCCTTCATCAATATTGACGAAAGCCACTGTTCTGTTTTCAAGCTTTTCAATAAAGTTTTTTCTTACTTCATCAGCACTTGAAGTTTTTTCTAATAACTTATGAGTTTCTACAGCTGTTTGGGGCGTGCAAATACAACCCATAAGAGCAATTGCAAAAGACATTAAAATAATCTGAGCTTTGTTTCCGTATATAGTCATATATTATTTCTTTGAGATAAATTAGTTGTGACGACATAAATACGTATGCTTAATTGTAGGCTGATTTTAATAAATGCGATAATTTGTCGATGATTTTTAGGTAAATATGCACATTACAGGCTTGATAGTTTCAATACTACTGATAACACCATGGACCTTCGTAATACCGATCGTAATATATCTTTATAGACATTTTAAAAATAGAAATAAATAAAGGCCGGTTAACCGGCCCCCATTTATCAAGATTTATTTAGAAGTGCTTACTTAAGGCTGTTCTTCTAATAGCTTTTCTTTTTCTCTATTAATAATCGTCAACTGTCCCGCCATAGATTATTTGTCGCGTAAACTAAAATTTCCTCTGCGGATTCAGCCGTGTAATGATAATTTGATATCATGGTTTGAACCATATCACTATGCTTCTTTTGTTGTTCATCATTTCTTGTTTTAGATTTGGTGATTATTCTTGCCATTGTTTTAACAGAGGTTATTAAGAATGATTCAATTGCATTCTTGAGAGGTTCGTAAGTCTTATAAGAAACTTTCTCTCCTCTTCTCATCTTTGCGAACATGTATGCCGTGACATCTGAACGAAAGCCATCCTTTGCTGATCCTGTTACGCCAATTTGCTCTTCAATTGATGCCATAAATTGTTCATCAGGTTTTCGCTCTTCTTTGGTAACTTTATCTTTGAGCTTTGTTCGTGTCGTGTAAGCTTCAGCATTGTCAAGGTAAGAATCAAAGAGTGTTTGTGCCTGCTCTTCATATGCAGAGATAAATGCTTTTGCGATTTCAGTTTCTAGAATTTTGAGATACTCTTCTCTAATCGTCTTCTGGAGAAGCTCCAAACATTTAGATTTAAATTGCTCATCGACAATTTGTTCTTTTACCATTTTTGTCAATGAATCCATGATAGAAATTGGCGTAATCATTCCCTTATCTGAGGCTGTAAGTGCGTTATCAATCGCCTTTGTGATAAAGCGAGTAGAGATGCCATCTAGACCTTCGTGCTTGGCTTCTTCTCGAAGATCTCTGATGTCGACCTTACGTACGCGGCCTTTTTCAAGAACGTCTTCGCCATTGTAAATTTTCATTTTTGTTAATGCATCACATTTTGCCGAATCCTTTAGACGAGACATAATGGAGAACATTGATGCAATCTTAAGCGTATGTGGTGCGATATGAGCCTTGAAATCAGACTTACCGAGCATCTTCTCGTAGATCTTTATTTCTTGATTTAGCTCTAGACAATAAGGAACCGAAACCTTCACAATTCGGTCCATGATTGCTTCATTAGTATGTTCAGACTTAAATCGATTCCATTCTGCTTCGTTGCAATGTGCTAGGATGACACCATCGAAGTGAAGCATATCAGATTTACCAGGTGATGGTACACGTTTTTCCTGTGTGGCTGTAATGATTGTATGGAGAAATTCAATTTCGTTTTTAAATACCTCAACGAGCTCGACGATTCCACGGTTGCCCACGTTGAATGCGCCGTTGAGCGAAAGTGCTCTTGGATCATCCTCAGAAAACTTATCAAGTTTTGAGATATCGACGGATCCAATAAGGACAGAAACGTCCTGCGAGTTTGCATCCATCGGCGGAACAGATGCCACGCCACGTCTGCCACGCTGAGAAAAAGTAGTTTCTTCAACTTCAAAGTCTTCGTATTTACCGGCGTAATCATTAAGCAGTTTGTGACGAGCAACAGGAGAAATATCGCCATCAATCTTTACATTTAGTGCTGATTCAACAGAGTCTCTTAATGATCGTGGAATTAATTGCAGCGGTTCACCACGGTGTGGATCTCCCTTGAGTGTATAATACTTCTTTCCTTCAAGAGATTTCTTGATATGCTCTGTTAGTGCAGATTTACCGGCACCAACAGGTCCCATGAGCAAGAGGACCTGACGAGATTCTTCACCTTTGTGTGCTGCTGAAGACAAGAAGCTCATGACTTTTTCAATGACTATTTCCATTCCAAAGAATTCACCTTCAAAATATTTATGGATCTTGATCTGCTCATTGTCGAAGATCTTATTTTTTCTTGGTTCTGAATCCGGAAGGGTATAAGAACCATGCTCTGTAATTGCGTCAAAAAGTCGCTTGTGAGCAGGTTTGACAACAGTTGGATCCTTCTCAACCAACTCGATGTAATCCATCAAGCTACCTGAGAATTTCTTTGTCTTATTTGTTTCTTCTCTTGTTGTTTTGATCTGTTGTAAAAGATGTTTCTTAATGCTCATGTTGTTATTGTACTTATTATTAGGTGTTTGATTAATCAATTTCCCATGGTTCTTCTTCTACAATAGTGTAGAATTTAACCGGCCTGCCCCAGAGGTGTTTGATATGATCAACTACCTCATCAGCATGTTTTAATTCAAGATCTCGATTGTCATGCTCGTGCCTTACCACTAACAAACCGTCTTCCTTTAACTCATCGACATAAACAACGGGAATTGAACCGCCGGCTACGTTCGCGATAAGATCTTCTTTGACTTCTTTCCAGCCCTTCTCATCTGAAACATCATCAACTGTAATTTCTGACTTTTTCTTAGCTGAATAACTAAATAGATTTAGTTCGATACAGTCTTCTTCCGTAAGATATTGACGCAGGAAAGAAGCATCATAACAAACTTCACGTGCCAAGAAACATTCTTCTATGCCATGACGTTCCTTAATCTTTTGAAAGAGGTGAAAGCCGAGGTGATATGGGTTAATTGCGCCTATATGAGGACGCACCACCGCGTTGTGCATTTTAATAATTGGTAAATGAAGTTCACCTGGAAGATCTAGCTCATGACATAGAGTATAGTGCCAAAAAGATGCCCATCCTTCATTTATTATCTTGGTTTGAATTTGTGGCCAGAAATATTGGCCTTCTTCACGACAAATATGAATAATGTCTCGTTTCCATTCAGGAATGTCTGCATTCTCTTCAAGAAATCCTAATAAATCATAATCAGGTTCAAGCGGAAATATATCCAAGTTAAAGTTCTTGTACTTGCTAGCATCTTTATTATTGTTAAGCTCTTCAATATATTCAGCTTTGATCTCATCATGAGACCGCCTGATTTGACCATATTTTGTAGTTTGAAATTGTAGAGCCTGACATGCATCAATGGTTCTTTCAACCTTATCAATACCAATGTTTTGATTTTCAACGTAGCTTTGAATTCGCTTCTTGTCTGCTCTTAAACGTTGGATGACCGTTTCTGGTCTAGTATTCTTAAACATCCTATTATTCTTGAAGAAGTCAGAGTGCCCAATGCAGTGTGCCATGATAAGAATCTGGAGGTATAACGGATTCTCCTTCATGAGATATGCTAATGAAGGATTGCTATTGATAATGAGCTCGTAGGGAAGGCCTTCCATTCCTACATTGTAACGGTTCATCGTTTGTTCGAAAGACTTGCCGAAAGACCAGTGTGAATACATGGATGGCATACCGTGATGAACCATAGCTCCGATCATTTCTTGATAATCAATTACCTCATAATCGATGGGAAATGGATCAAGTCCGTGTGGTTTTGCAATCTTAAGGATTCTTTCATCCCATTCTTCAAGATCGGAAAGCTTATAGTCCATGTTCTTTTATTGAGCCTCCGTAGAACCATTTATAAGGTTTAAGAAACTTGGCCAAACGTCTTCTTTTTTCTGTATTCTTACTTGTTTAAGCTTATTTCCTTGAAGCGGTTTAAGCAGAGAAAAAATCTTATCAGCACCGCCCGCCCAATTAGCTTCAGGTTCTATTTCACAATAACCATAAAGCTGAATTGATGTTAGAAGCTTTCTTGCTTCATTTAAAAAGGCTTCATTATCATCTGAAAAATTATCACCATCGGAACACTGAAAAAGATAAACATTCCACGAAGAAGGGTGGTATCGCTTACTAATAATATCAGAAGCAAGCTGCAATGCTGTTGAAGCCCGAGTCCCACCAGTTGATGCCTTTTCAAAAAAGTCTTTCTCTTCGACTTCTTGTGCCTTTGTATCGTGCGAGATAAATACTATCTCTATCATTTCATACTTGAGCCGCAGGAATTGATAGAGTAGAAAGAAGAATGACCGCGCCAAGAATTTTTTCTCCTGAGACATCGAACCCGAAACGTCCATTACGAAGAAAATAACAGCGTTCGTGCAAGGTTTATGTGTAATCTTATAATGTCTGTATTTTAAGTCATCTTCGTGAAAAGAAAATGTTTCGCCTTCTTCTGCTTTTTGTGGATCGAAACC
>Ga0114966_10000895_pt1 | contig 28124 bp, 14 predicted proteins | sample M_130207_XF_Meta_FD_87029 | JGI IMG/M metagenome (GOLD analysis project Ga0114966, IMG submission 87029) | Freshwater microbial communities from Lake Montjoie, Canada to study carbon cycling - M_130207_XF_MetaG | ecosystem: Environmental > Aquatic > Freshwater > Lake | place: Lake Montjoie... | reverse complement strand
GGCATCACTGTTTATTAGAAACCCTAACTTTAATGTTACTGAGATAAACTTTGATAAGATTATATCTGAGTGTATGGCAGATCATGTTCCAGTTAAAAAAATTAAGGCTCCTAAGTCTTATGATTTTGACAGAGTAATCTGGACCGATGTGCATGTTGGTATGGACGCAAGCCGTAAGGGTCTTGCCTTGTATCCAGCAGAATGGAATCCTGTTGTGTTAAACAATAGAATTGACGAGATGATTGACTTCATACTAGAGAATAAAACTAGCGATATATTGATCTTAGATGAGCTCGGTGACTATATGGATGGTTGGGACGGAGAAACGACACGTAAGGGTCACAAACTGCCCCAGAACATGACCAACGAAGAGTCATTCGAGGCTGGTCTAAAGGCAAAGGTTAGACTAATAGACGAACTATCTAAACACTACAAGCACATAACGTGTAACAACATCTGTGAGGACAATCACTCTGGAGCATTTGGATACATAGTTAACTCAGCATTTAAACAAATCGTTGACTTTAAACATTCAAACGTTGAAGTTATCAACCATCAGAAGTTCATAAATTTTTATATAATAGGAGACCATGGATTTATCATAAGTCATGGAAAAGATTCTAGAAATTTAAAGTTTGGATTTAAGCCACAGCTGGACCCAAGGTCTGCTGAGAAAATATCTCAGTACATCAGACACAACAATGACTTGAGGTCTTGTAAGTACATTGAGTTCAGCAAGGGAGACTCACACCAGTGTCTGTTTGACATGTGTACCTCTGATGAGTTTGACTACTTTAATTATCCAGCATTCTCTCCTAGCTCAGAGTGGGTACAGACAAACTTCAAGAAGGGTAGGTCTGGCTTTGTCGTTCAAAACATCAGTAAGTTTTCAGATAGAAAAAATATTAAGCCCTACTTTTTTCAGTAAGATTTAATTATTTTATCAGCTGTCATCCCAGATTGAAGGTCCATTAATTGCATGTATGAAACCCCATCAACTAATTTTGAAAGCTTTATATACTCTTGACCTTGTTTTTCAGTCAAGCCTCCATATCCTTTAATCCATTCAAGCTCTTCAAGTGTTGATTCTGTTTTTGATTTAGACTTTACTAGATCCATCTTCCATCCAGTTACCTTACCACCTTTTCCAACAGCCTTATATTTTTCAAATTGGTTTTCTGTTAAGGAGTTCTTCTTTGATAACTTTATTATATTATTTGTTACGGTATTTACATCACGTGGAACTATTCCTAATGCAAACAAAGCTTCAAATATAACGGCATTCTTAATGTTATCCTGATCTTTTGGAAGCAAATATCTTTCTGACTCATTTCCCATGTAGTCTTGAGTATATTGTCCTGTATACGCTGTGTTCATGTTATCAATTAGTTCCTTGTATGTGTCATACCCAATACCAATTGTACCGTATGACTTTTTTTCATCATTAAATAATTGATACTCACGGTCTTGTTTGTATTTTTCAATAAAATTTTGCTTTTCTTTCTCATTCATTTTATCTTTACCTGAATCCTTAAGCATCATATTTTTCTTGGACACAGCTTCATCTATCATGTCTTGATCTACTGATAGTTGACTAAGTAGGTAATTTACCCCACCTACAACAGTATTATCAGCTATTGCTATTGGAGAAAGAAAATCTGTCACCATAGATCTTAACGGATATTTTGTTGCGTTCTTCATCTCCTTAGATACCTCCATGCCCAATAATTTTTCCTTTTCTTCATCGTCATCATCTGCAACTGCTCCAATTATTCCCTTTGCAATAGCAAGATATCCAAGACGAATTGATAGACCTATTGATTGATATAACAACATTTCAAGTGGAAGAGATAATAATGACCTAGCAGCTATTATTTTGTCCTGTTTTGATGCACCATTATTAATTCCTAGAACCTTAATATCTGATACCATTCTTGATTTTTGATTTAATGAGAATGATGCAAAGGGCAAGAATAATTTTCTCATAATCTTAGTTGTAGAATTTTGAGAGTTGAATACCTTACCAGCCATTTTAGCGTCAGATACATTTTGCTGTCTGTCTACCATAAGCATAGCATAGTCTGCTGCATCTTGGTTTACATTATGTGTAGCCCAATCAATATCTGTACTTTGATTATTATTTGATAGGTACTGCTTGTAGTAAGAAATAAATGAAGACTTAGCGATAAATACATCTGGCTTAGATAGGCACCACTTCAACCATATTTGCTGTGCGTCTACAATAAAATTTGAAACTACCCTTGCACCAGAATTTGCTTTGTCTAATCTTCTATCAATGGACTCAATTGTTGATTGTGATTCTTGACCACGGTTGGATATTGCCATTCCTAATGAATCGATCCACGCATTTGAAGCTGGTGTCAATATATCTAATCTACCAGAGTTTGTAAATGTACTTAGTGCAATTGGAAGTGTTTGCTTTACAATTTGATCTATTCCACCTAGTGCCTTTCCTACACCAATACCACCAAGGAAATTGGTTAATTGATCAAGGTAGTGCATTGTGTCAGATGGTACAACTCTCTTATTTTTAGCGGCCTGTATATATTCAGATATTCTTTTTCTAAATATATCTCTGTCCTCTTTTGTTGGTATTAACTTGTTAAAGTTCTTTGAGTTTATAAAACCATCTATCCTTCTTATTGCAGCTGCTGTATTCACATCAATAAGTGCTGCCTTATATGCAGATGAGTTATTAACATCAAAATCTAGGCTAACATATCTATTTGCCTTTGAAATTTTTGATGCAGATGGTCTGTTTGATTCCATTAAGACCCCTGTCTTATTCTTATCTAGAAATTCTATATCCCTACCAAATGCACCAATATTTTTAGGTTCAATTATTTCTTCTAGATTTGCTTTGTCTAGTAATTTATATCTGTCTGTACTGTATGAAGTATCACTACTAAGCATCGTATTATAAACAGAAAGACTTATGTCTGATAGGTCATTATATGTAGTCCCCCATTGATTTATCCACCAACCAACAGCAGATCTATTAATTTTATCTACGTTAGCACTTATAACATCAATATCTCCAGACTCTACGTTAAGCTTGTCGTATATCTTTTGGTATAGTTCACCCATTTTTTGCTCCTTAGTGGATCCTTCTAATAGACTTTTAACGCTTTCTTTTAGTACCTCTACTCTTCTTTTAAGCTCTTCTGCTTGTTGTGTTGCAGTACCTGATACATTTCTACTTAAGAATGCAAGCATCCCCCTTTCATATACGTTTTCAGCATCGTTGAAACTTTTACCATTTGGCTTTGTCTTTGAATATTGCTTAAAGTATACATCAACAGTAGTATTAAACATTTTTTCTGCTTTGTTTACTCCATTTATTAATGCAGTCCAGCCCATTTTTTTAGCTACCGTAAGTCCTTTCTTTGCACCTACAAATAGTTTTTCAAATAGTATTGGCATTGATGCAATTTGTTCAGACATGTATTGCCCTACCTTATTGATAAAGTATTTTCTAAGTGGACTAGCGACAACCTTGTCAGCTATTAAGTTTTCTAACTCAATTGCACCTTCATGTTTCTCTATTACAGCCTCAACAGAGCTTGTTATGTTATTGTTTATAAAGTTATCCATTGCCTCAGCAATAAATATTGCCTCTTTAATAGACACGTTATTTATATCAATGTTAAGCATTCTAGATATAATGTCAATATTTTTCTCAGTTAGAGCTACATCTTCACCAGTCATTGGATTAATCTTAAAGATAAGGATGTCTTTTATTATTGCAGACATTGTGTCTATACGTCTTGATAAAAATGTTAGTATGTCTGCCTCATAATCAGCATCATCTGCTTCTTCTTTTAGTGAGTTTATAATTGATTCTATATCGCTTAACGACATTTTATCATCTATTACTCCAGCATCAACTAATTCACTATGCACAGCAAGTAGTTCTTCTTTTAATATTCTTTCTTGATTTTCTATTGCATCATTTGTAAATTCTGATACTGAATCAATATTCATTGACTCTCTCATGTTTACATCAAGTTCTTTTCTATTTACTCTAGATGGCTTAATTGCATTCTTAACAATTTCTGCCATCTCTAGGTATTTCTCGATATCATCTACCATTGATGGGTCGATCTTGCTAAACTTCTTGGCCATACCAACCACTTCAGCCTGTATATCTCCCTTAAGTAATTTTCTAATTCCTTTTCTAAATGAAAAAGCTCTAGACAATCTTTCTTGATAGTCTGCCTTTTCAAATACTATAGCAGCATAGTCTGCAAGTCTATTAACCATTACTTGGTTATCAAGGTTTACTACACTCACTCTATTTATTATTGTTGCTGCTTGCTTTACAGTTAATCTCCCAAGTTTTACTAGACCCTTTATTGCAGTTGATAGCAACTTTCTTTTTTGGTTAAGGTCAACCTTAGCCTCCCTAGCAGCTCTTGCCTCAAGTTTAATCTGATCTTTTAGTGCAGTCTTTTCTGTTACTGTTACTGTGCTTGGCTTAGGTGTTCCCATTATCTTTGCAACAGATGGTGCCTTCTTTAGTTTCTGTTTTTTAGATTGTCTAAAGTCTCTTATTTTTTGCTCTCTGTCTATGTCGCTTGCATCTTGGTACCACTTTGATATTTGTATGTAGTCTATTACATTCTGAATAGCGGTATTCCAAGCTACTCCACGGTCTAATGATTTTTTAAATATAGCATCTGCCTCACTGTCCATCCTTGTTTCTTGTTGAGTCTTCTGGAATTTAATGCTTGGTTGAGTAGCGTCAAATGTGCCTACATTTTCAGTAGCAGATTTTATCTGATTGGGTTCAAATACTACAATTGTGTCTTGTAATATTTCACTTTTAGACGTTAATGAACCATCATAAATATTTTTAAATATAACACCTGTATAATTTTTATTATTCTCTATCTCTATAAATGAGTTTGGTCTTTTACCTTTATTTACCATATAAACTATTTCGTCTATATCTAATTTAATCTTAATGTTTTTTGCAGATTCATTTGGATATTTTGATAAAGCCTCTATTTCTAAGTCATCAGTAAATTTTTTATTTTCTGAATTTACAATATAAGGTGTTTTTATATTCAAAAAAGATGGTATTACTTTTTCTCCATAAGTTTTTGCATTTTCTATATTATTTGAAAAATAAAAACCGCTCATTTTTTTATTCCATTTATTGCTAAATTCACTAAATGTTTCATCTGTTCCATGATAAACAACTAACGGCTCACCATTCTCATCAACGACCTTACTAGCGTTCTGTGGATCATTCTCCCAGTCACCAAACCACTTCTTAAATGCAGGTGTTCTTACCTGTCCCCATTGTACATCATTGAGATTAGACGGCTTACCGTTTGGAGCGGTCTTCTGGAATTTAATTTTACTTCCAGACTTATCTAACAATGGCTCATCAGATTTAACTACTTTATTTGTAGCCTCATCATATTTACCATATACAGTAAATCTATCTGAATTTGGAGATGCTTCGATTGCATTTTTTGCGTAAACCAAACCACCAACTTGAATAACTTCATCTGCCGAAATAACTGGTGCACCATTTGCTCTATTCCAAAAGAAGCTATGTCTAAATGGATTCATACCTACCTGTACCCAGCTTGGATCGTTCATAATTTCTTCAATCATAGCCTGAGCATTTAATCCCTGCTCTTCAGCTGTCTCTCCTGGTATGTCTACCATCTCACCTTCCATTCTAGCAAATGTGCCTTTTGAATTAAATCCAGCTGCAATATTTAATGCTACTTTAGGGTCTGTTGTAAAATCAACATTCTTTAACCTTGCAGCATTTCTATAAGAAATTACATTTCCATTCTTTACTCTTCCATCATGTACAGTTACAATCCATGCATTATGATGCAAGTAAGATGGTATGTCAAGTCTAAGTCCAACTCTTTTTATTTTTTTACCAAGTTCATCTACAACTGGAGCCATTAATTTGCTTGCCTTTTTGCCTAGTGCTGTAATCATGTGCGACAATGTTGATGGTGCAAATAAGGTACCAATTGATCCAATTGGAGAATATTTTTTTACTGCATCCACATATTCCCCTTGATTAATTTTACCCTTAGCTAAATCAATTGCAACAGATCTAAGGTTATCGCTATTTTTTGCGATTGGACTGTTCATCATACTTTTAACAGGAGTAGCAACCCAATTTTGTGTTAACTGTTTTTTGATCTTAGATGGATCTCCTTCTTCAGATTTCTTTAATGAATATATTACACTTCCATATTGTGCATTATCTAGCTCAGTGCCTCTAGAATCAACTCCATCAAAACCTAAAGCTTTCATGACTACTGTTGATGGAGAGTCTATCTTACTATTATTTATTTTATCTACTATTGATTTTATATTATTATTTTGATCATTTAAGTCTTTAATATTATTTATAGTTATATTTTTATTAAAATATCTAATTATGTTTTCAATACTATACTTTAAAGAATCATTTTCTTTTTGAGTTCCAATAGCATATGTGTTTACATCTTTTAGTAAATCGTGTAACTTAATTGTTCCATTAGCTAGATTGTAACCACTTAAATCAATACTACTTGTTTCTCTATTACTATATTCATCTGCTTTTTTCTTAGTTCCAAAGAAATAAAATCCAGTACCAAAATGACCAGTGCTTCTATTTCCTCCTTCAAATTTACCTTTTGTTTCAGCTTTATTTATTAAATCTCCTGATCTATATCCAACTCCAGAAGACTTCTGGAACTTAATCTTAGATGGAGATTCTTTAAACTCCGCTACTTTTGGTATAGCTCCTGCACTAGATGAAACATTTTTTTGTTCAAATTTAGGCTCTTCTGATTTTCTTGATACCTCTTCACCACCTTTATTATACTTTGTGTATGTCTCAGTAATATCACTTGATTTATATAGTTCTGTCGGTTGATAAATACCATTTATTTTTGCTAAAAGAGTCCATCCAAATGATGGATGATTATCTATATCACTTTCTTTTGTTTGAACTATTTCAAAAGTATTAGGATCAAACTTAACAATATTCATAATCTCACCACCAGTCATTCCTTGATTTAAGAAATCCATTATTCTATTGTAAAACTCTTGTTTGTTTTTTATTCCAATTGCTTTTTGAAATTCTTTATTTGCAGATATTGCATTGTTTAAAGCCTTTCTTAAGTTAGGAGAATAATTATTCTTTATATCTAATAGCTCAATAATTTTTTTAGGATCTGACTTAAATGAATCAAAGTTTTTTATGTCCTCTTCATATTTTTTTGCATATTTTTCTGCAAATTGATTAAAATCTTTTTGATTTGATTTATTAGTTTTTATTACATCATTAAATACATCTATTAATTTATCTTTAGTAAGTATTTCATTATCTAATACTAAAGAAGATAATTCAGCAAAGGTATGCTGTTGAAACTGCCAAGAGTTACTTAATGTTCCAGAATGAGGTGCAAATATTTTAGCTCCACTCATTTCAGCATTTCTAACAAAAGTTTCAGCTTGTGCTTTTGTATTAAATGCTGCAAGGTTTGATACTTCACCAATTTTTTTATTATTTAATGACATCATTAATGGAACATAATTTTTTCCTCCTAACATGTTTATTTCAAATCCATTACCTAAATCAGTTTTACCTGCGTTTGTAAAATCATACATATTAGTAATAAACTTTTCACCATTAAGTTCTCGTATATCTAAGTCTTCAACAAACTCTCTAATAAAATCCCTTTGATCTTCAGATACACTTTTTGCTTTTGTAAATTTTATTTTAGGGATATTAAATGTTCCAACTTCACCACCGTCTCCTGGATAATTTATCTCAATCTCCTCCCCAGTCCTAAGTTTCTTAGACATGGTATTAATAAAGTCAGCAGCGTCTTGTGCATTTGCTGATGCAGAAAATATAACTGGCAAACCTAGCTTCTTAGCGATATTATTTATCAATGTTTTGAATTGCTGTAGCTTTGTTGTAGTTAATTCTTGTTCTGCCTCAGATAGTATTCCACCAAGCTCTGATATGTATTCTTCTGCCTTTTCATCTTCATTGTATTGAGATACAAAATCATCTAATCTTTGTTTAATACCTTTGTCAGATATAATATTTTTAAGTCCCTTTGCCATCAATAATATTGACCCAGACTTCATTCCGTTTTTTTCAATCAACGCATGAAATGCTTCATGATACACCGTACCAATAGTTGCAGACTCTAGGTTAATATGAATATCACCGTCTACATATAGACCGCTTGATTCTGTAAGCCCAGTCTTTTCTTCTTTTGTTAATTGTTTCTTTGATGACTCAATAGCACTAGCCATTTCTTGGCCATTGTTGTGCATGTATATCTTAACTCCAGGGATCGCATTTAAAACCATTTTAGCGGCTTTCACAATCAACTTATTTTTAGGCGTAGTTTGTTTTATTTCAACTTCCTTAATGTTTTCTTTTGTTAGTAAGTTGTTTGTTGTCTCAGTTGTAGCTCCAAATACATTGGGAATTCTTCCTTCCTTTAAAGCCTTAGAGATTTCTCTGTGCTGCTCTGGACTAAAGCTCATAGGGTTCTCACCAGTTGCTCCAGTCTTAATATTTTCAAATGTTGCTAGATCAAATAATGACTCCTGACCAGCAAGTCTTGCAAACTCAAGTGCTTGTTCTCTTGATGTTTCAGGAACCACAACACTAAGGTCAATTGATACTTGATTGCTATTAGGAAACTTATATATTCCAGCCTTAACGACACCAGCATCACCAATCATTTTTTGACGTTCTGCAACAAAGTCTGCAACCATTTCTGGAGTCAATTCTTCTGTTGTAGTGTTCATACTATCAACTGGAACAACTAAACCAACACCCTCGTACTTGGTTCCGTCAATATTGAATGTGGCACCGTCTTCTGAATCAGGTGTAAGAGATTTAACTCTCTCTACCTCAGCCGTTGTGTTGGTTGTTATAACAGGCTTATCGATTACTACTTCAGCTGTAGGCTCTAATAGAGGACTTATTAAGTTGTCATACTTGTTGTATATACTATTATACTTAGCCAATACAGTTTTTGGCATGAGAGTTTTATCTATCTCACCATTTACTTTGTAGCTCTCTATTTTAGGTATGGCCTTAATAAGTTCAGCCTGTTCTTCAGCTCTGTAGGTAGCTACTTGCTCTTCTTGCTGTACTTTGCTTGGGATAGTGCTATCGCCACTATCTGTTTCATTGACCGTGGCTTCCCGTTGTCCCCCTTCGCTGACCCCGACTTCTTGTTGTCCTTCACTAGTTCCTTGATATTCGCTGATACCGCCTTCTGCTGTACCTTTTTGTTGCTGGATGTTGTCTTCTTTAGTGGCATTTTCTGATGTTGTTTTTAGTGCTTCGTTTATTTCTTTTATTCTATTTGTTTCCTTTACTACTAGATTAGGTTCCTTATCTTTTATTTCGTTTTCTATATTTTCTCTTTCTTGTAGTAAAGAAAAAGCTTCTCTTTGAGACTGTGTAGTTAGTGAAGCTGGTATTTTTATTAGTGTAGAGTATGATCTGTTTATTTCGTCCGTCTTCTTATTCATCTCTTCAAATGAAATAGTTCCACTCTTTTGATCTTCCTTTATACTGGCTATCCATCCTTCTCTTGCCTCCTTATTTAAAACAAGACTTTTATATATATCAAATTTATTATTAGAACCTATATCTACAATATTATTTTTAATCATGCTGCCACCAGTGGTCATTCCACCAGCCAAGAAACCTAGCTTAAATGCATCCCATCCTTGGGCTATTAAGGTCTTCCATCCACCCTCCTTTGTTAGGTCTGGACCGTCTTTAAAGTACTCCTGGTTAAAGTTATCGTTCTTTAATATTTCGTTTACTGCAAACTTTTCAACACCCTCAAATATTTGTTCATTAAATTCAACAATAGCCTCAGAAGAACCTCCTCCTACAACTTTAATCAAGCCCTTGGCTATTGATGCACCTATATTTTTTTGTATTGCTGAATTTAACTCTACTAATCCAGCGTTTTTAGGTAAACCTTTAAATGCTGTTGTTATGACAGAGTTAGCAAATTTATTAAATAGCGGATTTTTTCCAGCACCAGCCGCAACATTAAACCCAAATTTTTCCATTTGACCTATAACAAGACCATATGGAACTGATATTAATTTCTTTTCGTTTTCAGTTAAGTGATCAAAGTCTGGTCCTCTCATTTGATCTTCCATCGCATTGTAAGACAGAGAGAAGAATGCAGCAGCTGTTAAAAGTTTTGAACCACCACCACTTACTGCTGTACCAACACTTTCTACAACGGCATTTAGTGCTTGAAAAATCATACTATTATTTGGATCTTGTATGTATTCTTTATTAGTTCCTGTCACCTGAGTAAGAGCTAAATCAGTTAATCCAATATTAAGTTCTTTTACCTTAGCCTGTGCACTATTCGCTATTTCAGCATCAGTTAATCCCCTTGATTTTTTAACATCGTAATTTCCATCTATAAATTTGGCAAATTTTTCATCACCCATCATAAGGTTCCCAGCAGCTAAACTAATATCTAATCCCGTTTTTAAGGGAGTTGCAACAACATTTTGCACAAAAGTTCGTAATTGTGATCCTAAAATACTTCCCTTTATTTCTATTGGATAGGTTATTTCAAGTAGATTTTGTGCTTCTTCAAGTCTTTTTGTTCTTTCTAGTAGCCCTGATGATATTTCTTGTTTTTTAAGTATTTTTTTGTATTGATTTGATATGTTATCATTTTCTTCATCAAATTCTTTTTGAGTCATTTTTCCAGACGCAACTTTTTTATTAAATGACAATACTGCACTTTCATACAATTTAATTTCCTTATCTAGATTATTTAAGTCATTTCTTTGAATATCCGCCTCGATTACCGCAGATTCTTGTTGCTGCCAATCACGAATTTTATTTTTTCTATCGTCTGTCATTTTTAGCTTATCGCTAGATGAAAGTATAAAATCAATATAGTTTTCCGTATTTTCTGATGCCTTATTAAGTCTGTCTACATCTACCTTGTAAAATAAATTATCTCTTAAGAATTGTTTTATTGTAGCCCCTGAATTTTTACCAGACAGATCAATTGATATAGTATTTTCAACATCTCCAGCACCAAAATCTTCATTATTTTTTGCTCCTGGAAGGTATGAGTTAATTATTAATTGATTTCCATCCTGCTCAAAACTAAAATTTGAGTTATAAAATTCTTTGTTTAAAAATTTATCGGCAGATGAAAAGTTAAGGTTTATTTTATCTAATTTATTTATTTTTGATAGCTGTACCATCTCAGGTTCACCTATAAATTTCTTTGCAAAATCTACTGCTTGTTGACTTTTAACTGGATCTAAGCCCTGTCTTGGCTTCCCTGTTTCGTCTAGCCAGTATGTAAACGTTTCAGCAGTTACAGGATTATTATAGAAATTCTCATTATCCTTTCCTTCTTCTAGTATGTAAAGCTTTCCTTCAAAAGTTGCAGGTTCTATTTTTGTTTCAGGCATTTTAAGGTCACTAGCCTCTTCTTCTTCTCTTTTTATTTGTTGATCAGTTGGAGCTAATTGATTAATTGGGCTTACAGTAACGTTTTCCCATCTTTTTTTAGTTAATATTTCAGGCTCATTTACACTTCCATAATTTATTTTAACTTCTTTTGGGGTATTTTTAATACGATCAATCTCAAACTGACTTGCCTTAACAGCCTGCTCGTTTAGTATTTTTTCTCTAGCTTGAATGTCTCCTTTTGTTAGAGGAACATATCTACCACCGACTTGTTTAAGCCAATTTTGTCCATTTTTTTTATATAAAACTCCAGGATTACTTTCAAGAATATACGTACCTGAATTAGAATATACGTCACTATAAGTTAGACCTTTATTTGGGCCTTCAGTATATCTTTTTTTGCCTGGATCATATCCAAACCATTTATCACTTGCTGGTCTATCCCAAGAATCCCTTACTGGATCTTTAGTCGTTTCTGGTGATAATCGCTCCGATAAAACACCTTCCGAAGGTAATTCCGTAACGTCTGGATTTTTTTTTTCAACGGTGTTTACACCAAAATACTCGGACTTAAACGTCTCTGGATCTAGACTAGTCAGATTGTTATCCTCTAAATACGAATATAGATTTGCGAATTTTTCGTCATTTGTTGAGTATTCATTATAAAACAAATCCTCATCAAGGCTTGTCATGTCTCTTGATACTAATTCTTGGTATAGGTTTTTATATTTAGCGTTCATATTTTAATTCAATTGTTTAGTACCTTCTTTATAATAATTTTCTTCTCCACCACTAAATATTTTATACATATCAGCCGAAGTTTTCATGCCACTAAAACTAGGATGTTTATCACCTTCTTTTACTGCAGACCATGAATTAGTTGCACTGTCCCATTTAAAATTATACACTCCACCAGATTCTGCTTTTAACCTTGCCGCTACATTATTTTGACTAGATATTATACTACGTATTAGAGCACCCTTCTTTTTAGCATCTTTTTGATTTTCAGTAGGTTTATTGTCATTAGATCTTTTTTCCTTTATTATTTTTTCCTTTTGTTCTATCACCTGCTCACTATCCATCTGAATGTATATTTCATTTTGAATAGTTTTTTTTGCAAAATCTATCTGCTCTTGAGTTGGTATAGGTCGCATTACACCATTGTCTCTTTGAACTTGCATCATGCTAAAGCTATTATCATCAATAAATTTGTCTGACTCTTCTTGTGTCATTGGTTCTTGACCCAAAATTTTACGAGCATCATTTTGTGTTGAAATTCTATCCTCTATTATTGCATTAAGTTCAGTTTGATTAATGTAGTAAGCTACTTCAGTGTCTGTGTTATCGTCAATGATACTAGCTATAGCCTCTGGAGTACCAATAAGAGATCCAGTAAGAGAAGCTACAGCCTGTGCAAACAGAGGATTTAATGCCTGTCCCTCTTTTGTAGTTCCATTCCTTTCATCCCTAAATTCACCCCAATTTTTTACTTTTGCAGCAACAATTCCATTGAGGTCTACTTTGGGTGACTGTAAGTTTTCAGGGTTGTTGAGTGCCGCCCCTGTGACAAGTGTATTTGGGTCAACAACACCAGTAATTGGATCAAGTGCTCCAGACATTATATTTCCCGTTTGAGGGTCGATAAAGATTTTTTTATTTTTTAGGTCGCTTAGTTGTGCCATCTGATCTATCTTATATAAACCAAATCCTGATTCTACACCTTCAACTGATCTTTTTAGGCCCTCCTGTATTCTTGAGTTAAATGTTTTTGTTGCCGTTCCAAAGTCCGTCCAGTTTGTCATTAGATTGTTCATCCTGTTTTTGTATTCAGCAGGCTTAATCTCTCTATTTCTCAGCTGGTCATACCATGTCTTCATAGTTGATCTTGCCTCCTCAGATCCAGACAATACAAATTCATTTAAGGTCTGGTTAGAATAACTATCAACAGATGAAACTATCTGCTGATTTGTTATGTTTAATTTACCTAGTTCCTCTCTTTGTTGTTGACGTTCATCTGAAATTCCAGTTATTGTGTCGACAAGACCACCAGTCAATTTAGCCCAGTCTATAGTGTTTGATGGTGGAACGTACCCGTAGTAGTTGTTAGTTGGCATAGTTTAATTGTTATTAGTCTCCAATATATTGTCCTCTATAGGCATAATCACTAGCATCTACCTCCCCATCTTTATTATAATCTCCAGCTTCAAATGTCTTTGTTTTACCTTGAATCTTACTTCCAGCTGTAATGGCTGCCTCAGCCGATCCAAACATTCCCTCTATTGCAGCATTTCTATTGGTCTCTGCCTGTGCTCTTCTTAAATTTTGTGATGTCATTTCATTTGTACCAATCAGATATTCTCTCTCTTGCTTTCTAGCATTTATACCCGTCTGAGCCTCTGCCTGCATGGCATCTCTCTTGAATTTTGCCTCGTCAGCCTGTGCTGCTAAATTTAAGTCTTGCTCGTTTCCTGCCTGCATGATCTGTCCAACTCCACCAATAACCCCTTCAGCACCAGCACTTTGTACTGCCGACAATGCTGATGCACTTCTTTGTGCCTGAGATTGTTGTGCTAAATTAAGGCCAAGTGTTGGAACTTGAACCTGCTTAAATGCATTTGTTTCGCTTATTTTTGCTAAATCATTCTTAGCAGCTTGAGCTGCATTGTCTGCCTTCTTCATGCTTTGACTGGCCTTAACGGCTTGTACTGCACTCATTCCAAGTCCTGCTACTGCTATTGCTGCTCCTGTTACTGCTGCCATTTTTTTTTATTCAAAGTTACTAAAAAAAATCCTATAATGTCTTAATCATTTCTGTGCACCTAGCACTTCCCTTTACAAATCCACAACTTGCGTATGTATTTATAAGGCTTTCATTCTTTAATGATGTGTATATGTACTTGTAATCTCCAGAATCTTTAACCAATTCTATCAATATGTTTATCAGGTATAGTATAGCCTCCTGTCTGTCTTTCTCTCTGTACTTAAAGTCTGACACTATAAATTCAATCCAAGCTGTCTTTGAGTTTGTTAGGTAAACAAATCCCCCACAAACCTCAACGCCATTACTTGACACCATTACCCCACCCATACCATTTTCAGGTAGCGAGTCTACACTAGGAGGTGTCCACCTCCAGTCCTTCCACCATGAACAAAATGTGTCATAGTCTGATTCATTTAACATTCTAAATTCCATTACATATAACTTTTAAATAAAGAACTAGATACTGAAAATAATTCTACTTCATTTTGTGAAGTTATTTCAAGCTCAATGTCCATATAATATCCACGTAGTCCATAAGACTCAGCGATTGAATTTTTTTCAATCCTAACATACCCTCCAGCAAGACCCGTAAATACACCTCCAGTTATTGTTATTGTTGTTGCAGTAGCACTAACAATGGTTCCAATAAATGCATTGTTTACATACAGTCTGTCTCCAACACCCAATCTTGTAGTTATATTAAATCCAAATGTAGCTGTAGCACCTGACACTGTTGATATAGAACCAACACCTTGAGTTGATAATAAATTCAAACTATTTGAAGTACTATTTAAAGCTCTTGCGTAACCAAACCATGTGCCCTCCTTTTCAATATATTCAGTAGAGGCGATTGATCCATAATCTAAATCAGTACTCAGTGTTGCCGTCCATGGACTTGTTGAATCTAAGCTTACTGATTTAAACATTTTAACGGAAAATGGGTCCTCATTAAATATTGTCTTTACAATTGATGACACCTGTGTACCATAAAAAACACACCGAGTGTTACTCAGGTTGTGTTGATATAGGCTTCCATTTTTCCAGCTATAAAATACATTGCTTAATCCAATCATCCAGTCTGGATAGTAATCCCAAAAAGATGTCCAACCACTAGTGTTGTCAGAATATGTTATTGTACTTAACGCCATACAGCAAATTTACGAAAATTAAACCAAACAACTATCGACAGACTCAATAATATTGTAGTACATGTAAGAGCACCTAGAATCAGACAGTTCTAATTTTTCATTAAACGGAAGCTTGTCCATGTACTGAGCCTTATAAAACATTCCCTGATTGGATGATGGTACACCAGCATTGTGGAAGAAATAAACCTCTTCCCACCTAGACGATGGACATGTAGCCCAACAAAAATCAAACTCTGGTGGAACAACAACCTGATGACCTAACTTCCAACCAGTCCATAGCTCTGCCCACATGCTTGCCGTCCAAGACTGTATCCCATATGGGTCTTCATTTTTCTTTACGTGCTGCATGTTTGATAGCTTGTCGTGTAGTTTATTTGAGTATTCCTCTACCATTTCCCAGTACTTGTAGTCAATATTTTTAAATAACTTCTGTGCACCACCACTGTTTAATTGATTGTCCTTAACTACCGACTTGTCTATTCCTATAATGTCACACATTGCGTCTAAGACCTCTTCTCCCTTGCTCATTATATAATCGTAACCGATGTATGAAATAGTGTCTGAGAAGTACCATTTGTCATCGTTTAAAAACTTTGAGAAGTCCATGTACCTTGTAAACACAAAGTCAGCATCATGAAAGAATATAGCCTCTTCACTTAGGTATGGGTGCTCCTTAAAATGTTTTTTTAATAGGTGTGCCTGAATTGCTGGTAAATACTTACATTCCCCCATCGTGTCTTCGTAAAAGAAGAACCTTACATATGGAAATTTTTGCTGTAATTTTCTCCATGAATCTGGAACAGACCCCTCGTAACCTGCAACAACATCAATATTATTTCCATTGTATCCAAGAGAAATAAAGTTTGTAAGGTAAACCTCAACCTGCCAAGTATAGTAATCAATAGCTGGCTGTGCTGAAATCATTCTTAAGTTCATCATACGCAAGAAAATGGATTAACCCAAGAACTACCATTCCATTCAGCACCCTGCTTATTGATCAAGAATCTATACTTACCAGCAGGAGCTACTATAGTTTTAGCTTCGTCAGTATATAAGATATATGGGTTAACAAATAGTGGGCCGTTGCTGTAGTAGTCACCAAATACCCCACCCAAACATTGGTCGTCTTTTATCTCAACAAATGCAAGAACACCCTTAAATTCTGGTGGAGCAGTTGTTGTAGTCGTAGTAGTGCTAGTACTTGTTGTAGTTGTGGTTGTGCTAGTACTTGTTGTAGTTGTCCTAGACAAGCAGTCAGAGCACTTATTATACAGAAAATTAACGCCAGAATATGCTGTACCAACAGCAGTTGCGTTTGTTATTGTATAACAGAATCCAAACTGATCATTCAATACTGTGCCTACAGGCAAAGTGTTTATATTAGTGTACGATAGTATTTGACTTATTGCTCCATTATCACACCTTGTTGCTAAACACTTTCTTAATGGTATAGTTGTAGTTGTAGTAGTAGTTGTAGCTGTTGAGCACGCAATAACATTTATTACCTGACCAGTGTTTGATATATTTACAGCAAACTTAACAGCGTTCAACATTATGTACCACTTAAACTGACCATCAAATGCTGTCGTTCCAGTGTTATTTGTGTACACGAAATCACCAACTATTGGAAGCGTTGCCGTTCCGTTATGATAATGGGCTACGTAAGTTGGAGACGCAAAGACACAGCTATTGTAAGCACTACTTGATAGTGTATTTGGGGCTAATGAAAAAGATGTAAATGTAGGTGCAGTTGTTGTTGTAGTAGTAGTTGTAGTAGTGCTAATAGTAGTACACGCACTACAGCTTACATACTTTACAGCAGAACTTACGATTAATTTATATGGATAAACACCAGATATAACAGAAAGTATGGTCCAACAATTTAAGTCAACAGCCGTCTTAACTACATTTCCAACGACTATACCCTGGCTTAGTGTGTCTAATAGAGTGATCTCTACAGATGGGTCAATACATGACCTAGCATTGTAATAAGTTCCTGCTGGTACAGTAGTAGTTGTAGTTGTAGTTGTAGTGGTTCCACCACACGTATGCGTATCTATTACCGATCCAATAACACTTATTCTTAACGCCACCTCTGGTTGATGGTACCAAAAACCTCCACCATTAAAAGGTCTTAATCCTTCACTATCATAATAAATAAAGCTACCCTTGCTTGGTAATTGCTGAAATTTATCTGGACCTGAAAAAAACATGGTAGTAAGAACCTTTCCAGAAGAACTGCATATTCCAGTAGTATCGTAGTGAATATTTTCTATATCTATCTCTACTGGTCTAGTAACCGCTAAGTCAGGAACACTTACATTAATTGTCTTGTTTGGACTTGTACCAAAAGAATTTGTTGCATTGATTGTTATTACATATTCTCCCTTTGCTGTATTTTCATCTATACTCCAGTTCCCATTAGAATATATTGATTGTGAAACTGGACTGCTTGAAACTAAAGTCCAAGATGTTGGATTTCCTATTGCGTTAACTGGTCTTTTAATCTCCCCTCCATTAGAATATACAATATTACTTTCATATATATACGGAACTGCAAATGGCCCATCTGAATAACAGTCGTCTATATTTTTAACTACGCCGTCATTATCTATGTTTATAAATATACTATTTCCAATATAATAGTTTAAATTCTCTCCAACAAATGCTTTATTGCTGTCATAATAAATAATGTCTCCAATAACTGGCGTTAAATTTGATCCATTATGAAGATAAGTATTAGTTGTAGACTTTCCACAAGGTGTGTTGTCTTTCGTTGGATTTATGCTAAAAGATGTTGTGTATGGATTTATTTTTTTTATTGTCCATGATGACGTACTAAATGGTGATGATACAACTACAGAAGCATCTAGAGCTCCTATATTTTTTACAGTCATTAAACTCCCTTTTCCATTATTTACCAATCCATTGTATGGTGATGAAAGAGATATCTCACTAGGCAATACACCAGCAGCAATTAAGTCATCATAATTTTGTTGTGTATTTAATCCAACATAACCAGTATCCTTTTGAACTCCTCCATTTACTACAAGTTGAAATCTAGTTGGTTTAGAATCTGCATTATAATTAATACCACATCTACCAGCATTATTATTAAAACTAATTGACATAGACCTATTACTAGTTACCCCAATGTATGACGCAGAGTTTAGTATCTTATCTGAATAATCCCATAAAAAATATGCGTTTTCATAGTTATTTGGATTTAAAAATGTAAACTCACCAACAAAAATTCCACTAGTTAAAACGACAGGTATTTCTGTGGCTAAAGATATTATTTCATCTGTCTGTGATTCATTATATGATACGTCTGATACAAGATAGTAAAGCTTATTATTTAATGAAGGAGCTAACTCTTTTGTTGTACCTGTTCCACCACTTTTAATTGTAACTAATTGACCATGCACTGGTGAAAGACCAAATATTTGTTGACCAGTATACTGATCGAAAAGTAATATCTCTGATCCAGAAGAAACAACATTATTTATTCCCTTTAATGATTCACCTGAAAGTTGTATTGATTGATTTAGTATATCCATTTTAAGTTCTAATAATAATATTTGGTTCAACTACAGGAGAATATTTTTGTTGTGTTAATAAGAAGTCTACATATTTACCTGCACAATAAGAAACTCTAACTGTTATTGTTCTTGGTAGAACAGGAGGCTGTGTTAATGATGTTGTTCCATATATACTTTGAGATCCCGTTCCAGATAGTTGGTCTATTAATAACCAATCTGTACCAAATCCAGTATCTATCAATGATATGGTCCAGCTCTCATTAGTATTTATACTAAATAATAATGTAGAAGAAGATGTGCCAGTATAAAAAACAAATAGAGAAGGTCTACTAATACTTAAAGAACATAATGTATTTCTTATATTATTTGTGGTTAGCGTATACATCTTATGGTAAGGATCGTACGCACCTATTTTTTGTGTGTTTACATTTGTAGTAAGAAGATCTCTAAATGCATTTTTCATCCCGTTTGATGAAATTTCAATCACATTCTGCTCATTTATCATCTCTAAAACAACTCCTCTTTTTGCATCTGTAAAATACAAATTACCTGAATTAACTGCAAAGCTTGATGGGTCGTTACTAATACCATTGTCTAATGGATACGGAACCTGATTCCCCAGAACCTCTGGGATTGATGCTACCTGACCACCACCTAAAGCATCTACTAATAAATTCTTTCCAAATAAAACAGACGTTATTTTGTCTTGATGTAATACCAATAAATCAGAGTCTCTTGTGTATAGCTTTTGTATAGATCCATAGTCTTTCTCAAGGTTTTTAAAGTTTGCAACTGATAAGTTAAATTCATTTAATCTATTAATAGATGAACTACCACGATAAACTCCACTATATGTTAATGACGCAAATTTTTCTTCTTGCTCATAATCGTCAATAACAGTACTTGCTCTTATACTGTAGTTCATAGTAGCATTATTGAATGAATCTCTTATTCTATAAGATTCCAGTCCATTTCCATAACAAAATGCATTGCAATCAGAATTTTCATTGTTACTATTTAAAATAACATTAGCACTGCCTAATGCTGTTTGGTCAGACTCACCTTGCATTGAATAGATAGTCCCAGACCCACTGAAAGAAGTTACAGAAAATATTGTTATTTGTTTTTCAGATGTTACCGCTGCTACATTATGAGGAAATCCATTCAGCCATGCAGAATCACCGACACTAAAGTAATGCATGTCTGTCGATGTAAGAAGGACATTAAATCCACCTGCTACAGCGGTGCTAGTAGCTGTCTGATAATCCCATCCAACACCATGAAAACCATTTTTAATTGGATATGTTTTTGTTGTTTCATGAAATATAGGAGTCTCTACTTCGATTGGAACTGTCTCAATTATATATGTTGGAGATTTTGCTTGCTCTAGTGTGGCTGAACAATCGTAATGAGTTCTTCCACAAGAATTAGATTGAGCATCTGCCCAAAAAAATAAAGCTGATTTAAACAAAGCATTTCCATTTACATCCAACGTTGATCCACCATTTTGAATAGCAATTGGATTATTTATCCAAGTGCTTTCACCACTACATCCACCACTTACACTTATTTGTGAATTAACATATCTAAAAGCATAATTTATATTGCTTGGATCTGTTCCAGTTGTGTTAACAACATCAATTGTCACACCAGTGCATTCCTCCCAAAAAAATTCTTCAAATGATGGGTAATTTTTTGTAGCGATTGGAAGTATAGTGGTAAAAGTCTCCACTGGAGTACAAGTACATCCTTGACCTTCTCTAACTGTTATTGTTATTTTAGCTCCAATATATATAGGTCCTGCAAATGCAACTGAAAGTTCACCAGTATAATTATATTGCCAGGGTGCAACAATTGGATTAGGAGATCCGCCATCTACTGGCATTGTTATTGGTAAAGATTGATAGGAATTATTAAATGTGCCAGGGAGTCCTGATCCACCTCTTGGAGACTTAACAGATGCTCTACCAGATATTGAGTTAAAATAATATCCACGAATATTAAAAACATAAACATCACCTAATACATAATTTCCAACACCAAAGTTTAATTGCATATTACCAGCAGAAGATGGTACTTGCGTGTTAACACTATATGTCGATCCAGATGGAATTAAAACTGGGGTAGTCCAACTATTTTGATTTACTGGATCTATATTAATTATAAAATGAGTTGCGTCAGAACTATTTTGATTTAATGGATCAGGAACTATTTTTACTCTTAATCTTACATCATCTTTAGTTATAGATCCTGTTAGTCCAATTGCTGGTGCAAAATTAAGAGCACTAGTAAAAAAATTAGATCCAGATCTATAAAATACTGTATCATAATGAAGAACTGGAGCATTAAAACAATAGGGTATTTGTCCACCAGCTGAACTTTGATTAGTACGTAATGTTGCCCAATATGCACTATTTGTAGTTATCATGGTTGGTGCAGCTAAAAAAGATGATCCACTAATATTATCTGGCTTTATTTTTATATATAATCCAGCGGCTGATGCTGGATTTAACTGCCCAAGTGTTTTTAATTCTATCTCAAGAACCTTAAATTTTTTATTTGAATGAGTTGCAACAGTATTAGACGTTTTAAATATAATATACTGACCAACAGAAACTTTATCTCTGTCAGACTCTGAAATTAGTATGTATCTATATTCACCTAAAACTTGAAATGAAATTGGAAACAAGTTGTAGTAATCTTTTTTAGTTTGTTTTATATACAATCTGTAGTTTGTCGCCCAGCTTGGAGGAAGGCTTTTTATTGTTGTCTTTAAGAAGTTTGGTTTATCTGAATTAGATGGCGGTATGTACACAGAGCTTGAGCTATTGTTGCCTGTATTATTATCTTTAGATGTCAATACAGTTGTAAGTCTACCGTATTCATCACTATACACTATTCCAACTTCGTAATCACGATCACTCCTAAATGTTCTTTTTGGATTGGCAACATCAGCAGTATAATTACTACCAAAGTCAACTGTATATGATAGCTGCTGAACATCCCTAAACTGGGTATAGTTTCCATATATCAAACGATTGCCAATAATCTCTTGTGCCTGTGCCTTTAGTGGAACGTTGTCAAACATTCTGGTTACTTGATCAGACGGAAGGGTGGCATATATTTTATTATTTCTAAATATAAAGTTTGCAAATGAATTATTTGCAAATCCTTCATCGCTTTTATTTAGCGTCTCAACTATCATTACATTTAATGACCTTGTGTCTCTTGCTAAAATTTGAATTTCTTTAACAAATTGATTTCCAGTCTCAAAAGAAATATTAACTAAATTATTCTTATTTAACATTCCAATATTGTCTCCAGTATTTGGATCAAATGAAAGAGGTTTAGCGTTAAAAGCTACAGATGAAAACGGCGACATAGAGCTAAACTCGTTGTCAACATATTTGTATCTATAACTAAAATAAAGAAATTTTTCTTCTAAGTTGTTTGAATCAATATTATCCGTATCATTTTTTAGTGTTATTTTAGGGCTCTTTAATGGAGGTCTAAGTATAACATTAATATCAATATCTATTCTAGAATCATTTATTGAATATGACCTAACTCTAGAAATATTTATTCTTCTTGGTGGGTTGAGGTTGTCTGTCCAAAGTAAAAATCCTCCGTCCTCTGTGGGTATGTAATTAACGCCAGTAATTAACGCAGTAGCATCAAATTCTAGTTGCCCAGTAGTGCTACCTAAAATCAAAGATGATATTTGAGTATTTTGATTAAACTCAAATATACCATCAAAATTGTCAGCACTTATAAACCAATAAATAAGGCCAAGTGGTTCGTATGCTACAGCACCAATCGTTTTAGTTCCTGTAATTGTATATCCAAGAGTTGATAAAAAACTTACTACGTCAAATAACTTTGAATTCCCCCTTGCATTCTGTACGGCACCCATATTTGAGCCACCAGTTGATTCTATTGTAATATTATTTGCAGACCTATATTGACCATCAGGCAATAACCTTTCGTCAACATCCTGATTCATTTTACCAGCAACAAATGTATTTTTAGTTTCCGCCATAATTATTTAATCCACTTATCTTGACCAGCTAAACTCATCAACAATCTTGATGGGTGCATATTACTTAATCGAATTTTTGTATTCCTTAACGTTGCACTTTTTTCTTTCTTAGCCCTCGCTACTATGTATTCCTGTACGCCATATTTGTTATTTAATACAGCCCACTTTAAGTAGTTATACACGTACTCCTCTGCTAATTTATTTATAGTAATTTTTGTTGAGTCACCATTTTCCATGCCATCTGAAATATACTCAAGAACAATAAATGCATTCTCAACTCCAGATGAAAAATCAATAACCCCAGATTCCTTATTGATTGTGAACTTAGGGTTCATGTTTGCGTCTTCAGTGTTCATGCCATACCTTGAGCCAATGCTATAATTAAAGTACCATTGACCATCACAGCAGTATCCCATCTGATTATTGTATATTCCTCCACCAGTGTACAACATGTTGTCTCCTCTAAGGATGTCAAGCTTTGATGTACCCGTTACAATCTCTCCGTTAGAGTCAAATACAATGTCTAAGTTATTGTCCTGTAGGTAAGCCGTAGCTGACATGACGGTTCTGTTCTCAACCAATGGAATAAGAACACCGTTAATTAACATTGACATTCTAACATAGCTGACATAGTCTGGAGGCATGATCATCTTTAGCTCAGTTCCAAGCTGTAATTCTAGGACCTTTATGTTTCTTAGTGCGTCATAGTTTAGTTCCTGTATAGATCTTTTTGCATGAAAAAGAATGGTGTATCTATCAACATTGTTTACAAGTTTATCATTGCCCACATACATCAACATGAAGTTGTTAACAATGTCAGACAGGCTAACATACTGATACGCCCCCCAATTTTCATCTTCAGGGATAGCTCCGTTATTTTTGTAGTACTGGTAATTATTTATATATGGCATCTACTATTGTTTTTGTTGTGAGTCTTGTATTTCTTCTGACTTAGCCGCCTGTACAACTTCCAATTCTCTAATTGAAACTCCAGCATACTGTAATATTTTTACCACTAAATTTGCAAAATCACTTAAGGGTAGCTCAAAGTCTTGATAGTTAAATGCACTTGCATTAAATACTGGCTGTCCAGCAGAAATATTTGTGTATGACCATACAGGATCTTTTGGGTATCTTATGTATTGAGCCGTTATATTGTTTACTATTGTTGTCGGATATACAATTAGTCCTGTTTCTTGTAGTGTGTACACTGGATATGAAACATCAGGAGCTGTTAGGTTTGAGTTTAATAGTGCAGATATCTTTCTTTGGCTAACTTTTTCTGCCTCAATATTATTGTACATAACTCTCTCTAGGTAGTAGTAATCTACAGGAGGTAAAAAATATGGTATTGAATAAGTTAGTGTTGTAAGAACAGAAAACTCATCAATAACCTCGCCTATGTTTTTTGGAACATCTGTATATCCCTCACCAAACATCCTAGCGTTCTGCTTGTTAATCGAATTGGAGTAAGAGTATATATACTGCTCAAATATTTCAAGCTGTGCCTGCTTTGCAAATAAGTTAAACTCGTCTGGAGTAATGTAACCCCGATTGTCTTTACTTATTATTGACAGAACAGTATTTCTAACATCATTTATCATTGCAAGTCTTTTTACAAAGATAAACAAAAAAAGGCACTCTAATTAAAAAGTGCCTCTTAGGTTTTTATACTGTAGTTATAGTAAGATTCGTAACAGAAACAGGGAGTGAAGGGATAACATATCCCACTGGTTTTGTCCAATTTACTTTTAAAGATTCAACAATTGCATCTTGTATTGCATTACGCACATTGAAATTACTTTGAGAAGCGTGAACTAATGTTACAGTTTTTCCATTACGATATGTAAGAACAGTGTTTGCCGCTGCCACAGAATTTACATTATTTGTTGCTGCTGTACCTGCAAATACACCTACTAAATCGTTAACTGATACTAATTGATTTGCCCCAAGTCCTGTTGGGATACTGATAAATTTTTCCATTGTTTAAAAAGTTTAAATGGGTTAATAATATACTAATTATGCTGCTGTAATTAAACTACAAGCAACTGGTAATGAACTAATAACATATACAGGCTCTGACCATGTAATAGCGGCAGAAGCTGCTATTGCATTTTGAATTGCATCACGTACACTGTAATTAGTTTGAGCAGCTGTTGTTATTGTTACAACTTTTCCACTAAGGTAAGTAATCGTTGTCGTAGTTCCAGTTGCAGTTGAAATAACCGCTAGAACATGATTACTTGAAATCAATTGATTTCCCGTTGTTGTTACGGGGATACTGATAAATTTTTCCATTGTTTAAAAAGTTTAAATGGGTTAATAATAATGCAAATATACTAATTTTCTGACAACTTATCTTCAAGGTGTTTGTACAACTCTAAACCTTCATCTGACTGAAAGTATGAAGACAGTACATAAAGTGGATCCTCTCCAAATGGAACGGTAAGCAACTTCTTTTTATTGTCCTTGAAATTAAAGTATATCTCTTTTTTGTTGTTCTTGTAAATCAAATAGCCATCAGATAGTGCTCTTGCAGCTATATTGTTGATTCTTAGTGATGGGTCATTAACAGCCTCCATAAATTCTTGTGGATAACGCTTTGCAAATAACATTACGTCTCTCTTTAATTCAGTAGTCTTCATTGACTCAACATTCGATCCCATTAACAAACGAGCAACAGACTCTAGTACTGATATATCTAAGTCTCTAGCTGCTATCTGTGCGTCAAGTTGATCGTATAGCATAGTCACGTCTTCCTGTGCGTCTTTTTCATTGTCAAACTCATAGAATTCAGTTCCATTTCCTGGATGATAATATAAGAATTCCTGTAATACAGGATTTGTCTTTGGTACACTTAAAACACCGTCCTCAAATACAACTGGCTCTAATATAACGTTTTGATCTTGATCATCCTGAAAAGGAGTCTTTGAATTTCTTGCGTATCTAAGCGGATAGTTTATGTTTGTTTCTTCATCAAAATAAAGTAGCCTCTTTCTTGGGCTGTCTTTTGATGCTATGTAATAACTTAAGGGAGTTGTATCACCCTTTAATAAATAGATTCTGTCCTTAGACTCTAGTTTTACTCTTTTAATTGTTTCCATTTTATATAATTTAATTTATTTTAAAAAAATAGAGAGGGACACTGATGTCCCTCTCTTGATTTAATCCTATTACTTGAATAAGAAGAAGTTGTTTGCACCTAGTGTACACAAAGCTCTTTCAGACAAGAAGTGAACCTCCATTGCATCTAAATCGCTTGTTGCAGCACCACCTGCTGAACCTGTCATCCAAGTCTTGTAACGTCTGTCTTCAGTTTCAGATGCACGGTAACGCACGTGTAAGAACGGTCGTCTTGCATTTTTACCGATAACTTGATCGTATACATTCATTGTACCAGCTGGAACTAAAACACCATTGATGTTACCGCCAACAAGACCACCACGAAGTGTAGCATCGTTTAAGTATTTCCAGTCAGTCTTGTAAAACTCATAACCTCTCTTGAATCCAGAGAAACCTAAGTTTAACGCCATCTCCTCAGAATTATCAAACAAACCGTAAGAAGTTCCACCAGCTCCGTAAGCATTTTGTGAAGCTAACATATCATCGATGTCGAATGAGAATTGACGATTTAAGAACAATGCATTTTCAGCAATAGCTCCTTGCTTGTCAAGACGTTGTACAATTGAATCAAAATCAGATAATGCTGTTGGATTACCTCCAGACCATACATTACCACGAGTTTCAATAGCATTGAACATACCCATTGTACCAGCAGCAGTTGTACCAGCAGTTGTGCCAGGAGCAGCTGAACTAGATGGAGATAAACTAGCTAAAGCACCAGAAGATGCAGCAGCAGGAATACCCTCTACCATAGCCATCTCTAAGTAATCTTCAAAACGTAGACGAGTCTCGTGCTCTGACTTGATGTACCATAAATATCCACTAGCTCCGTTTTCAGTAGTTACTTCAACCCATCCAACTTGTGCCATGTCAGAACCAGAAACAGCATATTTATCTTTAATGATAATTGGTTTATTATCAAAGTACAAATCTTGTGAGTCATTGCTTCCTACCATTCCAGAAACACCTTTTGAAAATTCAGAACCGTAAACAAATACAGTACATAAATTAGTAGATGATGTACCAGCAACAATTGCTTGAGATGCCTCGTAATAAGCAACAGTGAACGTTGTTGTACCACCTGCTATTACTACACCTTTATTTGTAGCTGTTCCAGAATTCTGTGAAATAAATACAGTTTGTCCAGGTCTAAAGTTACATACAGATCCTGATTGAAGGTTGTAAGTAATTGTAGCTGAAGTTGCTCCAGCTGCATTAGTAGTCCATACATCTGTATATTTTGTATGTAAACGACCTTGTTCTGCCCACTTGATCATGTCAGAGTTAGAAGGAAGTTCTGCACCAACCATACGTAAGAATGATGCGATTGATCTATTACCGTAACGCTCAAATTCTTGCTCATATGTATCAGGTAGATACTGATTCAAAAATTGAAAGTTTGTAATATAATTTGTAGGCAATGTTGCCTTTACTGCACTAGGGGTAATATTTATCCCTGGGCTTGCTGCTATTGATCCAGCCATAATTTCTAAGTTTTATTGTTTCTAATTACTAATCTATTTCCACGCTCCGCATCTACCGATCTTACCTGAAACCCTTGAGTTGGTATTATAGACGTTGCATTACGAGTCATATCTATATTTTTAGACTCTCTTGCAACACCTTCTACCGCTTCAGACTTGCCTTTTTCATAAAAGAATTTGGCAAACTTCTCTGGGTTAGAGGCAACAGCTATAGAACGATGGAACATCTCAGCGTCTTGTAGGTAGCCATCATCATTTAAAAACTTGTTTATAAAGTTCTTTAATGTAGACTGCTCCTTCAATAGTTCTTGTGATTCAGCTGGCTTGTAAACTAACTTCTTATCTTCGTCTATACTAAACTTGAAACCTTCAAATTTGTCAGAAAATAATTCATTTGTTTTGTCAGCAAAATACTTAGATCTACGCTCCTGATCCTGCTCGCTTGCAGTTGTGGTTTCTCTATATTCCTTGTAAGCTTTATAAGCATCTTTTTCTTCTTGTGGAACAAAAGAATCACCTGACTCAAGTGG
>Ga0114966_10000893_pt1 | contig 28138 bp, 20 predicted proteins | sample M_130207_XF_Meta_FD_87029 | JGI IMG/M metagenome (GOLD analysis project Ga0114966, IMG submission 87029) | Freshwater microbial communities from Lake Montjoie, Canada to study carbon cycling - M_130207_XF_MetaG | ecosystem: Environmental > Aquatic > Freshwater > Lake | place: Lake Montjoie... | reverse complement strand
TCCCATGCCCGCAGTTGTTCGCACCCTTCCTCCACCACGGAGAGGTAGCGCTGGAACGCACCGGAAACGCGCTCCAGTTGCCGATGCACGCTGCGTTCGGTTTCGCTCGCAAAGAGCGAGCGGAGCTTTTCCTCGGAAATTGGAGAGTCGAGCCGCATTTGCAGTATTCCTGCCCGCCAGTCTGCTTCGTGATTTAACCGATGGGCTTCCTCAGCCTCTACGTCATTGACCTAACGCGCCCAATTCGACTCGCCGGCCATCTCGCAATCCAGCATGCGCATTGTTCTGGTCATTTCCGGCGCATTCGGATAAGAAGTGAATTTCTCCAATGAAAGATATGGAATTATGAGCGCTATCCCAGATCGGACGGGCTTTGTGAACTCGCGGTCCGTGCATTCGCCTGGCCGAGGTCCGTGTCTGGACGCGTTCGCAGCCCACTCCGATGTTACGCTCGCAGTCCCCACCCTCTCGAAGGAACGTCCGTGATCAGCTTCATCGTCAAGCACAGCGGGTTCGGCCTCGGTAAGATTCACAGTTCCCAAAATAACCAATTAACCGTTCTCTTCTTCTCTCCCCCAGATGTAAAAACGGTTGTCGCGGTAATCGACGGTCGCCCGGTTCTCAAGCGCGCCCTTCTACCCCCAAATACTGTTTGCGATACCCAGAAAGGGGAACGGTGCACGGTTACCAGTGCAGTGCCTGCGATCATTAGTAACGAACCACACCGCTATCAAGTTGAGTTCGACAACGGGCTCTCCACAGAGGTGTCAGAAATTGATTTGGTTCCAAAGGATATTCCTCCCCCGTCCTCTCCTCTTGAGGCGCTGGCAGAGCGCCAATTGGAGGGATATGGAACTTTTCTAAAGCGTGAGGCCCTTGCGGATGCTTGGTGGTCGAGTGTCCGGGGAGCATTGGGGTTGCGAGCCTTGCTTTCGAGCCGCATCGACCTTCGCCCGCATCAAGCCTATGTGGCTGGAACTGTTCTGATGGATCGGGTGCCCCGCTACCTGCTCGCGGATGAGGTCGGACTCGGCAAGACCATCGAGGCGGGCATTGTCATCCACGACCTCTTGGAGCGAAAGCCGTCTGCGAAGATTCTAATCCTGTGTCCCGGCACACTAACTCAGCAATGGCTGTGCGAACTTTATTCCAAGTTCTCTGGCAGGGTCTTTCATTTGCTCGAACTCCGTCGCCGGGCGGCCATGACGGGCACCATTCCTGAGAAGGCAATTGCCTCGTTCACCGACGCGCTGTTCCACGCGTCGAGGCTGCTACAGATAAAATGGGACTTGGTCGTCGTCGATGAGGCCCATCACCTCCTCGCTACCCCCCGCCTCTACCGTCTGGCCCAGCAACTTTCTGAGGCGGCTCCAGGATGTCTGCTGCTGAGCGCGATCCCAGCCCAACATCGCGAGGATGAATACTTGCGCCTGCTCGCGCTGCTCGAACCGCAGCGCTACAAACCGGACGCTCCCGGGGCGAAAGAGCACTTCAAACAACTTTATGACCGCCAGATCGAAATAGGGCGAAAGCTCAGTTACATTTCGAGGCACCTCGGGGAATTTGCCGGGGGGGCTGAAAGCGCAGACCGCATCCTCCAGAAGATCGGCGAACTGAGTTCGTTCCCGGTGCTGGCTCAGGATGAATCTTTAGTCGCTTCAGCGAAGCTACTCGATCCATCGGATCGCACCAAATTCATCAACGCAGTTCATGTCCTTCTGCACTATGTAGGAGACCGGTATCGAATCAGTCGGCGAATTCTCCGGAATCGCCGCAGCCAACTCATCGACGTCGAACCCGATCTTCGCATTGCCCGTCGGTTGAATCGTCTGCCCCATCAACCCGACCAGTTGGAGTTGGATGCGGGGAGCGCTGCCCGGAGGCTTGTCCAGAGTTTGAGCACGGTTGGGGTCGACGATTCCGTTCTACTGCCGCTGGCAAGGCACCTGTTTCACTCGCTGTGCGATCCCGCCTGCCTCAGCGCCTTCATCGCTTTGGCCAGTGCAGCGGAGCTAATGTTGCCGGGCATGTTGGAGTTTGACGGTCAGGTCAGCTATCAATGCTGGGAGGAATATGCATCGAACCTCTGGGGGGCGGCGGGTCCTCAATTGCCAAAGGAAGCGATGCAGGATCTCCATCGCGCCGCCGAAAACTGGCAATCGAACGATGGGAGTTCAGCCAGAATCGACTCTTTAGTCGCCTTTTTACGAAAACGGCACAAAAAGGGGCCGACGCAAAAGTTTCTGATCTTCGCGGGATTTTTTGGTCTTGGCGAGCGATTGGCGGAGTCGCTGGTCGATGCGTTTGGGAAAGCAGGCGTGGCGCGATTCACCTGGGACATGGAAACGAAAGCCAAGGAAAAAGCGGTGATGAGATTCAAGCGCGACTCCCAATGCTGGCTGATGATCTCGGATGAGACTGGGGGAGAAGGGCGCAATTTCCAGTTTGTCGATGAACTGATCCACTTCGACCTCCCGTGGCACGTCTCGAAGATCGAGCAGCGCATCGGTCGTCTGGATCGCCTGGGGCGCGTAAATCCCGAAGTTTGCTCCAACGTGTTCTTCGCGCAGGGTGATGAGGAAGATGGTTGGCTGGACTGCCTGGAATCCGGCTTCGAAGTTTTCGCACGCTCGATCAGCGGACTGGAGTTTGCGCTGGCCCAGCTCGAACGTCGGATTGCGCAGACCGCGATCAGCGAAGGCTACGACGGACTGAACTCGCTTGTCGGCGACATCAAGATCGGAGCGGAGACCGAGCGAGCTGAAGACGATGTTCAAGGCATGCTCGACGCGGCGTCGTTGGACCGAGCCAGCGCCGAGGTTTTCCGAAGGGCGCAGTCCACGCCGGAACGGGACGTCACTCTCGAGGGAGCTTTTTGTGACTGGTTTCAGTTCATCACGGGGAATGGGGCGCTGGCCTTCCCTCCGACCGGCGATTTTCCCGACAAAAGCATCGTGGAGTTTCGCCCGAACCAACTTCCCAAAGGAACCCTGCCACTTGCCCCCGGCCCGGACGGAGTGACACCGGATCGTTTGGGAACGTTTCGCCGGCAGATCGCACAGGAGAGACCGGATTTGGAGTTCTTTAGCGTCGGCAATGAGTTTTTCGACGCCGTTTGCAACTCCTTGCAGCAATCCATCAAGGCGCGCACCTACGCCGTCGAGTGCCAATCAACCCATGCGCCATGGCGCGGCTTCGAGTTCTCTTACCGTCCGAGCGGTAACCGCGACCTACTGCTTCAGCATCCGGGGCTTTTGAAACACTTGGACCGCGTGTTTGCAGTCCGGGTCGAACACAGCTTCATCGGCGAAGATTTGAAGCCGGCGGACAGCCCGGGACTTCTTCGTATCCGAAAGTCGCTGGCGAACGACGCAAAGGATGAAACTTGGAGGAACTTCACTCTCAACAACACGAGAGTGCAGTTGCTCGCAGACTATTATGCCAATCCCGGATGGGAAGCACTAGTCAACCGGGCCGAGGCCCTTGCTCGGTCACAGGCCAAGGACCATTTTGCGCTATCTCTCGCGGCAGTCTTCGAAAGCGAGCGTTCGAGGATAGTCGAACAGATCCGCCAGGCGAAGTTTGCCGGTGGTGATGGGTGGGAGGATGAGAACGCTGGATTGGAGGCGTTGCTCCTGGCCATTAGCGGATGGAACGTGGAATTGGACACCGCTGGTTTCCTTTCCGTGAATGGAGGAATCATCCCGTGACAGACCCGCTTGGAGAACTGAAAGATTCGCTTCGCCGCGGCGCGCCGCCGGTGGATTCGGGATCGATCAGACTTCCCGACGAACCATCGGCCGCTTACGCGGTGAGCCGTTTTTTCCTATCGTGGGCCCAGGCTGGAGGACTTGATGCAGATCAGGCTGTCCTATTCAGGCAGGCGTTGCGTTGGTTCGGGATTTCCTCGCTATTCTGCGGTCCCTCCCCCGTTTTAACTCCAGAGTTTGTCGGTCGCCTCAAGCAAGCAGGCGTGAACTGTGGGCCGGACGGGGAACTGCATGTTCGCCCCTTTGCTCCCTCTTGGTTGGCGGAAACCACGCACTGCGACGAAATGCCGCGGAAAAGAGCTCCAGACGAGAGCTTTCCGGCCGAGGCATATTTGCAATCGATCGGCTATGGGCGATGGCGTTCGCAGGCTCAGAAGGAAGCCGCCTGGGCAACTGTCACAGCTCCGCTGGGTTCCACGCGGGTAGTGGTTTTGCCAACCGGGTCGGGGAAGAGTCTGTGCTTCCAGTTACTGCCGCGATTTTCAGCAGGCCTCACAGTCGTCGTTGTTCCGACGATCGCTCTTGCTATAGATCAACAGGTCAACGCTGCGAGACTCTTTGCAGAGACGCCCGATGTAAATCCGCTATCCTTCGCATCGGACGACAATCCCGAGGCTACGGCGTTGGCCGTGAAAGAGAAAAGAACGCGGCTGCTTTTCACCTCGCCTGAAGCCTGTGTCTCCGGTCGCCTACGCCCAATACTCGACAGCTTTGCTAGCGTAGAATCTGGTTGGCTAAACAACCTCGTGGTGGACGAAGCGCATCTCATTGAGACGTGGGGCGCGCAATTCCGGGTAGAGTTTCAGGTCCTCGCCGCGGCGCGGCGCACCTGGCGGGCGGCGTCCGGTGGTCAACTGCGCACCTTCCTCTTTTCGGCCACAATGTCGAAGCACTGCCGCGAGGTGCTGCACAAGCTGTTTTCCAATGACGAGGTGCCGGGTGAATTCGTCTGTCAGCGGCTCCGGTCGGAGATTATGTATTATTCACACCGGTTCCCGGACAAAGGGGAGCGCGACGACGCTGCCGTCCAAGCGCTCTGGCAACTCCCGCGTCCGGCGATTCTCTACGTGACGGAGAAGGTCGACGCGGAGACCCTGTGCTCCCGCTTGCGAGAGACGGGTTTCCGACGCATCGCTACCTTCCACGGCGATACGCAAAAGAACGAACGCAAGACAATCCTCCGCCGCTGGAAAGGCAACGAACTCGACCTCGTGGTGGCAACTTCCGCGTTTGGCGTGGGCGTGGACAAGGGCGACGTTCGCGCGGTGGTGCATGCGTGCTATCCGGAGAATCTCGATCGCTACTACCAGGAGGTCGGACGCGGTGGCCGAGACGGCTGGTCCTCAGTCAGTCTGCTCCTTTCGGCACCGGAAGACCGAAAGACCGCCGAGGGGATCACGGTGAAACTAATGCGGCCTAAGTCCATTCAGGAACGCTGGGAGTCAATGTTTTCCCTGGCGGAGGAGCGCGAAGATCACGTCTATGCCCTCCCCATGGCTTGTCGGCGCACCGGCCTGATCGGCACACGCACTTATCGCGAGAACATCCGCTGGAACAAACGTCTCCTCCTGCAACTGGAGCGCGCCGGGCGACTGGAGTTCTCCGACCTCGACTACCGCCGCCCGGCCTCACCCGACGACGAAAGTGAGGAATGGGCGGTGGTGAGAATCAAGTCGTTCCAACCAAATACGCTCCGCCTGAGCACGCTCATCGACGAGCAGCGCAACGAAGAGGTCCGCCATTTTCGAGCAGGGCTGCTCCAAGTGGATGACTTCCTGGAAGGGACGAAGTGCGCCAGTCGCGTACTGGGGAAACTCTACGACATGCATCAAATCGGGTGTCCCGGATGCCCTTTTTGCCGGAGCCAGTCCCGGCAGCCGCCGGCATGCGAGCCGCTCGATTTCCCAACCGCGCCGCCGTGGGGTTCGCCGTTTCAATCGGAGTGGGTCGACGAGTGTCCGACGCCGCATGGGCTAGCGGGGCGCATCCAAGTCATCGACATGATCGCGCGCTGCGTCACTTCGAAAGGGCTACGGCAATTTTACACGCCGGAGTCCCATTTCGCCGCCGTGATGAACTGCTTCCACGACGCCTTTCCCAAAAACACGGCCGAGCTTCATCGCCTCGACTCCGTCACGGCGGGCTCCAGACTCAGTTCGGTCGCTCGCGTTCCCATTGTCTTCCTGCATCTGGATGCGATCAGCGCGCTGGCGCTCGCGCTCGGTCGGTCGCACCCAGCGGTTCACCTGATTTGCGGCGTCCGGAACTCCGCGGCGCACGGCGGGCGGGACGCCGTCGTTGATGAGAAGTTTCGCCGCTGGCCCTCGCTGGAGGCCTGGTTCGCAAAATCGCCCAGCCACTCTCTCCCATGTTTACCGACAACCCTGTAACCCCAGTTCGACTGGAGATTCTGGTCGACCTATTGCGCCAACAGAACCGAGGCCTGGCGCGTGGAGACATCTATCGATTGCTCCAGCCCAAACCTCTGGAGCCAGACCCCAAATTCGCCCCGGCCTCGGCCACGGTCCTCGCCGCCGTGGAGTTGGGGGTGGCCGAGGAAAGCGGCGGCACGCTCTCGCTCAGTGCCTCGGGCAAGCGGATCAAGGAGACGCGCGCCGCCGTCCTGCAGGCCTTCGAGGAAAAGGTGTTGGCGCGGACCGACGTCGAAAAATACTTCGCGCTCTTCTATTCCTATTATCTGAATCTCGGCAAAGTGGTCCATGCGCGTGCGAAGCAAAGCGGCGAGGAGTGGGCCAGGCAGTTCAACAAGGAGGTGTTTCTCGACGAGCCGCAGCCAAATCCATTTAACAAAGAGAAACTCACCGGGCTTCATCGGTGGTTTAGCTATGTCGGTCTCGGCTGGTACGATCAGGCGGACGAACTGCAAGCGAACCCTTACGAGCGCCTCCTGCGCGCGTTGCCGGGCATCTTCGTCAAAAAGCGTAAACTGAGCTCCGACGAATTCATGAAAAGACTAGCCGAAGCCTGCCCCGAACTCGACGGCGGCGAGCTGTTTCGGCAAGCCAACCGGTCCTGGAACGGCGCGGACAAGCAATGCACCCTCGGGCTGAGCCACGCCTTAATCGAGCTGCACGAGGATGGCGTGCTTCATTTGGACTGTCCCGCAGATTGCCAGGAGTGGAGCATGAAAGAAGCAGAGCCGCCGCGGGATGACGCCTTCAAGGGCGACCGCTTCGCGTCTGTCGAATGGAGGAAACCCTAATATGCCTTACCCGAAAGAACTCGGCCAGCCTTGTTGGGTGCCGGAGCAGGTCCGCAAAGTCATCTCCTTGACCGCGCACACGAGCGCCGAATCCGCTCCCTACTTTCTCGCGGCGCACTCGCCCTTCGCGCGGATCACCGATGCCAAAGCAGGCGGGCGTCAGTTGACCGAGGAGCAGGCCTTTGCCGAGCTATTTTCACCGGCGCGGGGCGAAGTGCAGGCGTTCGTGCGGGGCGAGCCCGGCACCGGCAAGTCGCACCTGATCCGCTGGCTGAAGCTACGTGCCGACCATGCGCAGGGGCAGCGCGAAGCGGGTTTCGAGCGCTTCAAGTTAGTCCTCGTTTCCCGCGGCAATGGCAGCCTGAAAGACGCGCTCGGCCAAGTCGTGGAGCAACTCGGGCCGGCGTTCCGGCAACACACCGCCCGCATCCGAGGCGCCATCGACAAATTGTCCGACCAAGCCGCGCGCGACACTTTGCTCTCCGCGCTTGCCCTCGAAATCGGCACGTATTGGCCGGCCCGCCATCCTGAAACGCCGCTGCCCGTCTCGCTGCAGCATCTGGCGGCCGCCTTGGGACCGACCACCGGCTTCGGCGCCTGGATGAAGCGCGACGGCGGCGTGATTCACCGGGTGATCCAGCGGCTGACAGAGGAGAGCTCGGTCGAGGATCGCGAGGATTTTCCGGCGTTTGCACCCGCCGACTTCAGCGTCGATATCGCGTTCCTCCGTCCCAACACCACGCCAGGCAACGTGATCGCCTTCGCCGAGGATCTAGCCGAAGAAGACGACCGCCGGGCTCTTGCCGCGACGATGCTGAACACGGCGCTCGCGGACGCGGTCCGCGGGTTGACCGGCCTCCGGGGTTCCGATCTGCTGGAGATCTTCACCGAGATCCGGCGCGAACTCGGACCGCAAAAGCAGTTGGCTGTGTTCATCGAGGACGTCTCGGTCACAGGCATCGACCAGGATATCATCAACGCATTCGAGCCGCGCGAGATCGACGGGCTGGGCCGAATGGTTGCCGTGCTTGGCATTACGAACAGCGCCTGGGATTCGACGCGCTTCCCGGACAACCAAAAGCAACGGGCGACTTTTGTCTTCGAGGTCGGAGGACAGGTGGCCGAATCTTGGGCGGCTGACCCGCCGGCCGTCGCGGCCTTCACCGCCCGCTATTTGAATGCCGTCCGCACGAATGATGAGGGGATCCGGAGCCTGGCCGAGGAGCGGTTCTCGGAGGATGTAACGCGTTCCGTCTGCGACGATTGCCCGGTGCAGAAAGAGTGCTTCCAAGTCTTCGAATATTCCGAGCTGCCGAATGGCGTGAAGATCGGGCTCTTCCCGCTGAATCCCGTCGCGCCCAAGGCGCTCCTCGGCTCGCTCAATGACGCGTATTACAAGTCGCAGCGCGGCTTGCTCGATCGCGTCCTGCTGCCAGCCCTCGACCAGTCCTATTCCGCGCTGCAAGCGCACGAATTCCCCCAACAGAATCAGTTCAGCGTGAAGGCACCGGCCTTCCGCTTTGACTGGACGGGCTTCGCCACGCGCTATCTCGGCGGCGCCCGCTGGACCGATCCACAGAAAACTCGTATTCGTTTCCTTGCTGGCTACTGGGCGAACGCTGCCACCGCCGGCGAGGCCGCAACCCGTCTGACGTCTGTCTTGGCGCCGCTCGGGCTGCCCCAATTCTCAAGCGAAGCCGCCCCTCCTGGTCCGCCTCCGACTGCCGGGCCTTCAGGCCCGCAGCCCCCGCCGCCCCCACCGCCTCCGCCCGACGATTCCGCTCTCCAGGATCTGCTGAAGGCCGTGGACAACTGGTTCGACGGCTCCAAGCTCACGAAGGATGCGGATTTTCGCAAGATGGTGGGAAGCCTACTGCGGAAGTCGATTGCCTGGCCCGATCAGCGCGGCACACCCATCACCGTCTCAGTGACCGGCGAGAGACGGCACATATGGGGGTACGCTTTCGTCAGGATCGAAGGGCAGACATCGAACCCCGCCAATCAGCTTTATTTCATCGAATTTGCGCGGAATGAGGAGACCCGGGATCTCCTCCAATCGCTCTCGCATTTCGAGCGCCGCGGCTCCTGGGATTTTACGCATGGCGAGCTGCACAAACGAAAAATTTCGCGCTGGTTGCGACGCCATCAGCCGCGCGTGATCGAGAGCCTGCGGCCTGATCCTTCCACCCTGGTCCAGTCGGCGCGTCAGTGCGCCATCCAGGCCCTTGCTGTCGCCGCGGCTTTGCGCGATCGGCGCAAGCTCCCGGCGGACGCCGCCGAGCGGATCGAGGCGCTCTTCGAGTCCATCTGGGACCCGGTTGCGAAGCCGGCGGTTCTCTCTGACGAGTTGCAGGAGATTGCTGCGGATCTCGAAACCCGGCACGCCTCGCTGCGCGGCTTGCTGGTCCGCGAATTCGGGGCGGGGCAGGGCGATGCGGCGCCCTCGGATTTCATCGATCCCACGCCGATCCTCGAAGTCCTAAAGGAATACGAAACTACGCCCGCCGTCGCTCCTCCGCCGCCGCAGGTCGCTAAGGGTTTTTGGCAAGCGCGGTTCAACTCCGTGAGCCGCCTGGAGGCCTATGCCACCCTCCGCGAGCGCATTGAAAAGGAGCGCTTGGCCATCGAGCGCGCGGTGGGGACCGTGCGCGCGTTTGCGACCGCCGCCGGCTTCGCGGGCGACAACCTGCGCGAGGCTTTAGGCGAATGCTTGAAGGACCTGGTGGAGGTCATTCGGATCCAGCGCGGAGGCCAGCACAACAGGGCCATTCTTCCGCTCGCCCATGAGGAGTTCGACGCGCTCTGGCAGAAAGGAATCCTGCGGGATTCGGATCTGCGCAGCTCCTGGGGCACTGCGGCCGGCAAGGCGATTGAGGTCTCTGCGGAGCGCGATCCCGCGAGCCTGCTCGCGTTCAATCCCGCGCGGCTGAAAGACTGCGTCGCCACGCTGCGCACCGTGGAGCTATTCCTCGAGCTCGTCGATAAGCACATGGAGGAAGAGGAGAGCGATCATGGAGCGACCGGCGACAGCCAAGCGAAATTGCTGGAGGCTCTGCAACAAATCGAAAACTTGGTGCCGGGCGACTCTCCGGAAACTGCGGCCGACGAATGAAAACCCTAGCGAATTTCAAGACCCGATTGGAAGCACTGCCCCGCATCCGCGAGGCGCGGCAACACGAGGCCCACTACGCCGAATTCTCAAAGAAGTGCGAATCCGCGGGCGACCGCTTACGCAGGGCCGCCGACGCGTCTGTGCATGCCCCGGCGGTCCTCCCGGCGTCCGGCTACGGCGCTGCCCTCACCACCATTCGATCAACGAAACGGATGGCGACCCGGCTGAAGGAGAAGCTGTCCGCCGAACCGGCCGCCATCGTCGAGAAGAACACAGAGACGAGCTTCATCCGTCTCTTCGATAACGCAGCCACCGCGCTGAAATCCTGCCAGGACGCATGGGAGAACGAATTGGAGGCGAGGATCAAGAACTGGCAGGCCATCGCTGAGGTGGTGGCGAAGCTCGGGGAGGACGAGGAAGCAAAGGCGCTGAAGGCTAAGTCGATTCAGCTCAAGACCGCTATCGAATCGCTCTCGGCCGCTAAAGACCAACTGCCACAAACCGCGCCAGATACCGTCCGGGTCCAGCGGGACCTTGCGGATCTGCAGGAGGCCGTCTCCAAGCTCGGGCTCGACACCCCCTTCGGAAAGTTCCTCCAAGACGCCGCCTCTCCCGCGGGCGCGGACTTGAGCGCCGCCCAGGCCGACGAAGTTTCGCGGCAGATTGCGGACCTGAAGCTGTCCAAAGTCTTCCGAGTCCGCCTCTCGTCTTAGCCATGCCACTACAGAACTTCGTCAGCGAATTCTTGACGTTCCTTGAAAAACGCGAGGAGCGCCTGATTTCTTGGGGGTTTTACAATGTCCGCTGGACCGCCGCCGACATCGACGCTGCGTTCCCTGTTGAGGCGCCGGAGGTCTTGCAACTGGCCTGGCAAGAGTTTGCCAACCAAGGGCGGACGCTCCCCTCGCTCATTCAGCAGATGCGGCAGCGCAATCTCCTCTATCTCGTCCCCGATACGTCCCCTGACGCCTATCGCACCCGCTTTGCGGAAGGGGTGCGTCTGCTCGCCAACCTTCGGCAGATGTTCAAGCAGGAGGACTGGGCCACCGGACCGCGCTTGGTTTCGGACATCAAGCTGCACGTCACGGCCCGTCAATATCCCCGGCGCGACCTGACTGCGGACGCTGTCTGGGAGCGCCTGCAAGCCAAGTGCCCCAGCGGTCATATCGACTTGATGCGGCGATGCTTTTTTGCCCTCGCGGATCGCGGCGGTTCGCCCATGAATTTTGCCGGATTTCAGGTCCGCGCGTTCGAGCATATCCTGGAGCGGTACGGTTCGGCCGGGTTTGGTGGCTCGGTCGTTTGCGCTGGGACAGGTTCCGGCAAGACCAAGGCCTTCTATGTTCCGGCATACTTGCGGATGGCTCCGGAGCTACGATCGGCCCCATTTACGAAGGTCATCGCGATCTATCCGCGCAATGTGCTTTTGGCGGATCAACTGCGCGAGGCCATCGCCGAAGCGGAAAAGCTGCGGCCTGTCTTGAGTGCAGCGGGCCTCCGGCCCATTCGTTTTGGCGCGTTGCTGGGCGATACGCCATTTCAACGTTACTTCGATGCCGCGACTCCGAAGCACTACCACTGGAAGCGGCGTGGCAACGGCACCGTCATTCCTTATTTGAAATCACCAGTGGACGGCGGTCGCAGCGACCTGATCTGGCGCGACGCCGATCGCAAGGCCGGGCGCACCTGCCTGTACCGGGAAGGACAGACTCAGCCCGATGTGCCGTCGGGTGTGCTGGCGCTAACGCGGGAGGAATTGGCCGAATCGCCTCCCGATGTCCTGTTCCTTTCGCTGGAGATGCTCAATCGCGAAATGTGCAACCCGCAATGGGAGCAGACTTTTGGCATGCAGCGCGGGCCTGACCGCTCGCCACGCCTTCTCCTGCTCGATGAAGTCCACGCCCACGAGGGGTTGACGGGCGCTCAAGTCGCGTGGGTCCTGCGCCGCTGGCGCCATTGGGCACGCGTGAAGTCCCTGCACGTAGTCGGATTGTCCGCCACGCTCCGCGACGCTCCGCAGCATCTGGCACGGGTCGCCGGTCTCTCGTCAGCCCAAGTGCTGGAATTCCGGCCCACTCCCGGATTGGACGGGGCCGGCGAGATGGAAGCGGAAGGTGCCGAATACAACCTGGCCATCAAGGGCGACCCGGCTGCTGGAGCCTCGCTGCTCGGCTCCTCCATTCAGGCGGGAATGCTCCTGGCCCGTCTGCTGACTCCGCGCACGCAGGGACCAAGCGGCGACAACGTGGAGATTCGTCCGGAGGTGTTCTTCCGAAAGAAGGTATTTGGCTTCAGCGACAATCTCGATTCGGTGAACCGTTGGTTCAGCGACATGTCCGATGCGGAGTCGTCGACCTGGCGCCACCCTTTGCTGGCCTCGCTGCGACAGCTTCCCGCGGGCACGCCGGACCACATCCGGCGCCGGCGTGTGGAGGAAGGGCAGCTTTGGGAACTCCCGAGGCTGATCGGGCACAATCTGGAGCGACCGCTGACGGTGACGCGCTGCAGCTCTCAGGACCCTGGAGCCGATGCCAACTCCGACCTGATCATCGCGACGAGTTCACTCGAGGTGGGGTTCGATGATCCCGATGTCGGCATCATGCTGCACCACAAGCGACCTACTTCGATGTCCTCATTCATTCAGCGAAAAGGGCGGGCCGGGCGGACCCGAGGCGCGCGCCCGTGGACGGTGGTGGTGCTCTCCGACTATGGTGCAGACCGCTGGGCATTTCATTCGGCCGAGCACCTCTTCCAACCGGAAGTGGACTCATTGGTCTTACCAACGCTCAACCCATACGTGCTGCGCGTTCAGTTGGCTCAATACCTCATCGATTGGATTAGCCGCCGACTGGGCGGCACCAGCAGCGCCTACAATTACCTTAAGGGGCCGACGAATTATCCGCCCGAGCGTCAAGTCCAGGACCGCGCGCGTGAGCTGCTGCGGGGGTTGCTCGATCAAGGTCAGGCATGGAAAGAGTTTGAGAGAGATCTGTTTCGATTCTTCCGCTTCGCCAGCGTTCTCGGTGAGGAGGCCGCCCGCGAGTTGCTGAATAATCTTCTGTGGCACGAACCTCGCCCTTTGCTGATGCAGGTCGTCCCGACTCTCTTGCGCAAGCTCGAGACCGATTGGGCTTACACATACCCGCCGGCCGGAGCGACGAAGGAAGACGCCGGCGCCGGTCGGCCTCTTCCCCAGTTTATCCCGAAAGCCACTTTCGCCGATCTGGATGTCGGCGAAGCGGTCCTCGGACTGGAAGCCCACGGCAGAATGGAGCGTTCACCGGAGACGATGGCGATTGCGCGTTTGCTCTGGGAGGCGTGTCCGGGGCGAGTCTCCAAGCGGTTCGCCACGGTGCAGGGGGAGCCCGGTTATTGGCACCCTCACTCCACGGCTCTGCTGCCGGGGCAAAACGTCGTCTCCGTGGACGCGATTTTTCCGCGGCACACTTTTCTGGAAGCAGTTGGCGGCGTTTCGGTCTTTCAACCGGATGCGGCGCAAGCGGTCCACCGTCCCAAGGAACTCAACGACACGAGCAACGCCATGTGGCAGTGGCAGACACTCGCCCGGGTCCAAGGCGATGGAGAGTTGCTGCCGGTCCGCGAGGCCAATCCGTGGCGCACGGTCTTCAGCGACGCGCGCGCCTTTCTTCATTCGAACGCCGAGTGGATCGAAGTGCTGCGCTACTCCGAGGAGAACAGCTTCGAAATGCGCCGTCAGAAACTCAGCATTTCCGGTTCGCTCCACTTGCAGCGGACACAGGCGGATGGCGCCGTGGAGCGCCAGGCGGTCGGCTTTCGTCTCCGGGTGGATGGCATCCGCTTCGTCCTCGGCGCCGGGCATCTTGACTCGCGTCCGCCCGCGTCCGGCGCGATTATCGAGAGGTTTCGCGCGGACTATTTCAAGCACTCGATCGCGGTGTCTCCGGCGCTGCGCGGGTTCGTGAATGGCTTTCTGGCGGATTGGCTGGCCCAGATGTCCCTGGCCATGTTGACCGCGACCGCCCTGCTGCAAAAGCTGGCTCTCCCTCAGGCGCAGCAGGCTCTGCATGGTAAGAGACCGGAGGCCGCCGCGCGCGTTCTCGATGTCATTTTTCAAATGCGAGGCGTCAGCGCCACAGGGGTAGAGGAAGATGCGCGATTACGCACGACGCTTCTCGATCTTTGGAACAACGCCGTGATCCGCGACGAAATCGTCCGGCTCGAGCGTGGGCTGTGGGACGTTCCGGACAATGGGTTCACGGCGTGGGTGCGCCAGCGCTACGCAGCCTCGCTTGCGCAAGCCCTGTGCGCGGCGATGATCAGCCTCGCGCCCCAGGTCAGTGAGGATGAATTGGTGGTGGATGTCCTTCCCCGAGTTGACCGCGGCTACGACCTCACGGTCACCGAGTCTTCGCCGGGAGGTCTCGGCCAGATCGAAACGATCGTCCGGGAAATGCAACGTCAGCCACGACGATTCCTGGACGGGCTGGAATTCGCCCTGGCCCATTGCCCGCGCGAGCAAACGGCCACCGATCTCCTCTCGATCGCCCGGGCGGCGGCGCACGAGATCGGCGGCGAGATATCCACCGCCTTCGATCAGGTTCGCAACGCCGCGGGCTTCGCCGAGTTGGAGGCCGCCAAGGGCCAGCTCCAGGGAGCCATGCAGGCCCGAGGATTCCCAGCGCAACGAGGCCTCGTCGTCTCCGTGGTGAACAAGCTGCTGCGCCCGGCCTCTGATTTCACCAGCGATCGCCTCGTCTTTCGCCTGAACCGCTCCTGGCGCCGGCGCTCGGTCAGGCTGGGCCTGGCCGTGCCTCTGCGCACCTTTGCCTACACCTGCGCGCAGCACTCCAGGATCGGACCATTCATCGGCAGTTATTTCCAGACCATCGGTGGGGAGTTGCCCACCGCGCCGCAGATGTTTGCGCAGATGCAGCAGTTCCTATTTGAAACCTGCGAAGATAGCTGCCCCGAATGCCTCAACCAGAGAGGCCGATTCTACGATCTCGGGTACCCATCGCGCGCGCTGGCCCGCGAATGGCTCGGCATCGAAATCCAGACCGTGTCGCTCGGCGATTTTCCCGCGGATTGGCAGGACCGTGCGCGCGACATTCTGAGGAACGACGGGCGGGTGCGTCTCGTGGCAGGACCGGCCCAACGGGCCATCCTCGGAGACGCCTTGCCCCGGTTCTTTGTGGAAGAAATGGACTTGGAATCCCTCCGCGTACCGGTCTCGGTCGCGAGAATCGAACAGGCGGCCGACCGCATTTCCGTCGTGCTGCACATCCCGGACTTTGTAAATGGCTAGCCGCGATATTTGGTCACGCGCCGGGAGCTTGCAGGTTCGCGACCTGCTCGCTTCGCTGCTGTCTGCGCGCCTTTTGGCGGAAGCGGGTTCCGACCCGCTCTATGTGTGCTCGCCTTACCTGACAGACTTCCCCGTGTTCGATAATGCATTCGGTCAGTTTCAGCCCCTATTTCGTCATCGCCCTGAATTCGGAGAGCGCGCCCAAATCGTGTTCAGCCAGGTCTTGGTCGAGCTATCCAGCCGCATGCCCGTGAGGCTGATCGGCGTGCCAGGGGAATATGCTGATGCATTCCTTCGGGACGCAGTGCGGATGGATAGCCCGAATATTTCTGGCCGTTATGCTTCTGATCTCTATCACGAGAAGGGACTGCTCTGCGCAGCGTTCTACTTGGAGGGGTCCATGAATTTCACTTTCAGCGGCGTCTACCGCCGTGATGAAAAGATCACTGCCCACACGCCGGATACGACCGCGGGCCAGCAGAAAATTGCCGCGGCCACGCTCGAGTTCAACCGACTGTGGGAGACCCGTGCGGGGTCAGAAATTCCTCGAACCTGATGAATGCCGGCCCCGTCGCTCCGCTGATTGCTGACTTCGCCCAGAATTGGGCGGCCCAGCAGCCTGAATTCGCCGTGACAATAGCCGGGCAGGAGGTTGAAGCAGAAGAGGGTCACCCGCTGTTTGGCGAGTTAGTCTCGCTCTGTAGCGGTCGCCCCGCTTCTTTGCCTTACTTTGCGAAGGCCACTGAAGTGGTGTGGTGCACCATAGCCCCGGACAGCGACGCGCTTCGGCAATCTGTTGCTGCGCTAAATTCCTGGGTTCTGCCGAGTTTCGGCGGAACTGGGTCGGAGGATGGTTACGTTCAGCCGCAGGCCGCCAAAGGTGGTTTGGCCGCCAGGATTATCGCCGCATCTCCGGATGGCTATTACCGGTGGCGTTGCCCGCGGACCAAGTTGCCGGAAGTTGTCGAGAAGCTTCGCTTGCAACGCAGTTTGGAGGCCATTCGTCCCGCCCGCACTCGTCCTCCGCGCCCATCGCCCTACGAACTGCGCGCTCGTTTCGCCGCGGCCCTGCTGGTGGGCGATCGGGACGGGGCCGAGGAAATCATTCAACTCTTGGATTCGTTGCAACTGGAGACGGCGGTCAACACCCAGTTCATGCGCATCCGGTTGTGGCATCATTTCAGGGAGCACGAGCGGATTCGCGCCCACTCCGATTTGCCTCACCTATTGGCGCAACCCTTGCCTCCGCGCGTGCGCGCATGGATCGACGAGGCGTTGGCGATTGAACCGGCAGACACGGCAATTGAAGTGCCTGCCCCCGCGCCCCTCGCGGCGGAGGAACCTCCGACCGTGCCCGTCGAGAGCACGTGGGCGGATTGGTTCAATTACCTACGCAGCGGAGAAAGAGCCGCGGCAGAACTTTTCCTCGTGGAGCATCGCCGACAATCGCCTGACGAACTCAAACCGGCCGAAATCAGCAAACTCGTAACCGCTATCGAAGAACTCTTTCTGGATGACGCGCTGCGGGAACGAGAGCGGGATTTGATCACGCCAGGCGTCGCAGAGTTCTTGGAAGAATTTGTGCGGGAACCGGAGTTCCCCCGCGTCGGATTCGGCGATCTCTACCTCGCATTGCTACGCGTCTGGTCCACCCTTCACGCGGGAAACTCTTCGGGCCAACAGCATGGCAGCGTCCTGCTCGAACTGGCGAGTGCCGCTTTGCAACTAAACCGGGCACCAAGCGAAGTCCTCAAGACCATTGAGCATTGGTGGGAAGCGCGGCCGTCGCGCAGTCAGTTGCCCTTTGCCCTCGACGCCATCGAACTTCTCGAGCGCGAATTTCCAAATCCTGAAGCCCCTGCCAATCTTTGGCTCGCCGCCGCCGATCTGATCCTGCGCAGTCCGGACGTTTTACTTTTTTCGGAGAAGACACTGTGGCGGCGGGTTGCTAAGCGACTGGGTATAGATGAAGCCACCATCGGGCAATACCTTCCACCCGAGGAGGAAGAAGCCGAACAGGATGATCCTCTTGCAGAGGCGCAACTGCGGCACATCGCCATTATCTGCATGCGTGAACCGCAGGCCCGCGAAGCGGCCGCGCAAATTGCCGCCCGCACCGGGGCACAAGTCACACTTGTCACAAGCAAAGCCGCCGGGTCAGAAACTGACCATGCCAGAACTGCCGACGTCGTCCTCTTTGTCTGGTTGGCAACGTCCCACGCTGTTTTTCGCGCATTTGACGGATTCGACAGAAAGCGCTTCTGCTACGTTCAAGGCACCGGCGCATCCAGTATCGTCCGATCCTTGGAACGCTGGGCGATGGACTAATTCGTGAGTCGGTAGCAGTTCACCAGGTGGTTGGCCAAAGCTTCGATGTCACGAGGGATGTTCTGAATGTCGTTCCATCGGCGCGTCATGCCGCTACCAAGATTCCACTCGCCTGAAGTCCACTTACAGTGACCCTGCAACTTGGCGAGTTCGGCTGCGAAATGATCCTTCTCTGGAATAGGTGTGTCAGCAAGACGGTCGCAGATCGCGTCCATGATTAACCCCAAACTGATGATGCCAGCTCCGTGCGTGAGTCGAGACTTCGACGGTGGTAAGTCCCATTCTGCGGGAAACGTCGCTCGCACCGCGCTCCAATAGTTGGTGAGAATGGCGAGCATTGACGGCACGTCGTCGGACGCGATTCGACGGTGGCGGAAGAGCACGCCGTTGCTCAGGCTGTTGTCGAGCATCCGCATGACAGACGAACTCGCGATGTAGCCCGATGGCATCGTGGGCGTTTTGATGCGGCCCTGGAATGGCGACAGTTCCTGATGATTGAGGTGATTCCGCAATTTTAACGGAAACTTGCGTTTCTCCTTCGTCGTATCGAGGAGCGCGTCGGTCTCAGGAATGAGTTCGTCGATCAGATCCTTGGGTAGTGGCTTCGCGGAGTTGACCCGGATGAAGTGCTCTCGTTGCGCGCGTTCATCGGCCGCGATGAAGCCGACGACGCACATCGGGAAAGAACCGATGTTGGCCTCTTGTATCGCGGTCATCCGCTGCTGCCCATCGACGATCCAACCGGCCTTGTCAGCGTCGTGAACGTCGGCATCCACCGGAATTTCAAGGTGTCCGAAACCGCTATCAGAACCGTTGGACTGCGTTTTGATGAACCTAACCCGCTCATCGAACGCGATCACAATCGCGTTTGGGATCATGGAGTTTTGCGATTCGAGATAATGACGAATCTCCCCGATGTGGCTGATGACCTGTGGGCGTTGGTAGCCTGCGAGTTCCTGATGTTCGCCACGCTTGATGCGCGCAATCGAAGCGAACAGCGGTATCTTCTTACCGTTAATGATGAACGTGTAGAGTAGGTTCTCGTTTTGGCGAAACTGGATCGCGGGGACTTTGATTGAGGACATAGGCGTGATAGCGTGCGGTTAAACGAGAGCGGGTTGGCAGGTCTCCCGATTCGTCAATTGGCGAACCTTCCGATAGAAGACGTGCAGGTTGTGAAAACCACGGCGTCGATTGCGTTCGGCACCACGGAACAGCATCACATGCACGCCGAGCGCAGTGCAGATTTCGCAGCGGCACCGCTTCCAAGGCATATCTGTAAGCACGCGAAGATATGCGTCGCGGCGTTTACTCGGTTTCCCGGTCCCTAAGTGGAGTTCATCGTAGCCGAGGAGCAATTTTAGAATGCGGTCGGTATCACCCTCACCACGATCCAAATCTGCAAGACCTTGCAGGCAGTCCCGCTCAAACTTCCGAGCGACTTCTTGCCGAACTTTCCCGGAGAGGATGGCAGCTTTTAGCTTAGCGTTTCCCTCAACCTGGGGCACGCGAAGAGCAATGTAGGGATCTGTGACGGTATGGTAGTTGTCGGTGTCAGATTTGAACGCTTGAAGGAGTGGAGAAGTGCTGTCGAAACTCACCACGCCATAATCGCGGAAGGCAGTGAATTGCTCGCAACGCGTCACACCGAGAAGATGCAGGCGCGTGGCAGCTTTGAGAACCGGTTTGACCGCCGCGAGGGTCGCCAAAATGTCTGGCGTCTTCATTGGCACCATGCCGCCCATTGCGATGTAGGTGTAGCCGATCTTTTGAAGCTCGGTGACAGCGTGGGCGTATGATCGCGGACTCCATCCCTGTGCTACGCCGACTGGTTGGAACCTGACGCGGTTGCGATCACACTTCGTAAAGAATTCAGCCGCGCATTCCAGCGTCAGATGTTGGCGATCACGAAATTCTTGATTCACTTCCCTTACGCCGTCGAAAGCGGCATCAAAACCTAGAATTATGTGATCAACAGAGATTCCGAGATCGATTCCGCATCGTTCATAGAAGTCGATCACGTCATCCACTGAGAAGGGCGGCGCCGCGGCATCCTTGTAACTAAAGGCTCCACAGTCTCCCATGACCTTGAGGTGTGAGAGCCTCTTCTCGTCAATCCGGAGAAACTGGCGCGCCCCGAGTCGCAGCAAGCGCTGCTTTTGCGCGAGCGTGTATCGCTCGTCCACGATGGCGCGCGAAATCAGGATTCCATCGTATGGAGGATGCGCAAATATCTCGTGCGGGTAGCAGTCGTCACGTTGTCGCAGACGAGTGATGCCGCGCCGCTCGGTGTGGAAGTCGAACGACGGATCAACGAGATCCTGCGAGTCTGGAAAGAAATACTGCATCAAAGCTGTGCCTTTGCGCCGAGGTAGGCTCTCACGAGCAGATTGCTCAACCCGCCGATATGACGTGGGACGCTTTGGAGTTCGTTCCAGCGCAGATTTCCAAGTTCCTCCCAAGCTCCATCGGTCCAGCGGCAGATTGGAGCGATCAACTTCAATTCCCGTTCCACACGGTTCACGCTCAAGCCTTCTGCGGCCGACAGGTGCCCTATGATACGATCCATGAGTTTGCCCATCGCAATCAAACCGGCGCTGTGCATCAAACGACTCTCGGTGGGTGGCCTTCCCCACGCGTTGGGGAAAGTGTTCTTCACCGCGCTCCAATAGGTGATGAGGATGTTCCAAATGCGATCAACATCCGCCTCGCCAGTCGTGACATTCCGAAACGCGAACAGACACCCCGATGACCCGAGATTATCGCGGAGAACTCGCTCAAAGGCCGTGTCCTTGACGGCAGTTCGTTTCTTGGCCTCCGGAGTAAGAGACTCGCGACGGATGAGTCCTTGGAACGGAGAATTTTCGCGGGAATTGAGGAGGTTGATGAGTTCGGACGGGAGCTTTCGAGGGGAGGTCTTGGCCGAAATCGGAATCGAAACTTCAGCGAGCAATTCACTGATGATTCCTTGGCGCAACGGACGAGAGTTATTGATGCGCACAAACTGTTCGCGTTGAACTTCCACGTCGTCGGTGATGAAGGCGCAGACGGGAACAGGAAAGTCCTGCCGCTTCGAGCGAGAAAGTGCGAGGGCGCGTTGCTGCCCATCCACAATCCATCCCGGCTTCGGGTCATTGTCGCCGGGAATCGGGATGGAAATCATTCCTGCCGTCGAAACACCATCGTGGACACGTCTTCCGCGTGAACTCGTGAATTCTACTTTCGACGAGAAAGCGACGATGATCGGGTGTGGAAACAGTGGGGCCTCGGAATTCAGATAGTCCGTGATTTCAGCCACGTGCTTCTTCACCTCAGGTCGCTGGTAGCCGAGCAACTTCCCGGAGTCGTCGCGCGAGAGTCGTGAAATATCGGCAACGGCGGCGATCTCCCGACTCGTCAGTGCAAACTGATAGAGTGGCATCAATTGGCTCTGCTCGAGGCGAGTGGCTCGACGCTCTAGGACAGCGCGGGGGCGTTTTGAGCCATTGGCACGATTCGATTTATACAGCGTTTGTGAGGGCATTTTATGAGGTTACGGTTTTTCTGAAAAGCTTCCGGAAACGCTTCATCTCGCAGGCGCACCCCGAGTTCCTGAGCGAACGGAGCAAAGTGGTGTAAGAGCGAGCGTCGTCCGATTTCGCGGCTTTCTCGATAAAACGAACGACTTGCGAATCAGTCATGGGATCGCGTTTCGGAATATCGCGTGGTGTCGCCTCAGCACGAAGGTCAGCGATGAAGGCGCGAACTTCATCCAGACAGAGTTTTTCGGTCGGGATGCTTTTGAAGATCTCCGCCGCAAGTCGGACGTTGAGTGAAACGAGAGCGCCGCCAAGCAACGTCTGGAGGTCCGCGGGCGCGGACAACACGTTCCCATTGAGATCGCCATGCCGCTTTTTCCCCGTCGAGATCACGATGAGATTCTGTGGGTTTGCGAGTTGCCGGCGGGCGCGAGCAAGATCATCTGAGATGGCGTCGAGGTAATACGGCGACAGGGCGAACAAGTGAATTCGAAGCGGCCATTTTTTCACCGCATCGCTGATCGAGCGAACGCCAGACACCCCCGCTGGACGCCAGGCGCCAAGCTGATTCCACCACTCCACATTCTCCGTCGGTCCTGACTTACCCTTCTCAATCGCCACGGAGTCCGCTTGACCGAGTGCAAAGGTCGCCGCGTAGGGCGCTAGAGAAGTTTCAGTCGAAACGAGACCGTAGCCGGCAGAGACGACAAAACTGAGCAGTCCACTGCCCGCCTCAGCCTCCGCGAGACCGCGAACCACACTCCAATGCCCTCCGCAGTAGAGTTCCATCGCTGTCCGCCGTTCTCCCTTCCAAGCGTCGATTCGAGAGCGCCATTGCTCCGCCCGCTTCTCCGCATTGCGCGACAGCGATGCCACGCTCAACGACGCTGCCGCCGGGAGACTCTTCGTCATCGTGCATGAGGTGTAGAAGCAAACTGCGGTCATCGGATTTATGACGAAGGATTCCATGCCGCTGTTTCCGATGCAACTAAAAACACGGAAAGTGCATAGCGAGTATATGCAGCAATTCTGCACTTTAATGCCTTCTGGTCACGACGTCCTCGAAGCGAGTCGCTCAGCGATTCAACCCCGGCGGTATTCAGCCTTCAATCCCGTGGTCTTCCTTGTGCGGACGACCGCGCAGGCGGAGTGATTGTGGATGCTCTCGTGAGTGAACTACCCTCACGATTTCGCTTCCATAAATTTCCTCAACTCGAACGCACGACGGCGAACGCGTTGTGGTCGTGAATGCTCTCGTGATTCACGGCGCGCACCGTGAATTTCACGACTCGCTTGTCTTTTTTCAGGAGTAGCGCCGCGTTCCGCACGACGTCTTCTACGAAGACCGGGTTGTCGTAGGCTTGCATCGTGACGTGCCTTTCATCAGGCCGTTTGAGCAGGGCATAAACCGGAGCTGAACCGGAGCGCTCAGCGATCTCGATCAGTTCTTCAATCCACAGAATCTCCCACTCGCCACGGCGGTTTTTGCGGGTGCGGACTTCGAGCGTCACGTAGCCGCGTTGGTTGTGAGCCCCGTAGTCGCTGATCTCCTTGCTGCACGGGCAAAGCGTCGTCACTGGCACTTCAACCCGCAGGGCAAAGTCGTCCTTTTTCCCATTGGACTCGCCAAGGAACGTGCAGTCGCAACCGACCTTGGCGGGGGCGCCGGTGGCAGGGGCGCACTTGGTAACAAAATACGGGAATCGCACTTCGATATGCGCGCTCTCAGCATCGAGGCGCTGCTTGAGATCGTGGAGGATGAGCGGGAGCGTGCGCATCGTTACTTCCCCCTCGTGCTTTGTGAGCACCTCCAGGAAGCGACTCATGTGTGTGCCCTTAAAGTGATGCGGCAAATGAACCGACATCGAAATCTCGGCCACCGTCGCGAAGGGTTTGCCATCGCGATCCATGACCTGGATCGGGTAGCGCAAATTCGAGATTCCGACCTGGTCAATCGGCACCCCACGCTGGTCGCGGCCGCTCTGGACGTCTTTCATGCTGAGTATTCCGCCCATGAGGTGGCAGTTTCCCAAACTCGCACCGCGACGAGGCGTGTATCAGCCCGAAGCGGATAACGCGCGTCTTGTTTCTGGGCGTAAGCGAGAAGGGCGCTGGATGAGCGCTCGAAGATGGTTCGGGCCATCACCTCGGTGGTAGGGTCCTGATTCTCGAATCCGATGACACGGTCACCGTATCGCTGTTTGAATTCCGCGTAAGCAGGGTCACTCGTATTCATGCACATCGCGTGGTCAAACGTATCCAGCCAATCTCCGACGGCGTCCTTGATGATTTTGAAGTCGCAGACCATCTCGTTCTGGTCGAGTTGAGTCGCTTCGAGCACGAATTCGACTTTCCGGGTATGACCGTGCGGGAACTGGCACTTGTCAGGATGCTTGGACAGCATGTGCCCGTTTTCGATGTCGATGGTCTTGCAGATTCGGTAGGGCACGGTGTTCAGGTTCCTCGGGTGTTCCCGAAAAGTTCAATGTGAAGGCGATTGCAGTAGCGGTAGCCACGCTGCTTGCAGAGGTCGATGAGCGATTCATCGCGTCCGCGGATGGTGCCGAGATCAACGCCTTGCGGCATCAATTGGACCCTGTGAGGAGGAACCGGCGAGCCGATTTGCCCGAGGAGATTTTCGATCTCCTCAATGTCCGATGACTGCTCGACCACGAACTTGAGCTGGAATGTGTGGCCCTCCATCCATTCGCGGAGAATCTCGGGCTGGAGCCGTGATTTTTCGTGACGCTCGCGCCATTCCTCGACGATCTCGCCTTCCAGCGGAGTCGAGTTGCGAAGCTTCGGGCTCAATGAAGCGAGATCGCAGGCAATCCCCTCCGGCGCGACTGTTCCGGCTGTCTCGATGGTGATGTGCTTGCCGGCCTCCCGAAACTGTTTCGCCAGGTCATGAATGCCCTTGGCGACCATCGGTTCTCCGCCAGTCAAAACGACGTGCGCCGCTGGAAACGCCCCGACTCTCTCGACAACTTCCTCGACGCTCATCTCCTCGCCTTCCGGGTTCCATGAAGCGTATTTTGTGTCGCACCAGCGGCAGCGCAAATTGCAACCCGAGGTACGGACGAAGACCGACGGCACGCCAGTCAACTCGCCTTCACCCTGGATGGAATGGAAGATTTCGGAAATTAACACGTCAGACCGTTGCGGGTTTTGCAGGGAGAGGCGCCGTGCTCTCGTAAACCGTGGGATCTTGAAGACCCGCGACCTCGAACGCTTCACGGCGTTCGACGCACGTCCCGCAGGTCCCGCAGTGGACGTCCTTCCCCTTGTAGCACGACCACGTCTTCGAGAAATCAACCCCCAATTCATGGCCACGGCTGGCGATTTGCGCTTTGGTGAGGTTGATGAACGGACGGAGCAACTGGACTTCCGCGTAAGTTCCCAAGCGGATCGCGTCGCCCATCGCCTTCATAAAGGCCTCACGGCAGTCCGGGTAAATCGCGTGATCCCCGGCATGGGCGGCGATGATCAAGCCGTTTGCCTCTACGCTTTCGGCGTAGCCGCCAGAAATCGAAAGCATGATGCCGTTGCGGAAAGGCACGACCGTCTGCTTCATCGTCAGTTCCTCGTAATGCCCGTCGGGGATCGCGCCACCGGACTGGAGAAGGTCGGAGGCGAAAAGCTCGTTGATGAACGAGAGCTTGATGACCCGGTGAGGGACGCCGAGTCGCTCGCAGTGGTGAGCAGCAAACGGGATTTCCTTGTGGTTGTGCTTTGAGCCGTAGTCGAAACTCAGTGCTCCGACGACTTCGTGCTCTTCCTGAGCGTGATACAAGGCCGCGACGGAGTCCATTCCACCGCTGACGAGGACGACGACTTTGATTTTGCTCATGCTTTTGTGCGCTTTCGTAACGAAGGTTTCGCTCTCTTGCCCGGGGAGCGATTTCCGTCTGAGGGGTCCGGGTATTCAGCATCCACAATCACGCCGATTCCGCCGCGCGGCGCAAACTCACCATGAACAACCGCATGGCGCGGCCGGCACGCCTCCACGAGGTCATCGAGAATCCGATTCACGATCGCCTCGTTAAACGCGCGCGTGCTCCGAAATGAAGCGAGGTAGAATTTCAGCGATTTGGTTTCGATGCAGAGTTCGTCGGGAACGTATTCAATTCGGATCTTTGCGAAATCGGGCTGACCCGTGACCGGGCACATGGAGGTGAATTCGCCGCACTCGAAAGTGATCCAGTAATCGCGCTTGGCGTTTTCGTTTCGGAAAGTTTCCAGAGTCGCCGACTTCGGGTGCTCGGGAAATTTTGCCGTGTGTCCGAGAAGCGAAAGACGAGAGTATTTTTTGGGTGTGGTCACGGGCTTCAGAGTCGAATGAGGATCAGATTCAGTATTTCGGGAAGAGTGTGACGACTCGCCGAGGTTCGAGCAACCCGCATCAGCGAAATGCTCCAACGGCTGCCATGCTTGCTTCAGTGGGCGTTGACTACGACTTGCAGCACTGGCGGGTATTTCCGCAGTTTGTTCGCTCCTCTTAACAAAGAACGAGATCCGCGATACAATTCCAAATGGGAATCAGCCGCGCATTTCGCCTGGCCACCATAGAACCTTCACAGGAGGAAAACGCCATGTCCCGATTCGTGGATTTCAAGGCGGTGAAGGCTGCCGTCTCCATGCTCCAAGTGCTCGAAGGCTACGGCCTTGCCGAATCGTTCAGGCGCACTCCGAGGCGTCGGAGGACATCACCACCCACCCAATATCTAAAAAAAACGCAGGTGCCGGGTCATTTCTTACCGCCAGCCCCACCGCACCGCACCGAACCAAACCACCCGAAGGCGGATTGATTCAGCTACGGAGCCTCGGGGTCGGTGGGTGTCGCCCCCGCCTCACGGCAGAAAGTCCTTCAGCCCCTTGTTCTCCGGGAAAGGGATGTCCTGTTCATCCGCGAAATAGACTTTCACGAAGCGTTCGGAATGTTCCGGCCAGCCCCGGTTCCTGAGCAGCCAGTCCGCGACGAACTCCTCGACGGTCTGCCGGGCCTGACCTCTGGCGACTTCCATGTAGCCGGTGCTCGACGCTTTCCTGCCGAGATACGGCGAGGTTTCCTTCCGCAGGGCCTGCAGGTGCTCCCACTTGTCGAAGCGGCCCCAACCCGACTCGGTTGATTCAGCGACGGTGCGGGAGTCGACGGCGACAGGCAGTTGTGCCCGGAACGCCGGTGCGACGACGAAGGCGACCTTGCGGGTGTCGTCGATCAGCAGGTTCCAGCGGTCCCGCAGCTCGATCTCGTAGCGGTAAGTTGCGGTGAGGCGGATTGTGGAGGTGGTGGTGCCGAGCCACGAACTGGTCTGCTGCCGGAGGGATTCGGTCTTGGTGAATCCGTTGGTGTGCAGCAGGCCGCCGGGCGTGCGGAATGGAACGAGTTGGGCCGGTGGCGACATGGACTTCGCAGGCCGGGGATTGGGTTTGTTCCACCAGCGATGCAGACGCCAGCCTCCGAGGAGGAGCGCGACGACCACAATGAGGGCCGCGATGAGTTTGAGGTGTTTCATGGTTTGGTTTCCTTTCTGGGTTGAAGATGAAGGGCCAGCCCACCCGGTGAGGATGAGCTGGCCCCGGTTCTGGTTTTTCTTTGGTGTGCTACTGCCGACGCCGATCCGCCCGGCAGGCCACCCGCTCCCGGTCGGCGACGATGCTGGCCCGCCACGCCGGGAGCCTCGTGGAATCCGCAATGACCTGGCTGCCCATGAAGGCGAGCAGGTCGGCGGCGAGCTGCGCCTTGAGCTGATAGACGCGGCTGAAGCCCGCCCCGCAACCCCGCGCCGTCTCGCCGAAGTTCCTCCCTTCGAGCAGGCCCTTCACGATCACGCCGTAGCGATAGTCGTGAGTCGCCAGGAACAGGTCCCAATCGATGTCGCGGGCGGCTATCATGGATGGATCTTCGTGCTCGCTCGCCAGGAGTTCTCCCAGCGTGATCGGCTCATCCATCTCCGGGTCCCAGCCGACTTCCTCCTCCATCGACAGGACGGAGCTGCGACTGTCCAACTGTGTGGTCGGTGCCAGCACATCGGTCCGGCCACAACTGTTACCGCGCCGCCCACTTTTCATGTGGAGGATGGCGTAGTAGGCGATGTTCCCGGCGGTCACCTTTTTCTTCTGGCGATCGACGCTGTCGAGCATCCGGGCCGCCGTATAAAGGGCGTCCTGAACGAGTTCTTCAGCATCCTCGGCTCCGACCTTTTTGACGACACGCGGGATGACCGAGCGCAGTCGTGGAGCGATTTCTTCGAGCAGCATGGTGCTTGATTGTGGACTCATGATTTCTTGGTTCCTTTCGTTTGGTGCGAAGGCGACCGAAGCCCTGGGATGAGCGCAAAGCTCCGCCCGGACAGCGATCACCAGTGGTTGTTGACTGATGCCGCTGTGGGCGGCGGTGAAGCTCCAGCCGAGGGGGCTAAAGCGTGGAGGGAGAGGGGCAGCCGATAGCTACACCTCTCCTATTATATTCTTGGTTGATTTGGCGGATTTCCGGCTTGGAGAACGGTGTGGTGGGGCGGGAAAGACAGAACGGCGTTAGATGCGGCTACATTTGCTTCCAAAGCGCCGAAATGGGGACGGATGGAATGGGGAGCGGCGTCGGGGAGTGAGGGGGTCTGGTGCGCACTGTGCCGGTTCGGATTGACCGGGTTCGGCTTCAGCGTGTTCGGATCAAGCAGCGCGGTATGGGCGCAGTGGACGGGAATGCTCACTTCGCGAGGCGACTGTCAACTACGATACCGAACTTGAAATTCGAAACGGGATCCGCGACGCTCACGGCGGCGCAAATTGTTTTCTGTAAAAGCAGCGGAGGTCAGGCGGAAGGCGAGATGGATGGATTCATGTTGAGGTAAGATTTGGAGGACTCCCAATCGTCGGAAGTTTCCGCGAGGAGAGCGG
>Ga0114966_10000891_pt1 | contig 28186 bp, 27 predicted proteins | sample M_130207_XF_Meta_FD_87029 | JGI IMG/M metagenome (GOLD analysis project Ga0114966, IMG submission 87029) | Freshwater microbial communities from Lake Montjoie, Canada to study carbon cycling - M_130207_XF_MetaG | ecosystem: Environmental > Aquatic > Freshwater > Lake | place: Lake Montjoie... | reverse complement strand
TCCTTGGCCTGCACGACACGAAACAGTTCCGCCTCGGTGTCGGCATCCGCGCCCGCTTTGCGTGCCAGCGCACGGAATACGCCTACGTGGCCAATGTCGAGTTGCATACGGGTGATGCCGGCCAGCCTCAGCGCATCCAGCATGAGGCGCTGCACTTCGAGGTCGCTTTCCATGCCCGCGTGCCCGTAAATTTCGGCGCCGATCTGCAACGGCTCACGGGATCGGTTAAGCCCTGTCGGCAACGTGTGCAACACACTGCCGGCGTAACACAGCCGGTTTACACCCTTGCGATTCATCAGATGGGCGTCGATGCGCGCAACCTGCGGGGTGATATCCGCACGCACACCCAGTGTGCGTCCCGACAACTGGTCTACCAGCTTAAAAGTTTTCAGATCCAGGTCATGACTGGAGCCCGTGAGCAGAGAGTCCACATATTCCAGCAGCGGAGGCTGTACCAGCCGATAACCGTGCACTTCAAACAAGCTCAACATTGCCCTGCGCAGCGTTTCGATGCGCCGCGCTTCCGCAGGGAGAATATCCGAAATATGTTCAGGCAACAGCCACTTAAGCATGATGACAATGGTCTTTTTCGAGTGCGGGCTTAACGCGCCAGGTAGAGCAGCATCAGCCCCGCGAGCATGGATCCCAGTCCGACAAACCGCAACTGGCCATCCGTCATCTGCACGAGGCGGCTAAACGATTCGCGCCATACACGCGGCAGCAGAAACGGCAACACGCCTTCGATGACCAGCATCAGAGCCAGCGCAGGTAGCAGATTATCGCCCATGAATGGACTGCGGGCAGGTTACTTGGCAGGTTTGCTGTTCTTGAGGTATTTTAAGAATTCGGAATTCGGCTCGAGCACCAGCACATCGCTCTTACTCTTGAAGCTCTTGGTGTAGGCGTCCAGGCTACGATAAAACGCATAGAATTCGGGATTCTGCTCGTACGCACGCGCATAGATGGCCGACGCTTTGGCGTCGCCTTCGCCCTTGACACGCTGCGCGTCGCGATACGCCTTTGCGAGTATCACTTCACGCTGCTTGTCGGCGTCCGCGCGTATTTTTTCAGACACAGCCGCGCCCTCGGATCGCAACGTATTGGCGGCACGCGTGCGTTCGGCACGCATACGGCCATAGACCGACTCGCTGACTTCCTGCGGCAGATCGACACGCTTCAGACGCACGTCGCGCACCACGACGCCGATTTTGACCGCGTCTTGGTTGGCTTTCTCGCGCATGCGTTCCATGATGACATTGCGTTCGCCCGACACCACATCGTGCACGTCGCGCTTGCCGAATTCGGCCCTCAATCCGTCGTTGATGGTCTGCAGCAGGCGTATCTGCGCACGGGACTCGTCACCGCTTACGCTGATGTAATAGAGCTGCACATCCGAAATCTGCCACTTGACGAACAGATCGACCAATACGTTCTTTTTCTCATTCGTGAGAAAACGCTCCGGCTCCGCACTGTCTATCGTCAACAGCCGCGCGTCGAAATAACGCACGTTGTCCACCAGCGGCAGCTTGAGATAGAGCCCCGGCTTGTTGATCACGTACACGATCTCGCCGAAGCGGAAAACAATTCCCTTTTGCCGCGTATCGACGACGAACACCGACATCGATACTACGATCAGCAGCACCACGGTCAACACCAGCGCCACGCCAAGTTTCTGATTCATCGCGGCTCCCGTTCGCGGCTGCGCAGCGCGTCGCGCGAGCGCGAAGCCGATGGCAGCGGTTCCGAACCCGGGCTCGCGTCAGCCGGCTTGTTCATTGCATCAACCGGCACGCCTGCGCCGGGAGCGCTCATTTGCATCAGCTTGTCCAGGGGCAGATACAGCAGGTTGTTGCCGCCCTTCTGATCGACGAGCACTTTGCTGGTGTTGCTCATGATCTCCTGCATGGCATCGATATACAGACGATCGCGGGTGACGCCCGGCGCTTTGTTGTACTCCGCAACGATTTGACGGAAACGGCTGGCGTCGCCTTCCGCGCGTTCGATCACACGCTGTTTGTAACCATCGGCTTCCTGCTTCAGGCGCGCGGCCGCGCCTTCGGCCTTCGGCACCACGTCCTTGGCATAGGCCTGACCCTCGTTTTTCTGGCGCTCGCGGTCCTGTCCGGCTTTTACCGCATCGTCGAACGCGGCCTGCACCTGCTCCGGAGGTTGCGCATTCTGCATCGTGACCTTGCTTATGCTGATGCCGGTGCGGTAACGATCGAGGATTTCCTGCATCAGCTTCTGCGCCTCATCGGTGACCTGGGCACGCCCTTCATACAGCACCAGATCCATCGCATGCTTGCCCACAATTTCGCGAATCGCCGTCTCCGCCACCTGCAGCAAGCTTTCCTCGGGCGAGCGGTTTTCAAACAAATAATCCCGCGGGTCTTTCACCACGTATTGCACGGCAAACTGGATGTCGATGATGTTGGCGTCATCGGTGAGCATCAATGATTCTTTCGGCACTTTGCTTTTGCCGCCGTTGCGCGAACCGATTTCGATCGTGCGCACCTGCGACAGATTGACGATTTCCGCGGTCTCGAACGGGAACGGCAAATGCCAGTGCGGGCCCGGTTGCGTTTCCTCGACGAATTTGCCGAAGCGCAGTACCATGCCGCGCTGGCTCGCATCGACGATGTAAAAACCGCTTGCCAGCCACACCAGCACAACGAGGCCGATCAGCACGCCGGCGCCGCCGCCGAATTGCGCGAACCCCGGGCCGCCCGGAGTAGCACCGTTGCCGCCGCCCTTGCGGCCGAACAGAGCGCCGATCTTCTGATTGAAATTGCGCATCAGTTCGTCGAGGTCGGGCGGGCCCTGGTTCTTGCCACCACCGCCGCGCCCCCATTGCGGGTCGTTGAGCGACATCAGCACGCCGATAAAACGCTGCCAGCGTCCGGCAACAAAGCCGCGAAATGACTGCAAGTAGATAATCATGAATTATTGGGTCCGTGTTATGCTGCCGCCGGACGCGCCGCCGTATACCGGGCAGCCGCAGCAGCGTATTCTTCGAGTGCTGACCTCGCCAGATCGAGTCCCGACCCGTTCCTGGCGCTGATCCAGATACGATCTATTTTACCATACTCGTCGCGCTCGACCCGCGGTGCGCCGCCGTTCAAATCGATCTTGTTGTAAACCAGCACCTGCGGTATGTGGTCGGCGCCGATTTCCGTCAATACCGAGTTGACCGCCGCAATCTGCGTGTCGCGCGTGGCGCTGTTGGCATCGACCACGTGCAACAGCAGGTCCGCGCGGATGGCCTCTTCAAGCGTGGCGCGGAAGGCCGCCACTAGCGTATGCGGCAGCTCGCGGATAAAACCAACCGTGTCGGACAGCACCAGCGGCGCGCCGTTGGGCAGGAAAACGCGCCGCGTCGTCGTGTCGAGCGTGGCGAACAACTGGTCGGCGGCATACGCCTGCGCGCGCGTCAGCACGTTGAAAAGCGTGCTCTTGCCCGCATTGGTATAGCCGACTAACGACACCGACAGCACATTGGCGCGGCGCCGCGCACGGCGCTGCACTTCGCGCTGGCCGGCAAATTTCACAAGCTTGTCTTTAAGAAGTTTTACGCGCTTGCCGAGCAGGCGGCGGTCGGTTTCGAGCTGGGTCTCGCCCGGGCCGCGCAGGCCGATACCGCCCTTCTGCCGTTCTAGGTGGGTCCAGCCGCGTACGAGGCGCGTGGAAAGATGTTCGAGTTGCGCGAGTTCCACCTGCAGCTTGCCTTCGTGGCTGTGCGCGCGTTGCGCAAAGATGTCGAGAATGAGGCTGACACGGTCGATAACGCGGCAGTTGAGTTTTTTTTCGAGATTGCGTTCCTGCGCCGGCGACAGCTCGTGATTGAATATCGCGAGGCCCGCGTTTTTTTCCGCGAGCAATGCGGCGAGTTCATCGACTTTACCGGTGCCGGCGAAAAACGCGGAATCGGGCCGCGCGCGTTTACCGCGCAGAATGCCGGCGACGCCGATGCGCGCGCTCAGTGCGAGTTGCACCAGCTCGTCGGTCGATTCGGCGTAACCTGCCTCGCCGAAATCGAGACTGACGAGCACTGCCTGGGAGTCGCTCCCGGGACGATCAAACATTCAGGAAGGAAAAAATGAAATTAGGCGTCGGCCGAATGATCGAGCGCCAGATTGACGGCGCGCGCCGGCACCACGGTCGAGATCGCGTGCTTGTAAACCATCTGCGTGACCGTATTTTTCAGCAACACGACGTACTGATCGAAAGACTCGATCTGGCCCTGCAGCTTGATGCCGTTGACGAGATAAATGGAAACCGGGACATGCTCTTTGCGCAGCGCGTTCAGAAACGGGTCTTGTAGCAGCTGCCCTTTCGTACTCATGTTTTGCCCCATCGTTTTTAGTATTGGTTTCAGCACTCTACTGCATTTACCCGGTGAGCGCCACAGGAAAGGGACTAGCGTTTGCCGCGCCTTTTGTCATACGGATTAACCCCTTGCCGGAACTCTATTTTCAGCGGCGTACCCATCAATTGGAACTCGTCGCGGAAGAAATGTTCAAGGTAACGGCGATAACTGTCGCCAACGCGGTTAAGGCCGGTGCCGTGAATGATGATGCGGGGGGGATTGCTGCCGCCCTGGTGCGCATAGCGCATTTTGGGGCGGAAAATTCCGCCCCGCGGCGGTGCCTGGCGCGCAATGGCGGCTTCCAGCGCCCGCGTCAACTTGGGCGTGGGGAGCTTGACCATGGCGGCGCGGTAAGCGCGCTCGACCGCGTCCAGCATTGACTTGATGCCGGTCCCCGCCAGTGCGGAAATATAATGGATGGGCGCGAAATCGATGAAATTCAGCGTGCGCGCCAAGGTGACTTTGGCGTGTTCGCGCTGCTCCGGACGCAAACCGTCCCATTTGTTGACTGCTACCACCAGCGCGCGTCCCGCCTCGACGATGTAACCGGCAATGTGCGCATCCTGGTCGACGATCTGGTCGCGCGCGTCGAGCACCAGGATCACCACGTTCGCGTCTTCGATCGCCTGCAGCGTCTTGATCACCGAAAACTTCTCGATCGCGTCGACGACATTGCCGCGCCGGCGCACGCCCGCCGTGTCGATCAGCGTGTATTTCTGTCCGGCGCGCTCGAAATCGATGTAGATGCTGTCGCGCGTCGTGCCGGGCTGGTCGAACACCACCACGCGTTCCTCGCCCAGCAACGAGTTGACGAGCGTCGATTTGCCCACGTTGGGCCGGCCGACGATCGCGATGCGCGGACGCGTTTCCGGCGCCTCGTCAGGATCGACTTCCTCGCGGTCGGAAAAATCGGCGGTAATCAGTTCGGCGAGATCGCCCACACCTTCGCCGTGGGCGGCGGAAATCGCCAGCGGATCGCCCAGCGCCAGTTCGTGAAAGTCGGCGTTGACGGTCGCCGGCTGCATGCCTTCGGCCTTGTTGACAACCAACCAGATTTTGCGGCCAGTCTTGCGCAATTGCTCGGCAATCGCACGGTCTTGCGCGGTCAACCCCTGGCGGCCATCGACCATCAGGACCACCGCGTCTGCCTCATCGATCGCCAGCAGAGTCTGTTGCGCCATGACGTGCATCACGCCTTCGTGCGAGACCGGTTCCAGCCCGCCAGTATCGACCACGATGTACGATTTGTAGCCGATGCGCCCGCGGCCGTAGTGACGGTCGCGCGTCAGCCCCGGCATGTCGGCGACGATGGCGTCGCGGCTGCGCGTCAGCCGGTTGAACAGGGTCGATTTGCCGACGTTGGGGCGGCCGACGATGACGACGGTTGGAATCACGGTTGTGCTTGCAGACTAAGAGTTGAAATTCGACCGGCCGGGAAACGCCCGGCCGCGAGCGTGCCGGCGATCACTGAATGGCGATCGCGTAAACCCCGCCTTTGAGCGTCTGTACCAGGATGCCATTGCTGAGTTGCAGCGGCTGGGCAACGATGGGGCTGCCGTCGGTCGCGATGCGGGCGACGAACGAACCGTCGTCGCGCGACACAAAATGCACATACCCCTGCATGTCGCCGACTGCCACGTACTTGCCGGTGACCACCGGCCCGCTCACGTAGCGGCCGTACAATTTGTCCTGCTTCCACAGGCTGGCGCCGCCCACCTTCTCGAACGCGATGAGCGCGCTTTTGTCGTCGGCGACATAGATATTCTCCCCGTCGCTGGTGAGCCCCGAAATACTCGACACGTCGCGCCCCCAGTTGGCCGTGCCTTTCAGGACGTCGTAGCAGGAAACGCGCCCCTGAAAAGCCACCGCGCAAATCTGCCGGCCGTCCGCGATCGGCAGACTCGACACGTCAGCCACGCGTTCCAGTTCGGTCGTGCCCTTCGGCAATGCTACCGCGGCTTCCCAAACTACATTGCCGGTGTCGAGGGTGAGCGCCACCAGCCGCCCACCGGAGAATCCGACGAACACGCCGCCGCGATTTATCAGCACGCCGGCGTGCGTGCGTACCATCAAACTGGGCAAAGAGCGCTGGTAGAGCCATTTACGCACGCCCGTCGCGGCATCGAGACCGTATACCCGGCCGTCGCCGCTGCGTACCACCACGACTCCCTGCTCGAGCTGTGGCGCGCTCAGTATCTCACCGCTGAGCTGGGCCCGCCACAATTGCTTGCCGGCCTTGTCCAGCGCCAGCACTTCCCCCTTCGCCGTGCCCGCAAGTATCACGTTGCCGTTGCTGCCGACACCGCCCGACAACGGTGTTTTGGTGTCGATGCGGCCTGCGACCTTGCCGCTGACCGCGTCGAAACGCACGATCTGTCCCGCCGTGCCCGCCGCGTAAACCGCGCCGTCATTGATCGCCGGCGTAAACACATTTCTTTCGGCCGGCCCGACATTGCCCTGCCACAGGATGCGCGCGGTGGCCGTCGGCTTGAACACCACCAGTTCGGCGGGCTTTTGCGCGGGCCCGGTGCCGAACCATTTGTCGATGTAGTCACCAGGCGCCGTGCAGCCGGCAGCCACCAGCAGCCCGCCGGCGAGCACGCAAAACCGCAGGGCCGTCGCGGTCATCGGGCCACGCCCAGCGCGTCGAGCTTGATTTGAACGAGCGCGCGGTAAGTGCCTTTGCCTTCGCTCTTGTCGAGCGCGAGCTGATAGGCGGCACGTGCCTCTTGCGGCTTGCCCTGCGCGACCAGCACGTCGCCCTGCAGATCGGCATATAACGCGCTCATGGAGTCGGCATGCGGCGTGGCCAGCAGCTGCAGCGCTTCGTCATATTTTTTCTGATCAAGCAGCACGGCGGCCTGGCGCAACCGCGCAATATCGCGCGTTTCGCCGTCCCGCGCATGGTCAACCACCCATTGCAGGCGCGTCTGCGCCGCGGCCAGATCCCCGCTGTCGAACGCGGCCTTGGCCGCAGCCAGCGCCGCAAACGTCGCGTACCCGGTGCGCGCGTAGCGCTCGGTGATGACTGCGGCGATGTCCTGCACCCTTTTTGGCTCGTTGGCGCCGACCGCCCCTTGCAGCTGGGTATAGAGTTCACCCGCCTCGCGGCCCTGCTTGGTCTGGTAGTAAGTCCAGCCACGCATACCGGCGACGGAGAGTACGGCGGCCGCCGCGACCAGCATCACGATGCCGCGGTACTGCTTCCACCACGCCTTGATTTCGTCTATCTGTTCCTGCTCTTCAAGATCGTACACTGCCATCATCAGCCTCTTTTGCTGTCAGTCCTGTTTGCAATAATGCCCGCTGCTTCCGCCACGGTGCAACGCGTCTGCTCCGCCGTCTCGCGCAGCGGCTTTACGCTGACCTGGCGCGCCGCGACTTCATCGGCGCCGATGAGCACCGCGTAGCGCGCACCGCTGGCGTCCGCCTTTTTCATCTGGGATTTGAAACCCGCGCCGCTGCAATCGAGCGTCACCGCAAGGCCATGATCGCGCAGCAGTTCGGCGGCCTGAAATGCGTGGTGCGCCGCGCCCTCGCCGTGGTGCGCGATATACGCGTCGGGCGCCCTGCGGCGGTCGATTTTACTCTCTTCCAGCAGCAATAACGTGCGTTCCACGCCGATGCCGAATCCGCAGCCAGGCGTCGGTTTGCCGCCCAGCTGCTCGAACAAGCCGTCGTAACGGCCGCCCGAGCAGATCGCGCTCTGCGCGCCCAGCCGGTCGCTCACCCACTCGAAGACGGTCAGATTGTAATAATCCAGCCCGCGCACCAGGCGCGGATTAACCGTGTAAGGGATCGCGGCCTCGCGCAATCCGGCCTGCACCGCTTCAAAGTTCCGGCGCGACTCATCGCCCAGCGCGTCGATCAGCCGCGGCGCCGCTTCTATCATCTCCTGCAGCGCCGGGTTCTTGCTGTCGAGTATGCGCAGCGGGTTGGTATGCAGCCGCCGCGTGGCGTCCTCGTCAAGCAATGCGCGATGCGATTCAAAGTAAGCGATCAGACATTCGCGAAACGCGCGCCGTTCCGCCGCGCTGCCTATCGTGTTGATCTGCAGTTGCACCCCTTCTACCCTCAGCTCCCGCCACAAGCGGCGCGCCATGACCAGAAGCTCGATGTCCACGTCCGGCCCGGGCAGGCCGAGTACCTCGGCGCCGAAAGTATGATACTGGCGGTAGCGGCCCTTTTGCGGGCGCTCGTGCCGGAACAACGGCCCGCTATACCACAGCCGTTGCGGCCCGTTGTAGAGCAGGTTGTGTTCCAGCGCCGCGCGCACGGTCGGCGCCGTGCCTTCAGGGCGCAACGACAAGGCGTCACCGTTCATCGCATCGGTGAACGAGTACATTTCTTTTTCGACAATGTCGGTGACTTCGCCCACACCGCGCACGAACAACTCGGTGCGCTCGACGATCGGCGTCCTGATATTCTGGTAGCCGTAGCGCCGGAACACTTCGCGCACGGTGTCCTCGAAGAATTCCCACAGCGGGGACTGCTCCGGCAGGACATCGTTCATCCCGCGGATGGCTTGGATTTTATTCGACATCGGTTGGTCTGCAGCGGCTGTCAATGCGCCTTGGCGGCGGTTGCGGCGGAGGCGTAATTCTTGTGCACGTATTGCTCGACCAGCGCCTGGAATTCGGCGGCGATGTTGTCGCCCTTCAAAGTCACCGCCTTGACGCCGTCGATAAACACCGGCGCTACCGGATTTTCACCGGAACCCGGCAGGCTGATGCCGATGTTGGCGTGCTTGCTCTCGCCGGGGCCATTGACGACACAGCCCATCACCGCGACGTGCATGTCCTCGACACCCGGATAGTGGCCGCGCCACAGCGGCATCTGCGCGCGCAGATAGGTCTGTATGCTGTCCGCCAGCTCCTGGAAAAAAGTGCTGGTGGTGCGGCCGCAGCCGGGGCACGCAATCACCAGTGGCGTAAACGAACGCAACCCCATCGTCTGCAGAATTTCCTGCGCGACGACGACTTCCCGCGTACGGTCGCCGCGCGGCTCAGGCGTCAGCGATACCCGTACGGTGTCGCCTATGCCTTCCTGCAGAAGCACCCCCATCGCGGCGGTCGATGCCACGATGCCTTTCGATCCCATGCCCGCTTCGGTCAATCCCAGGTGCAGCGGATAGTCGCATTGCCCCGCAATGTCGCGATAGACCGCGATCAGGTCCTGCACGCCGCTCACCTTGCACGACAAAATGATCTGGTCTGCGCCAAGACCGAGGCTCTCCGCCTGTCGCGCGCTGTCGAGCGCCGACGCGACCAGCGCCCTGCGCGTCACCACTGCTGCTTCCTGAGGCTCAGCGCTGCGCGCGTTGTCGTCCATCATGCGCGCAATCAATTCCGGGTCGAGGCTGCCCCAGTTGACGCCGATGCGCACCGGCTTGGCGTACTTGCACGCGAATTCGATCATGGTGGCGAACTGCTCGTCGCGCTTGGAACCGCGCCCGACGTTGCCGGGATTGATGCGCAACTTGGCGAGCGCTTCCGCGCACGCCGGGTGCTGTGTCAACAAACGATGCCCGTTGTAATGGAAATCGCCGACCAGCGGCACGTCGACGCCTTTGGCGGCGAGCCTTTCGCGTATATGCGGTACTGCGGCAGCGGCCTCCGCGGTATTTACCGTGACGCGCACCAGTTCCGAACCAGCGCGCGCGAGCGCTGCGACCTGCACCACCGTACCGTCAATATCGGCGGTGTCGGTATTGGTCATCGACTGCACGACGATGGGCGCCCTGCCGCCGACGGCAATGCCGCCGACCAGGACCCGGCGCGTCAGGCGACGCGGTTGGACTCCGTACATGGGCGCTTATTCCAGCGTCAGCCGCGCGACGTCGACCTTGGTATGGGGCCCAAGATTGACCGGCTGCTGGTTGTGAATCAATTGCACGCCATTCGCATTGCCGACAATCAGCGACAGCGGCGGCAGGCCGCTGACGACCTGCTCGCTGCCCGCCGAATTCATCTGCGAAAAAATCTTGCGTCCATTGCGGTCGCGAATTTCGACCCAGGACTCGCGCGCGAACCGCAACCGCACGACTTGCTCGCCGGGCGCCGGCGCGGAGACCGATGCGGCAGTGATCGCTTCCGGCGCGCGCTGGCTCACTTTCGGCAGTGTGCGCGCCGGCAGCTCCTCTGTAACCGGTGCGGGCGCCGGTGTGACGCTGGGCGCAATGATCGGCGCGGCCGGTGATGTTTCCACCACTACCTGCGGCGCCGGCAATTCGACCGGGCGTGTCTTGACCGTGACCTCATGCGCATCGTCGTAATAAAACTCGAATATCACCAGCCCGGTCAGCACGGCCAGTGCGGGGACCGCGTATATATGCCAGTTGACTTTACGCTCGGTCGGAAACGGAATATCTGCAAACGGCGGCTTTTCCGGCGCCGCGGGCGCCGAGTGTGGCAAATCGTGCTCCGAGTTCGCCAGCAGCAGCGTGAAATCGAGTTTGACCAGGCGCGCGTAATTGCGGATAAACCCGCGCACGAACACCGCGCCGGGAAGGCGGCGGTAGTCACCCGATTCCAGCGCCTCGACCTGCCACGTCGACAGTTTGAGCTGATGCGCGACATCCGCAACGCTCATGCCGCGGCTTTCGCGTGCCGCCGCCAGCTGCGCCCCGGGCGCCGCCGCCGGCGCGCCGGCCGACGACGCATCAAGCACGGCCTCGCTCATTCGTACTGGCCGGCAGCCAACGCGCGCGCCTCGCGCGATTCGGGGAAATTCTTGCGCAACTGGAACCCGATGCTGGACTCCGCGTTGCGGTCACCGATGGCGCGCTCGACACGCAATACAAGCCACAGGTAGTCAGCCGTCGGCTCGACGTCCTTCTGAATGCGCATGAGATACGACTTGGCTTCGGGATAATTCTTGCGCCGGAACGCCATATCGGCCAGTTGCAGCAGGGCCTGCGGTTGCGCCGGCCGCAGCTTGAGCGCTTTCTGGAAGTAATCGTCGGCGGCCACGAGATCGCCGGATTGACGCGCGCAGATGCCGGCGTTTACCCAGGATTTGTCGGGCGTGGGATAGAGTGGATTGCGCAGGGCGGAGAGGAAATACTTGAGCGACTCCGGCTCGCGTTTGCGCTGGCACAGAAACCAGCCGAAATTGTTATTGATGTCGGAATCCTGCGGGCTGATGCGCAACGCGCGCTGAAAATTCGCTTCCGCCGCCTTGTCGTCGCGCAGTTCCATATAGACCAGGCCCAATACGCTGAACGCGGGTGCATAGTTGGGGTCGGCCTTCAGCGCTTCGCCTGCTTCCTGCAAAGCGACGCCGTAATTGCCGAGTTCGAAGTAGCCGGCAGCAAGATCGGTGTGGATGCGCGCGCGCGCCTGTTCGCTCGTATCTTCCACCGTTTTCGGCGCGTAGCTGGTCGATTCCGAACCGGTGTTCGCGCAGCCCCAAGCGCACAGGATAAAACCGGCAGCGATCAATCTTTTCATTTAAACCTCACGCCGTTGCAACCGTCGGGCGCCGCTCGTGGCGCCGCGTCTTGTCCTGCACCTGTCCAGCGAGCTGTCCGCAGGCGGCGTCGATATCGTCGCCGCGCGTCTTGCGCACCATGACCGTATATTCCGCCTGCATCAGCACGTCGCGAAACCGCGCGACCGCCGCCGCATCCGAGCGCTGGTATCCCGACTGCGGAAACGGGTTGAAGGGAATCAGGTTGATTTTGCACGGCACGGCTTTCAGCAGCTTGACGAGCTGGCGCGCCTGCTCGACGCTGTCGTTGACGCCGGCGAGCATCACGTATTCGAAGGTGACGAAATCCCGCGGCGCCTTGTCGAGATAGCGCACGCACGCCGCCAGCAGCTCTTTGAGCGGATATTTCTTGTTGATCGGCACGATCTCGCTGCGCAATGCATCGGTCGGCGCGTGCAGCGAAACCGCCAGCGCCACCGGGCACGCATCGCGCAGGCGGTCGATTGCCGGCACCAGCCCGGACGTGCTCAGCGTCACGCGCCGCCGCGACAGGCCGTAAGCATCGTCGTCGAGCATCAATTGCAGCGCCGTCACCACGTTGTCGAAGTTGGCAAGCGGCTCGCCCATGCCCATCATGACCACGTTGGTAATCGGGCGCGGCAAATCGACGCCGCGCCCCAGCGCGCGATTGGCGAGCCACAGCTGGCCGATGATTTCAGCCACCGTCAGATTGCGGTTGAAGCCCTGGCGGCCAGTCGAGCAGAACGTGCAGGCGAGCGCGCAGCCGGCCTGCGACGAAATGCACAGGGTGCCGCGGTTGCGTTCCGGAATGAATACCGTCTCGATGGCGTTGCCGGTACCGACTTCGAGCAACCACTTGCGCGTGCCGTCCGCCGCAGTGGTGTCGCGCACGACTTCAGGAGCGCGGATCGCGGCTATTTTTTTCAGGTCTTCGCGTGACGCCTTGGAAATATCCGTCATCGCGTCGAAGTCATCCGCGCCGAACTGGTGGATCCACCGCATCAATTGCCTCGCGCGAAACGGCTTCTCGCCTAGACCAGCACACAACTGCGCGAACCCGGTACGTTCCAATTCGAGCAGATTGACGGTCATGACCGCAGCGCTAACGCGAGTAGATATTGAGCGACGGGAAAAAGTAGGCTATCTCGACGCCGGCCGTGTCGGTTCCATCGGAACCGTGCACCGCATTGGCATCGATGCTTTGAGCGAAGTCGGCGCGGATCGTTCCTTTCGCGGCCTTCTTCGGATCCGTCGCGCCCATGAGGTCGCGATTTTTCTGGATCGCGTTCTCGCCATCCAGTGCCAGCACGACCACTGGACCGGAAATCATGAAATCGACGAGGTCCTTGAAAAACGGACGCGCGCGGTGCACTGCGTAAAACCCCTCGGCGTCCTCGCGCGACAACCGCAACATGCGCGCGGCAACGACTTTGAGGCCGGCGCCTTCGAAACGCGCAATAATCTGGCCAACGACATTATTCGCGACCGCGTCCGGCTTGATGATAGAAAGCGTACGTTCTACTGCCATGCATCTTCCTTTGTGTCTGAATTTTAAGGGTAATTCGTAAGAATACCACGATAAGGCCTTGTTATAAAGCCGTTTGACGCGATTTTACTCCGGTGACGGATCTGCAACGGGCTCCCAGCAAGGCTTTATGCCGGGTTCGCCGCGCACCGCGCTGAAGGCGGAATCGATGCCTATGCCGGGCACGTAAACCAGCTCATCCCCGCAAAACAGCAGTGGCAAACGGCCGCGCAGCCACGGCGGCAGGCGCGCCTCCTGCAGCAGGTTCTTCAGGCTGCGCCGCGGCCGCCCGGCATCCGGGCGCAAACGCTCGCCGCCCTGGCGCAGCCGCACCGTCACAGGCGCGGTCTGCAGCTTGGCCAGGCTGATCCCCGTACCACGGCATTTTTTCATCATCAGGGTGGCGCCCAGTTCTGGCATGACGACGCGCGCCTCGCCCTGCCATGACCGGCAAAACCCGGCCGCCAGCGGCGCCGCTTTGGCGACCACCCGCAATTCGCCGCCATAACGGCGCAGCTCGTGCGCGCCGAGGTCGATTGCAATGCTTACCGCTCGCGGTTGGCGCACCTGGCGCACGCATTCCGCGAGCCGCACCGCGCTCGGCATGATCACGCCGTTGGCGGCAAGAAAAAACCTGAGCGCGTTCTTGGCGCGCGGTACGGTGAGTCGTTGCAATACTGCAATATCGAGCCGGCCTTCCCCGCATTGCGCGTCGGTTTGCGCCAATTCGTCCAGCAGGTCTGCCGCTTCGGCAAAATTCCGACCTGCGCGCGACAGCGTCTTGCGATACGCGGGATAGCGTTCTTCAATAACCGGCAGCAGCCGGTGGCGCAGGAAATTGCGGTCGAAGCCGGTGTCCGCGTTGCTGTCGTCTTCTATCCACTTTAATTTACGACTGCGCGCATACGCTTCGATGTCGCTGCGCGGAATATCGAGCAAAGGACGCAGGATGGCTGGCGAGAGGCGGGAAACAGATTGGGGCTTCTTTTGCTCCTTGCCCCTCACGCCTCTCGCCTCTCCCCGCAACACCGGCATCGCGCTCACGCCCTTCACACCGGCTCCGCGCAACAGCTGCAACAGCACCGTTTCCGCCTGGTCGTCGAGATTGTGCGCGAGCGCCACGAAGTCCGCGGGCAGTTCTGCGAAAGCGGCGTAGCGCGCAGCGCGCGCCGCCGCCTCGAGACTCGCGGCGCGCGGGACCTGCACTTTGACCACCGTCAACGCGACATCCAGTTGCCGGCAATACGCGCGGCAAAAGCGCGCCCAGCTGGCGGCGGCCGGATTGATCTGATGGTTGACGTGCAGCGCAACGAGTTCGCAACGGACCTTTTTGGCGAGCCGGCACAGGATATCGAGGAGCACCACCGAATCGACGCCGCCGCTCAAGCCTGCAACCAACCGGTCGCCGCGCACCACGTGCCGGCCGAGTATCGCGGAAACGTGCGCCGGCAAAACCTTACTTGGCGGCAACTTCCTTGTACTTGCCATAACCCATCAGCCTTTCGAACCGCGCATGCAGGAGTTCGTCGACCGACTGATCCTGTACCTGCCGCCAGGTGTCCTGCAAAGATTTTTTGAGCGTCTGCATCATGGCATCGTAATCGCGATGCGCCCCGCCCAATGGCTCAGTCACGATTTTGTCGATCAGGCCCAGCGTCTTGAGACGGGTTGCCGTAATGCCGAGCGTCTCGGCCGCCTCGGCCGCGTGGCCCGCGTTCTTCCACAGGATTGAAGCGCAGCCCTCCGGCGAGATCACGGAATAAGTTGCGTACTGCAACATGAGCAGCGCGTCACCGACGGCAATCGCTAGCGCGCCGCCGGAGCCGCCCTCGCCTATCACGGTGCAGATGATGGGCACGCGCAATTCGGCCATCACGTAAAGATTGCGCCCGATCGCTTCCGACTGCCCGCGCTCTTCGGCGCCGACCCCGGGGTAAGCGCCGGGGGTATCGATGAAGGTAAACACCGGTACGCCGAATTTTTCGGCGAGCTTCATCAGGCGCAACGCCTTGCGGTAGCCCTCGGGCTTGGGCATGCCGAAGTTGCGGTAAATCTTGTCCTTGGTATCGCGGCCTTTCTGGTGCCCGATGACCATTACCGGCTGGTCGTTGAAGCGCGCAAGCCCGCCGACGATGGCAGCGTCGTCGGCAAACGCACGGTCGCCGTGCAACTCTTCGAAGCCGGCAAATATGCTCTGTATGTAATCGAGCGCATATGGCCGCTGCGGATGGCGCGCGACCTGCGAGATCTGCCACGCCGACAGATTGGCGTAAATTTTCTTGGTCAGTTGCTGGCTTTTTTTCTGCAGCCGCGCGATTTCTTCGGAAATATCCAGCGCCGAATCGTCCTGCACGAAGCGCAGTTCCTCGATCTTGGCTTCGAGTTCGGAAATCGGCTGTTCGAATTCGAGAAAAGTGGTTTTCATGCAGTCGCAATATTGAAGCGGACGATGAATGATACCGCAGTTCGCACGGCGTACGTCACCGGGCAGCGGCGCATCGCGCGCCGGCAGGCCTCAAAATAAATGCACCGCCATCGGCGCGAAAAACGCGATGCTGCAGAACACCACGCCGACAATACCCAGCCCGATAGAAACCCATGCGAGCACCATCATGCTGGTAATGATCGCTGCGGACGCCATGACGATCGCAATCTGCAGCGCCGCCGAAGCGGTTTCGTAGTGGTGGTAGGCAGCGAGCGAACGATCGCGCATTTTTTCCGCCGCCTTGGCGCGCGCGGCCAGTTCCTTGCGGCCTTCCTGCGTCTCTGGTTCAGTATCGTAGCGTTCCGCGGTCTTGCGCCAGGATGCGACGCGTTCAGTGATCGCCTCCTTGGTCTTCGGCAAACTCACCTGATTGAGTTCAAGCTCGGCCGCTTCCGCCGCCGTGCGCACCACCGTCATGCGTATGGTCTTGGCCTGAAAAAACGACCACATGTTCGACGCTTCGATGTTTTTATCGATGGCGGTCGTCTGCGCGCTTTTGCCCAGAGTCTCCGCAAATGCCAGCACCAGCGCGAGAACCGAGATCAGCAGCGCGATCCGTTTGCTTTCCGGCCCGCTGTGATCGCCGCCATGACCGTGACCTGCTCCTGACATGAGAAATCCTCCTCGGCTCTGCCTTTATTTCTAAAACTCATCTCAAAAACACAACCTCGACAAGCAACCGCCGATAAACGCCGATTGACGCCGATATAATTCCAGACCTTTCCCCGAATCAAGGCCAATCCCTTGACCTTATCTGCGTTCATCTGCGTTTATCGGCGGTTCCAAACTGTTTTTGAGGCAGCTTCTAATATCCGCCCATGTCGAAACCGCGCGGGTCGCTTGCCGCCTGCGCCGCACCGTCGACACCGGATTTGAATACCGCCTGCATATTGCCCCATTTTCGTGTCGCCGGTCTGAGCTGGTGGCCTTTTGCCGTCAGCACCGCAAGCCACTCGGCCGAAAAACTGTCGGGTTCGATTTCGACAACATCGGGCCAGCATTGATGATGATAACGCGGGGCCGTAACGATACCCTGCAAATCGACTTTGCCTTGATTCACATAGTCGAGTATGCCGAACAACACCATGCTGATGATGCGCGAGCCGCCCGGCGCGCCAATGACCATCACGCCCTTTGCATCCTCGACGAAAGTGGGACTCATGCTGGACAACGGCCGCTTGCGCGGCGCAATCGCATTGGCGGCACCGCCAAGCAGATGGTAAGTATTCGCCAGACCCGCGCCCAGAGAAAAATCATCGATTTCATTGTTGAGCAGTACGCCGGTGTCCGCGGCCACCACGCCGGAGCCAAACCACGAATTGATGCTTAAGGTGGCGCCGACACGGTTGCCGTCCGCATCGATTACCGAATAATGCGTTGTGTTATAACTCTCGCTTTTCGCCGCCAGCGGCGTAATCGCCAGCGCATCGATCGGCGTTGCCAGATTCAGATCTATCGATGCGGCGCGGCTGTGTGCATAGGATTTTCCCACCAGCGTTGCGGTCGGCACCTTGACGAAGTCGCTATCGCCAAGGTAGCGCATGCGGTCCTGAAAGCCGCGGCGCAACGCTTCGATGACGAGATGCGCGCTGGCGGCATTGCGCGCGTCGACCAGCGGGAACTGCTCAAGGATGTTCAGCGTCTGCGCGAGAGTCACGCCGCCCGAAGAAGGCAGCGAAGCCGACACGATCGTAGCTCCCCGATAACTGAAGCGCACCGGCGCGCGCTCGACGATTTTATAGTCCGACAGATCCGACTCCTGCCACATGCCGCCGGCCGCCTTGACGGCGCCGACCAGCGCTTGCGCAACAGGGCCCAGATAAAAACCGTTGCTCCCCTGCAACGCTATCGCTTCGAGCGTGGCGGCAAGCTGCGGCTGGCGCAGCAAATAGCCCTGTTGCGGCGCATGGTTGTTATCAAGAAAAATGCGCGCAGTATTCACTCCTTCGAGCAGCAGGGATTCGCGCACTTTGGCGATACGCGCGAAACGCGAGTCAATGTTGAAGCCGTCGCGCGCCAGTGCAATCGCCGGCGCCAGTGAAACGCGAAGCGGCAACCTGCCGTAGCGTCGCGCGAGATGCGCGAGGCCCGCCGGCACCCCGGGGATGCCGGCCGCTTTACCGCCCTTCAATGTTGCTCCCGGCACCGGCACGCCGTTTTCATCAACGTACAGGGAATTCGTAATTGCGGCGGGCGCGGTCTCCCGCGCATCCACCATAACCTCAAACTTGTCCGCGGCGCGGTGCAGCAACCAGAAACCGCCGCCGCCCAGTCCTGCGGAATACGGTTCGACAACGCCCAGCACGGCAGCGACGGTAACCGCCGCGTCGAACGCATTGCCGCCCTGCTGCAGAATTTTGTAGCCAGCTTCGGTCGCCAGCGGATGCGCGGAGGCAATCGCCGCGCGCGCCGGAACGTCCGCACCCGTTGCGGATACGGCAACGCTCGCCAGCGCAAGCATGGCTGCCGTCGCCCAACGCACCGGCATCAAAGCTGCAACAAAGCTGAACGCTGCGCGGGATTGCACGCCGGGCGTGGAGTTCGACAAATTTATCCCTGGCTGGATTGGGGTCATACGCAAATTACGCATAGAGTATACCAGCGTGCCTGCTCTCATTTTGTAACACGTTCCGCGTCGCGCAAATGCGCGGCAAAAAACTGTTCGGCACGCTGGCGCGCATCGATGGTCGCCGCCCGATTGGCTTCGTTCGCCCGTTTACGGCTGCCCGGATCGTCGAACGAATGCTGGGCGCCGGGATAAACCACGAATTCCAGCTTGCCGCCGCGCGCCACCGTACGTTCGCCGAAGCGCCGGCACACCAGCGGCGACACCTCTTCGTCTTCGGCAGCGAGCAGCATCAGCATGGGCGCATACGGCACGTAATCCTGTTTCTCCTGTTCGCGGCAGCCGGGATACAACGCGAGCGCTGCGCGGAAGCCGCTCTGCGGGCCGGGCTGCACGATACCGGGCGTCGCCCCGCCCAACGCCGCCAATACCGTCATCGCGCCATTCGACCATCCCTGCACGCCGATACGATTCGCGATGACGTCGCTGCGGCTGCGCAGATATTGCAAAGCGCCGTAAGCATCCAGCGGCCGCACCGTCTGCTCGCTGACTGCCTCCGGGCGGTTCTTGTATGAGTGTATGGCAAAACCCTGGGTGTAACCGCGCGGCCCGAAACTGTCGACGTGCAGCGCGAGATAGCCGCGTGCCGCCCAGAATTCGCCCCACGCGCGATGACGCTGGGTCAGCGTCGAGGCGTCATAAACGCCTTTGGCCGCCGTCGAATACGGGCCGGCGCGCCCGTGCAGCATCACGATCGCGGGAAACGGGCCCTCCCCCTGCGGCTGCCATAAATACCCGGTGAGCCGGGTCTTGCCGTCGTTACTTGGAAAATGCAGCGTTGTTACGTCTGGCGCGGCGTATGCGCAAGCAGCCAGCACAACGGCCAGAATCGGCACCACCAAGGATGAAACGATTCTCATATTTCCTGCCAGAGATACATGCTGCCGATGCTATCATTTTCGCATGTCAACCGCCGCGACAGCTCGACGTGCTGCGCCTCTCCTCGCCGCGTGGCAATGGGGATTCCTGTTGCTCGCCGCGTTGACCCTGCTGCCGGCGGCCTACTTCACCTACCAGGACACGCAGGAAGCAGGTCGCGCCCAGCGCGTGCAATTGATCGAGCGCTACCGTTTATGGGAAACCGCCCCCGAATACCGCGGCACGCCGCAGTCGTGGACGCGGTTTGCCGCCTGGCTGCTCGATACCGACCAGTTGCTGGAACGCGTGCGCGTGCAGCAAGGCGCACTGGCCGAACAGATAGAACAGGATTTCCGGCGCGACCTCGTGCTGGTGTACGGCCGCATCGCCGGCGGCTACCTGTTGTTGTGGATGGCGCCGCTCGCACTACTCTACGGTATCGGTTACTTCTACCTGCCCCACCGGCAAAATTAAGCGGTGCTCTTTTTTCCGGTGCTGGCGCGCTGTCGTGCATCTGCCTTCATCAGAAACGCGCCGCCACCCAGCAACAAAGCATCCATCCAGAACGCAGCGCCTATGCCGAAGGCACTGCCGACGGTGCCGAATATAAGCGGCACCAGCACCTCGGTGAATTTATTGCAGCTTTGGCGCAGTCCCATCGCTTCACCGCTGCGTCCCTCGGGCGCGCGGTTGTACGTGATTACCATCGACAACGGGCCGCAACAGCCCAGCCCGATGCCGAACGCGAAAGAAATGGCAGCCAGCGTGTAAACGCTGGTGGAGAACGGAAACAGCAGGCACGCGACCGCCGCCAGCGCCAGCGAAACGTAGAGGACCTTCTCCTCGCTGCTGCGCTTCACCAATGCTGTCATCACCAGCCGCGTCATCAGCACCGCCACGGCATAGGTACCAAGAATGATGCCGATCAGCGTCGCCGACAGCCCGATCGAATGGCCGTAAATCGGCATGTAGAATTGAAATAATTCGCCACCGGTTTCGATGATGCCAGCCGCGATGAATGCGCGGCGCAGCGACGGGTTGCGCAAAAGGTCCATGGTGCTCTGCCCGCTGCGCTTTTTTTCGTCATCGGCAACGTGCGGCAGGCCGCGCGCGAAAAACAGCAGAAACACGATCGGCCCGACCGGCAGCAGCGCGAGCACCAGATACGTCGATTGATGCTGGACCGTGTCGATCATGAAGCCGGTCAGCGTCGGACCCAGCAACGCAGTCAGCGCGATGCCCAGGCTGAACGTCGCGTAATTGCGCGTGCGCTTGTGGCCGGAGCCGAACGCGCCGATCAGGTGCTGCGCCGACACCGTGTAAAAAATATACAGCGTGCCGATCAGCGTCGCCGACACGAACAACGCAGGCAGCCCGCGCCACACATAGGGAATCAACAACCCACAACCGAGCGCCAGCGACCCGATCAGCATGGGCAGGCGCGGGCCCAGCCGGTCGGATATGCGCCCTGCGTATAGCGCCAGAAACAACGAAAAAAACGAATACAGCGAATACAGGATGCCGATGGTCAGAGGGCTTGCGCCAAGATCTATCGCGTACAGGGAGAGCAGCATCTTGCTGCCCTTGTACGCAATATGATTGAGCACCGTCAGGACGACGATGACGTAAAACCCCATGGCTTCCCTGGCGCGGCGACGTGACGCGCCGCACTGACTGAACGTGAATCTCCATTGTAATGCATGCGCGCGGCATGCCGCCGTCGGCGCGCAGCGGTACTGTAGAATCACCGCTGACCCGCATCCCATCGCGATGCGAGAATTTCGGAGACCCGCACATGAAAATCGAAACCATAGGCGTAATGAGCCCCGGCGACATGGGACAGGCCGTGGCACTGCAACTGAAGACCAAGGGATTCAAGGTCTGCACCGCGCTCGACCAGCGCAGCGCGCGCAGCAAGGCGCTGGCCGAGCAGGCCGGGCTCACCGACGTCGGCTCGATCGCAAAACTCGTCACGAGTTGCGACGTCATCCTGTCGATCATGAACCCCGGGTCGGCGCTCGAATTCGCCGGCGAAGTCGCGCAGGCGCTGGCCGCCAGCAAGCGCAGCCTGCTCTTCGTCGATTGCAATGCGATCTCGCCGGTCACCATGCAGCAGATCAATCTCAAAATCACCGCTGCCGGCGGGCGCTGCGCCGACGCCGGTATCATCGGGCCGCCGCCGCGCGGCCCCGCCAAGATGACGCTCTACGTGTCGAGCCCGGAAGCGCGCGAACTCGAGCAATTGACGACGCCGGGAATCACCGTGCACTTCATGAGCGAGCGCAGCGGCGACGCCAGCGCGATCAAGATGTGCTATGCCGCGATGACCAAGGGCGTGCAGGCGCTGGTGCTGGAGCTGCTGATATCGGCGCGCCGGCTCGGCGTCGACGCCGCGCTCGAGGCGCAGATCAAGGCGTCGCGCAGCGATGTCTACAATTTCGTCATCGACGCGCTGCCGCGCATGCCGCCCAAGGCCTACCGCTGGGTGCCGGAGATGGAACAGATCGCGCAGACTTTCGAAGGCGCCGGACTGACACCGCGCATCTTCCAGGGCGCGGCCGACATGTACACCTTTATTGCGACCACCGCGCTGGGCAAGGAATCACCAGAGAACCGCGATAAATCGCGCACCGGCGAAGACGTCGTCAGGCTGCTCGCAGACGAGCGTTCCGCCTGACGCGCTGGAACCTCTCTCAACACCACAACACCGACAAGCAACCGCCGATACATTCTTTTTAATACCCCCTTGAGGGGTACGCCGATTTAACTCCAGACCCGGCCTCGAACCATCGACCAGTCCTTTGCACTTATCTGCGTTTATCTGCGTCCATCTGCGGTTCCAAATTGTATTTGAAAACGCTTCTGGTCTCGGCTTAAGGCGCGCGGTAGATCGAACGGCGGTCGCGCGTGAAGGTGATGACTTCGGCTGCGCCTTCGGTCGAACTCAAACCGAGCGTCAGCTTGCCTGACCCGTCGAGCAGCAATTCCTTGCGCAGCACATGCACTTCTTCCCCGCTCTCGAGCGTGACGAAAGTGCCGTTCAGGCTGTGATCGACCAGGTAAAAATGCGTGCGCAGCAGACGGATGCTGACGTGCTTGCGCGAGGCGAGCTTCTCGTGCACCACCAGGTCGCAGTCCTCGCCGCGGCCGATGGTGATATTGGGCCGCGACTGGTCAAGCCGCAGGCTTAAATTGCGGTGCGCGACGATCAGGCTGCCCTGGTCGCCCGGAATGATCTTGTGCGAACGCAGATTGACGTCGGTGAGATCCGCGGTGTCTTTGTGCCACACCACCTGGTAGACGGTGGACTCATCCGTGCTGCCTTTTAAAACCGCTTTGAACACCGGGCGCACTTTGGCCTTCAGTTCGGGCGACAGATTGCGCTCGGTCGCTTCGGTCGTGAGTATCTGCTCGGCGGCGGCCACCGCGGTCAGGTAGGCGGCGGCATTCACGGTGTCGCCGAACAAGTCGTTATCCTCGACCAGCACCGGCCCGTAATGCAGGCCGACGTGGATCTGCACGTGGGTTTTACCCGGCCGCTTGGCGTCGACCTGCGCCTGCATCTCGCTCGCCGCCATCACCGCGTCGTCGGCGCGGCGGAACACGCACATCACCTCGTCGCCTATGGTCTTGACGATGCGGCCCTTGAAACGCTCGACGACGCCGCTGATCAGCGACAGGCAGGCATTGACGATCACGCGTGCCGCGTTGTCGCCCAGCTTGCTGTAGAGCTTGGTGCTGTCGCTGATATCGGCGAACAAAATCGCCAGGTTCTGGGTTTGACGCGTCATATTAAAGCAGATTCTGATGCATCCAGTGCGCCGCCGCCAGTGTGCGCGCGTCGTTGCCGAACGCGCCTATGACCTGCAGGCCCACTGGCAGACCGTTTGCCGCGGTCGCCACTGGAATCGTCACGCACGGCGTGCGCAGCAGCGTCCACATGCGGTTGAATACCGGGTCGCCGGTCATGTCGAGGCCCGCGGGCGCCGCACCCGGCGCGCTCGGTGCCAGCAGCACGTCGCAATCGGCGAACACGTCGGCGAGCGTGCGGCGGCAGTTGCGCGCGAGCATCTGCGCCGCATCGTAGCGCTCCGGCGTCACTTTCAGGCCTTGCGACAATATCCCCTGCAGCTTGGCGCTGATTTGCGGCCAGTGTTTAAGGCGTTCGTGCGCGAGCGACTGCGCCTGTTCGGCGAACATGATGTCGATCTGCGCCTGCACCAGGTTGGCGTAGGTCGGCGGCAACTTGATTTCATGCACGTCGGCGCCGGCTGCAGCGAGCTGGCGCGCCGCCGATTCGAGTGCCTCGACGGTTTCCGGCAGCGCCTGCTTCCATTCGTAAGTGCGGCAGAGACCGACGCGCAGTTTGCCGGAGTACGGCTTATCCACCATCAACTCATGCCGCCCGGTGAGCGCTGCCGCGAAGTACGCCGCATCGGGCACCGTACGCGCGATCGTGCCCACCGTGTCGAGGGTATCGGACAGGGCCTTGACGCCGACACGGCTGATCAAACCAAAACTCGGTTTGTAACCGACCACGCCGCAATACGATGCCGGCCGGATGATGGAGCCCGCGGTCTGCGTGCCGAAAGCCAGCGGCACCATGTAGTCAGCGACTGCCGCCGCCGAACCCGACGACGAACCGCCCGGCGTATGCGCGATGTTATGCGGATTGCGCGTCTTGTTCGGCTGCATCACCGCGAATTCGGTGGTCACGGTCTTGCCGATGACGATGCCGCCCGCCGCGCGCGTCAGCGCCACGCATGGCGCATCCCACGCCGGACGATGTATCGCGTAAATCGGCGAGCCGTAAGTGGTCGGCATGTCCACGGTGTCGATCAGATCCTTCACGCCTACCGGCACGCCGTGCAGCAATCCGCTGCCGGCGCTTGTGCCAACACTGGCGTCCGCTGCGCGCGCCTGCGCCAGTGCCACGTCGCCCGCCAGATGCATCCATGCCCGCACGTCGTCCTCGCGCGCAGCGATGCGCTCGAGGCAATCGCGCACCAGCGCTTCGGACGTGATTTTCTTCGCCGCGATCTGGCGTGCCGCTTCCACTGCAGACAAGGTATTCAGTGCGCCCATCAGTGGCTCCAGTCCTTGATCAACTCGCTGTAAATCGCCACCGACTCTTCGATGCGGTCCACCAGGCAATACTCGTCAGTCTGGTGCGCGAGCTGCGGCTCGCCGGGCCCCAGCACTACCATCGGAATATCGCGGTAGGCTTCCTTCAGCACTGCCGCGTCGGTGAAGTAGGTCGCGGTCTTCGCCTGCGGACGCGCGCCAAGCCTGGACTGTGTGACGTCGAATACGTGCTGTATCCACGGTTGCGCGGGATCGGAATAAATGGAAGCCACGTCGAGGGTCGCTGTGACTTCGACCGTTTCGCCCAGCATGCGCTGCATGCGCGACTGCAGCAGCGCATGGTTCTGCCCGGGCACCGACCGGATATCGACGCCGATAACGGTCGAATCAGGCACCGAATTGATATTGAGGCCGCCATGCACGGTACCCACGTTGAGCGTGGGCACGCCCATCAAAGCGTGCGCCGGCGTTTCGAAATCAAAGTCGCGCAGCTTGGTGATTGCTGCAGCCGCCTTGTAAATGGCGTTGTCCCCCTGCTCCGGCATGGAGCCGTGCGCGGTAATGCCATGCGTTTTTACGTCGAGCCAGAACGCGCCTTTGTGGCCGACCAGCGGATAGTTCGCGGTCGGCTCGCCGATCACCAGCGCGCCGACTTCGCCCAGCAAATTGCCCTGCTTGACCATGTACGTGGCGCCACCGCAACCGCACTCTTCGTCGGCGGTGATCACCAGCGTGACACCGGGCCCGTTCTTGAGTTGCTCCACCATGCGCAGCGCCGCGACCACGAACGCAGCGACGCCGCTTTTCATGTCGCTGGAGCCGCGTCCATACAGCTTGCCGCCTTCGAGGCTGGCACCAAACGCATCCGCTTTCCATGCGGCCGAGCCCAGCGGCACGGTATCGATATGCCCGGTGAAGCCGAGCGGCCGCTTGCCTTTGACGCCGCCGATTTTGGCGACGAGGCTGGTGCGCGTAGGCGCGAACTCCGCGTAATCGACCGTAAATCCCGCGCGTTTCAACAGGTCGCCCAGATGCTGCGCGCACGCCTGCTCGGCGCCGGGTGGATTGATGGTGTTGAACTTGAGAAGTTCGCGCGTGAGCTGCAGCGCATCGGGAATTTTGGTCATAAAACAATGTCGGCCACAGACGGTTTTTCTTGAAGCCCCAAGCGGGAACCTACGGCAAAAGCAAGTTTAAACCGAAAAGCTGGCAATATAACCGTTTGGAATCAATTCTTACCGGAATCTGACTTTCCGCACACTGGCCACCCATACCGGCCGCCGGCCGGTCAGTTGGCCGGCGCCACGCCTTCCCGCAGATGGCAGGCAACAAAATGCCCGGGCCGCACCTCTTTCATCGCCGGCTCCTCGGCGCGGCAGCGCTCGACGGCATACGGGCAGCGCGTGTGAAAACGGCACCCCGCCGGCGGGTTGATCGGGCTCGGCACGTCCCCGCCGAGGATGATGCGTTTTTTCTGCGCGCGCGGATCGGGGGTCGGCACGGCCGACAGCAGGGCCTCGGTATAGGGATGCTGAGGATGCGCGAACAATGAGCGCTTGTCGGTCAGTTCGACGATTTTTCCCAGGTACATGACGGCGACGCGATGGCTTATGTGCTCGACCACCGCCAGGTCGTGCGCGACGAACAAGTACGAAAGCTGCATCTCGTCCTGCAGGTCCATCAGGAGATTGATCACCTGCGCCTGCACCGAGACGTCGAGCGCCGACACCGGTTCGTCGCACACGATGAGTTTGGGCTTGAGCGCGAGCGCGCGCGCGATGCCGAGGCGCTGGCGCTGGCCGCCGGAGAACTCGTACGGATACTTGATCATCTGGTCTGCGCGCAGACCCACTTTGTCGAACAGCGCCGCGACGCGCTCGCGGATTTCCGCATTGCTCGCATTTTCGAAATTGCGGATGGGTTCGCCGACGATGTCCTGCGCGCGCATGCGCGGATTGAGCGACGAATACGGGTCTTGGAATACCGCCTGCAGTTCGCGCCGGAATGGCCGCATGTTGGCGGCCGACAACTGGTCGATGCGGCGCCCGCGCCAGTCGATCGAACCGCTGGTCGGCTCGACCAGTTTCAGCACCGCCTTGCCAGTGGTCGATTTGCCGCAGCCGCTTTCGCCGACCAGCCCCAGCGTTTCACCCTCGGCAATCGAAAAACTCACGTCATCGACCGCGTGCACCTGCCCGGTCACGCGCCCGAACACGCCCTTGCGCACCGGGTAATGCTTGACCAGGTTTTTGACTTCCAGCAGCACGCTCATGCGCCGCCCCCGCTCACGCGCGACGACTCCCAGCATGCTGCGAAATGCCCCGGCGCCTTTTGCTCGAGCGGCGGATACTCGCGGCGGCAGCGCTCGGTTGCGTATGAGCAGCGCGGCGCGAACAGGCAGCCGGCGACCTCTTCTTTCAGCGACGGCACCATGCCGGGAATTTCCTCGAGGCGCTGGCGCCCCGTCGCGCCGGCGGTTTCGAGCTTGGGCAATGAATTGAGCAGGCCCTGCGTATAAGGATGCCGCGGTTGCGCGAACAATGCCTCGACCGGCGCCTCCTCGACTTTACGCCCCGCATACATGACGATAACCCGCTGCGCCATTTCGGCGACGACGCCAAGATCGTGCGTGATGAGCACGATGGCGGCGCCGGTTTTTTCTTTCAGCCCACGCATAAGGTCGAGGATCTGCGCCTGTATGGTGACGTCGAGCGCCGTGGTCGGTTCATCGGCGATCAGCAGGCGCGGATTGCACGCCAGCGCCATCGCTATCATCACGCGCTGGCGCATGCCGCCGGAGAGTTGATGCGGATACTGGTCGATGCGCCGCGCCGCTTCGGGAATATTGACGAGGGTCAGCATCTCGACCGCGCGCTCCAGCGCCTGTTTGCGCGTCATGCCCCTGTGCAGCACCAGCGCTTCGGCGATCTGGCGGCCTATGGTCAGCACCGGGTTCAACGAAGTCATCGGCTCCTGGAAGATCATCGAGATTTCGTTGCCGCGCACCTTGCGCATCTCGTCTTCGCTCAAACCAAGCAGATCGCGGCCCTGGAACATGAGGCGGCCGCTGACGATTTTCCCCGGCGGTGATGCGATCAAGCGCAGTATCGACAGCGAAGTCACGCTTTTGCCGCAGCCGGACTCGCCCACCACCGCCAGCGTTTCGCCGGGATAAACGGTCAACGACACCCCATCGACGGCGCGCACCACGCCGTCACGCGTATAGAAATACGTCTTGAGCGCATCGACTTCGAGCAGAGGTTCGGTGGCGGCGGTATTCATCACATCCTGCGCGCCAGGCGTGGATCAAGCGCATCGCGCATGCCGTCTCCCAGCAGATTGACCGCCAGCACGGTGAGCGACAGAAAAATACCCGGAAACAAAATCAGATAGCCGGCGATCTGGAACAGGCTGCGCGCCTCCGCCATGATGTTGCCCCAGCTCGGAATATTCGGCGGCGTGCCCGCGCCGATAAACGACAGGATGGCTTCGGTGATCATCGCCGACGCGCAGACGTACGTCGCCTGCACCAGCAGCGGCGCCAGCGTATTGGGCAATATGTGCCGTATCAGTATGCGCGGCAACGTAGTGCCGGCCGCCACCGCGGCTTCGACGTACGGTTGCTCGCGCAGCGTCAGCACCAGGCTTCTGACCAGCCGCACCACGCGCGGCACTTCGGCAAGCGTAATCGCCGCGATGACGTTTTCAACGCTGGCGCGCGTCAACGCCATCAGCGCAATGGCGAGCAGCACGGGTGGAATCGACATCAGGCCGTCCATGATGCGCATC
>Ga0114966_10000889_pt1 | contig 28212 bp, 30 predicted proteins | sample M_130207_XF_Meta_FD_87029 | JGI IMG/M metagenome (GOLD analysis project Ga0114966, IMG submission 87029) | Freshwater microbial communities from Lake Montjoie, Canada to study carbon cycling - M_130207_XF_MetaG | ecosystem: Environmental > Aquatic > Freshwater > Lake | place: Lake Montjoie... | reverse complement strand
GATGAGTTTTGTGAAAATGATGATTAACCACAGCCTTTTCACAAAAGGCCGTACCCCAAAACTGCATCCCTTAAAATCAACCTTATTTATAATAAAAATATATTATAAATGTATCAGACCACCGAGCTATGCTCGGCACGGCAAAGTCCGCACTGATCATAGCTGTTTCAACTTCGTGGCGAAGCCAGTCTGTCGTGAGGTACACGTTTCCTCTTTGGGGTAAGACTCATCAAAGCTGACGCTTCTCTTTTGTTAAAAGGTTGTATTACATATAAAAATATAATATACCATGACTAACTGGGTTTGGGTCCATTTCTAACATTTTTTCATAACTACCAATCTTTTTAATCCCTTTTAAATCATTGTAATGATACCATGTATCATTTTTATTAAACAAACATGAATAATGGGCAAAAGACTCATGATGTATAACAATCGATTGAAGTGTAAGTGTAGAATAAATAGTTTTTTGTTTTTCATCTGGCATAAACAATACTTTTGATGGAACAAGTTTAGTTTTAAAAAATGTTTCTTCACCTTCATCATCATAACCTAAACGTTGTATACGAAATACAATAAAAGGCGCTAGAAGTTTTGTAATTTGTTTACGATATTTATATGTCTTACCATCTTTTTTATAAAGATTTTGTGGATCTAATTCAGCAATATCTGTTTTTTTTATAAAATGACAAAGAGAATATTCAGTATCATCACTCATATTAACAAGTTCTGTAGATAAAATTTGAATAACAGGATCCGTTTTGAGTTCACGTCTACTTATTTCAATATATTTTTCATTATCATTCGAAGCATATGTATATTGATATTGAGTAGCAATTGTTAAATTAAACTTGTTGAATAAATATAATAAAAATTCACCTGCATCTTGTGTATTTGTACGATTAAAAGGTTGTGGTAAATCATCGCAATCTTTTAAAGCTTTTCTTAGATTCATACATGTCATTTCATCTTTTTTATCATCCAATTGATTACGAATAAATAAAGAGATAGTAGTTAAATTTTCTTGTATACTTTTAGAACAAGTTTCTGTTTGTTTTGTTTCTAATAAATAATAATCAATGATTGGATGATTGTTAAAAAATAATGAAAATAAAGTACTATCCATGTAACAACTATTTCCTTTATAAGATAGACCTTTGATATAAAACGTTCCAATATCATTATTTATTTTTTTAGATTTTTTAGATTCACGTTTAATTTTATTCAAATAAGGACTTAAAAATTCTTGTGTAGATAACCAATCACTATTAAATGGTATAATTTTAGTAGAACATAAAATATAAAGAAATAAACATGATAATTCATTTAATTTCTGTTTATCTAACCCTTTAATAATATCAAAAATAATATCATCATCAGGTCTAATAAAATGTCTTGTTTGTAAGATGCCTATATCTGAGTCTAATTTATAACCTAATGTATTTTCTAAAATATTTATATTTTTCAATGTTTCAATAGAATAAAATGAACGGTGATTCATTTTATTATAAATAAGTTTTTTAAGTTTAGTAAATTTTTACCTAGTCATTTTTATTTATCATCTTCATCATCATTGTTTGTATTTTCTTTTGGTAAGTTTTTTAACATTAATGTAAATCGAGGAATACATGTTAAACAGCATATAGATGACTTTTGTCTAAAAAAATATTTATTACCACAATCTTTACAAATATGTTTATATGAACAAAAATCGCATGATCCTAATAGCATTTTAGGATTAATAATATTTTTACAATATTCACAATAATCCCATTTAAATTGTTCATTTAAAGGAAGAAATTTGGTTTCATCATCAATACGTTTAGTAGAAACACATAAATAACAATAATATAGTTGACCATCTCTATAAAGTTCATTTATATCTATATGTGTTTTACATAAATTACAACTCATATGTTTTCTATAGAAAACATTTCTATTTAATTAGGAATTAAAACTATTTTTACTAATAATAAATATATATAATATGAAGATTTTTGTTATCAATTTAGAAAAGGATAAAGATCGTTTAGAATATATGTCAAACTCCTTTAAAAAATATAATTTTAAAAATTGGGAAAGAGTTGATGCTGTTTATGGTAAAAATCTACCTGATTTAGAAAAGTATGGCAAAATATTAAATCCTTCACAAATAGGTTGTTATAAAAGTCATCTTAAGGCATATAAAGAAATTATTGAACAAAATTTAGAGTATGGAGTTATTTTAGAAGATGATGTAACACTTACAGACTGGTTTCCAAAATTAGAAGAAATTATAGAAACAGTACCAAAAGATTTTGATGTTGTATGGATTGGTAATTGTAGAGGTAATATGCCTAGAAATGCATGTAATCTTATACCTGATTATGACTATAATTTTTTAGAAAGTAAAAAAGTTGGAGATTATGTATATGAAATTACAGAAGATTCTATGGCTTCGCGAAACTATCCAGTAGGAGGGTATGGATTAGTCATTAGTAAAAAATTTATAGAAAAATTTTTAGCATTGCCATTTGAAGAACACTTCAAAAGACCTATTGATAATTTTCTTGTAGAAAATAATAAATTAAAACGTTATATGACAGTACCTTCTATTATTATTCATTGTTATGATTTTGGAAGCAATTTATGTCCTAATACATCATTATATGAAAAACTTTATAATATATTTGATGTTGAAAAGAAAAATCCTTATGAAAATATTTGGTTAAAATATTCAGAACAAGAGAAAGCCGTTTTAGAATTATTAGAAAATGTAGGGAAAGTATTAGATAATAATCATATTAATTATTCATTGTATGGTGGTTCAATGTTAGGATATGGTCGAACTAAACAACTTATTTCATATGATGATGATATTGATATTATTATTTATAAAAAAGATTTAGAAAAATTTGAGAACGTGATAAAGGAATCTAATATTTCAAATCTTTTTAAATATAAAAATCCAATATTAAACTCTTCATTATATTATAAACTTTATCCTAAAAGTGATACTATAAATATAGATAGTATTGAAAATTATATAAAAGAAGTAACAAGAGGGGAAAAATATGATTATAAATGGCCTTTTATTGATATTTTTGTGTATGATCTTGATGAAAACAATCAACTAATTGATACATTTTCAAATGATAATACACACATAAAAGATGAAACAATTCCAATTGTTATCACATCGTATAATACAGATAAAACATATAATTTTAAAATTTTTAAAGAATATGAAAAACTATTAGATAAATTTTATAAAGATTGGAGAGATGTGTGTGTTACATCAGAATGGAATCATATAAAAGAAGAGCCAGTTTTATTACAATGTTCTTTTAATTGTAAAAATGTTATACCAGATTATAGTAATAGTAATAGTTTAGAAAATTATACTAATCATTACTATAATAATAGTGTATTTAGAAATAGAAAATATTATATAACTATATTATTAACGATATTAATTATAATAATATCATTGTCTGTATACTTTAAAAACTATACAAAAAGAATTTTATTGTTTGGTTTTATAGGATTTTTTTTATTTTTATGTTATTATGATTATATAATGTTATATATAAAAAAAGGATGGAGACAAATAAAGAAAAAAAATTAATTCCTAAAATTATTCATCAAGTATGGATTAATGATAGTTGGAAAGATCCTTCTCTTAAACGAGATGTACCTGAAGCTTGGAAAAAATCACAACAAGAATGGCAACGTCTTCATCCAGATTGGACTTATATATTGTGGACTGATGATTTAGTTTTGCCTTATTTAGAAAAAAATTATCCAGAATATGTAGACTTTTATAAAAACTATGAATATCTTATTCAACGAGCTGATATGATTCGTTATTTTATACTTTATGACTTTGGCGGAGTTTATTGTGATTTAGATCTTTACCCAGTTGAAAATATTGAAAAATATTTTACATGTATGAATGATTATTTTGTTTATTCTGCCGGAAGTGATGTACTTATTAATGCATTTATGGTATCACAGAAAGGTTCAAATATAATGAAATTATTATGTAATTCATTAACTAATTATAAAAAAAAAATACCTTTTTATTATTTTGGAAAACATTTAAAAGTAATGTATACAACAGGTCCTAATTTTTTTAATAATGTTATTATTAATAGTAATTATAATTATATTATATTGCCACGTAATAAATTTTACCCTTATTCAAGTTCAGAAGATAAATTTATTACAAATAATATGAATGAAATTGTTATAATGCCAATTAAAAATACAAGCGGAAGTTGGCATTCAATTGACAGTATTTTATATGCTTTTATATTTAAAAATAAAGAATTCTTTATACTTTTTGGTATTTTTTCACTTTTAATGATTATAATTGGTTTAATATACTATAGTATCAAATATAAAAAATGTCGTGAAAGTAAGGTTTGTGTAGCTTAAAATTTATAATAACTTATTATTATAAATAATATTACTTTTTTAATTAGAAATTTATCAAACCACTTACAGGATTGTGATCACTATATTCGTCTACAATCGTTTTTGTTTCTAGTTTACCACATCCACCCCCTGTAATAAAGTAATCAAAAATTAATCCAACATATTTATCTCCAGGTGTTGATTTTGAATGAGCATTTTTAAAATTAATATAAATGGTTGGATTCATTGGTTGATGAATAGATAACATTGAATATCTATTTTTAGATTCTTTTACATCAATATTAAAATCTCCACCAATAATATAAGGTGTTGTAATATAATGAGCATAGTCTAATAATTCTTGTAATTGTAATAAAGCAATTGGATCATATTCTTCAAAGTCGCATGATTGAAGATGTGTATTGACTATCATCATTTTTTTATTTTTAATTCCTGTAGATTCACTAATATCAATTAAAGCTGTCAAATATCCTTTTTCAGTAAATCGATCAAATGTTAATGCATTATAATTATTAAAACGTGTAAAACTAGTTTCTAATATAGGATAAGCAGATATAATTGCCAAACCACTATTCATTACATTTATACCTTTTAATGTTCCTCTACAAATATAATGATTTGGAAAATGAGTTTCAAGTGAATCAAATGTTTCGTCATAACATTCTTGTAATAAGATAATTGAATGTTTTTCTAAAAGATCTTTGATAGGTTTAAATGATTTAAATAAAAAAGGGAACTTTTGAATATTATAGGTAACAATAGATAATGATTTGTTCTTTGTTGAATTTTTATAAGGTTCTGAAAGAAATAAAGGTTTGTATAATTTTTTTAATGTTTTTTGAAATAAAATCCATGATACAATCAAAGAAAAAATAATAACAATACTATAAATGATAATTTTATAAATGATAGTGTTTTGCATCATTTATAATTCGTAATTTTTTTATTATTTTAAATGTTTTAATTGTTTTCATTTTTTCTATTTTCTTTAGATATGATTTATTCAGAATCACTATTTGTAACTTTTAGTTCAGTATGTAATTCATTAGATAACTCATTAACTTCTTCACTTGAAACATCACTATGCACTGTTTCACATGATAACTCTACAACTACGTTGGCTTCTTTTTTTCGTTGTTTAAAAATGTAATCAATTTCTCGTTTCATTTCTTTTACCTCTACTAAAAGATATGTATAATTATCAGGATGCAATAAAACTAAAAACATTTCTACAATATGAAGGTCATATAATGTCTCTAGAATACGTTTGTAAATATTTAATTGAATAGAATAATGAAAATAGTTACAATGATCTAAATGTCTAAGTCCATTATAACCTTTTTCAAAACGATTTTCTGTTTTTATTTCTTGAACACATTTCCAATCATATAATGCAAACTTTGTAGGATTTTTTTTAAGACGATATAACATATCAAGTTGTCCTGCTAACTTTAAATCTTTTCTAAATAAACTCCATTCTGTTCGAAAAGGTTCTAAACGATGTTTAATCGTATTATGAAAAGTTAAAAAATGCTGAAATTCTTTTGTATTAATAGCTGGACCAGATTCTAAACAAAAATCTAGTACATTTTCATTTTTAGCATATTCATTATAAAATATTTCAATTGTTTTATGTAAACGTGTACCACGTTCACTAGCCTGTTTACCATTTTCATTCCATGATTTTTTAATTTCATCATCTGTCATTCCTTTGTATTTTTCACTTAACCCTTTCAAACTATTACGCATTTTTTTAATAACATCATCAGGATCAAAATGAGGAAAATGTTTGTGAATAAGTGTTGTTACACTAATTACACCATCACTAGATCCATCGATTGTATAAGTATGTGTAGGTTCGTCAAAAGTGACTCTATCGTCACGAGGATGATGATTTTTTTCTTCTAAAAAAGTAATTGACATTTTATAAAAAATAAATACAAATAAAAATTAATCAATTTTATAAATGGACAAAGAAAGTAATGAATATAAAAAAGCATTAAAAAAAGCAAATGATGTATATGGAACAAAATCTTCTATTTACAGATCAAGTTATATTGTAAAAAAATATAAAGAACTTGGAGGTGAAATTAAACAAAGCAATAAACGAAGCAATACACGAAACAATAAACGAAGCAAGACACGAAGCACTAAACGAAGTGGTAAAAAAAGTAACACTAAAACAGGATTAACAAGATGGTTTAAAGAAGAATGGATTCAAGTAGTACCTTATTTAGAACATTCTAAAATAATTGAATGTGGTGGAACACATATGAATAAAAGTCCTGGAAAAGCTTGTAGACCTTTATATAGAATTACAAAAGATACACCAATTACAATAAAAGAACTATTAGATATACATTCAAAAAAAGATATTATTAAAGTTGCTAAACAGAAAGAAAAATCTCCTTCAAAAAGATTATTATGGAAATCATTAAATATAGACTAAATAAAAATATATTCTTCCTTATCCTTATCTTCTTCAGATTTATAATAAGATAATAACTTGTATGAAAATGGTTGTATAATAAAATAATTTATTGGTTGAATAATAATATATGATGTTAATTCAACACAAATAGGAGAAATAATAGGAGATATTCCAAAATAATGAATAATAAAGGGAGACATGAATTTTGCAATAGGACCACTCATCCAATATGTAATATTATAATAAAATTGCGTTTTTGATGGTAACATTTTTATCTTTATATGATAAAAATTTAACAAAAATCAGTATAATTAAATCTTGATTACTTGATCAAATACACCTGTATTAACTTGATGTGCCACACAAATGATCAGCTTACCTTTATATTTTTCTTTTAATGTATCAATCACTGTATCAGATGTTTCATTATCTAATGAACTTATACATTCATCCAATAATAATATTCGATTTTGTACTAACTCGCTAAAGGCTAAAGTAAATGCTAAATTTACACGATCACGTTGTCCTCCTGATAAAAACTCAGTATCTCCTTTCATTGTTTTATAATTTACTTCAAAAAAGAGACCCAATTTATCTTTACCAGATCTTAATTCTTTATTTGTAACTAATTGTACTTGAATATCTTCATCTGGAAAAAAATCTTCAATATATAATGCTGCATGATGATTAAGAGTATCAATAAAATCAAAAATTGCTTTTGTTTCAGCATCTTTGATATAATATAATAATTTTTCACAACATTTGACTTCTTCTATCATATAATTTTTTGCATCTTTACTTTTTTGAATCATTTCTTTTAATTCTATATATTTATTATTTGTATCTTCAATACGTTTCCATATTTGTAATTCATTTAATAAAGTTGTATATGTTTCAATTTTTTCTTCATATTCTTTTATTTTTTCTTTTGTTTCTTTAATACTGTCAACAGGGTCAGTGTCAATACTATTTATATTTAATTTTTGTGTTTGTAGACTTAGTAACCGTGTATTTATATCTGAATAGTTTTTTATCATTTCTTTTACTTTTGTAATTTCTTCAATAATATGAAAAATAAATGTTTCATCATAATTTTTATCTTTTTCTCCAACGTCTTCAAATTTATCTTTAAATGTATCTTTGAAACATTTTATTTTTTGTTCTACATCACTTATATTACTTTTTAAAATACCAAATGCTTTTTCATTCTTTTTAATATGATCTAACTTTAGTAAAAAATCATCATCCATTGTTAAACTCATTGTTAAATTTAATTTAGTAAGAGTACTTTCAAATTTATCAAATTGTTGATTGTATTCTTCTGTAATACGTTCTAATAAAATCAATTCTTTTTGGACACTATCTAGTTCTTTTTGTTTCTTAGTATAATCTATTTTTAATGTTTGTTCAGATAAACTTGTGTCTATTTGTTTATCGATTGAACTAATAACAAGTTTGGTATCTTTAAATGACAAAGATGTTTGACAAGAAGGACATTCATAAATAATAGATTGATTTTGTACTTTATTTATTTTTTGTTTTAATGAAAGTAGTTCTTGTTCACATATATCTTTTTTTGATAAAAGAATCGATTTTTTATCATCATCTCCTATTTGTTCTTCAAGTTTATATAACTGATCTTGTAATATTATAAGTTTTTCTAAAGGTTTGATAGTTTCAAAATCAGATATAGAAAAAACACTCATTTTTTCTTGGTATTGATTTAAAGTACTTGTATTTTCAATATACTTCTTTTTTTCTTCATGAAATCGTTTGTTATTTTCATATTCTTCTTTTTGATTTAAAAGGGTTGTTAATGTATCTTTCATATCAGAAATAGAATTATATTTATTTAATTGTTGTTCTAGATCATTTATTTTATCACACAATTTTGTTTGTTCATAAAATAGTTTTTGTTCATCTTCTAATTTAAGAAGTTTAGACACTAAAATTTGTTTATTTTTTTTGGATTTATCTAGATTAGTTTGTTGAATATCAATTGTTTCTTGATAATTTGATAAAGTAATAGTACGTTTACCTTGTAATTTATAAGGTTTTGATGTATGTTCATTATCATATATCATTGTTGATAAAAAAGACATTGATGTTGTAATCTTCGAGTCTTCTGCAATAATATGTTTTTTATTTGTATCTAAACGTGTTTTAGCTTCTTCTTTGAACTCTTCAACTGGTTCTTGTGATAATAATAATGTTCGAAGAAAACTCATTTTGTTTTCTGCTGACATATAAACAAATGAATAATCATTATCTTGATCAATATAACTTATATGTTTAAAATCTGTTCCAAAAAGATCATTAATAATATGTTGTGCTACATCATTTTCTGCTAGTACACTTCCTTTTTTTACATGAAATCTTGTAGGATTTTTAGCTCTTGTAATTGTTATACATTCATTTTCATCTTGTAATGTGAGTATAACTTCTGATTTTAACTTTTCTTTACCAAACATGGTAACATTTTTCATATTACCTGTAATAACATATAAAAAAGCATTTAATAAAGTACTTTTACCTTTACCAGAAATACCTGAAAGTAAAATAATACCATTATCATTAAAATGAAAAGTTTGATCTTCCCAGCATCTAAAATTTTTTAAATTAAGAGTAATTGGCATAATATAACTAATTTGTTTATTACTTTTATTACTTTTATTACTTTTACTTTTTCATTTTCAATTTTAAGTATTTTACAAGATCATCATGACCTCCAATAAATTTGTTACCATTAAATACAATAGGTGAAGTTTTGTGCGAACCAATTTTACATTTTAAAATATCTAGTATATCTTGCCATTCAGAACTATTTTGTTTGAAAGAGTGTGCATAATGTGGATAAGATTTTACTAATTCAATTGCTTTTTCATAATAAGGACATCCTTGAAATCCAAATATATAATAATGTATTACTTTTTTTGGCATCTTTTTATTTATACCTATTTAAAAATTTTAAGAACATAAAAATGACAGAAACAACACAACTTACGTATGTTATAGAAGATAAAAAAATTATCATTAGTGGTGATCTTACCAATAAAAAGTTTTTAAAAGATATGAGTAAACTTGGAGCTCGTAAAAATACATCACGAGGAGGATGGGTATTAGATATTGAAGATAAAAAATTAATTGATGATTATCTAAAAAAACTTAATAAAAAAGCCGCTGCTGATGCAGCAAAACAAAGTCAAACCGATACTAAGCAAACAGAGTCTAAACAAACTGAGTCTAAACCAGTTGAGTCTAAACAAACTGATTCTAAGCAAACTGAGTCTAAGCAAAGTGAGTCTAAGGTATTAGAGTCTAAACCAGTAGAGTCTAAACAAACTGATTCTAAGCAAACTGAATCTAAAGTAGTTGAATCTAAAAAACTTGAATCAAAAGCAACTAATTCAACTATCGTAAAAGAAAAAGATACAAAATTATTAAGTATGGTAGAGATTAGTCGTGTTGAAAAAACTCGTTTAGAAGAAAGCAAACTTGAATTAACTAAAAAAGAGCAAGAATTAACTAAAAAAGAGCAAGAATTATTAGAAAAAGAAGCCGCATGGGCTCGTAAAGAAGCTGAATGGGCAGCTAAATTAAATAAATTACAAGAAGAATCATATCATTCTGAAATTGAACATTCACAGGTTAACTCTAGTGATCGTAGTCAAAGTCGTAGTCAAAGTCGTAGTGAAAGTCGTAGTGAAAGTCGTAGTCGTAGTCCAGTTAAAATAAATTCAAAGGCTAGTAATTTTTCACCAATCAAAAAATTATCAAAAGAAGAAATGTTTAAAGAAATGTCAAATGAATTTAAGAATAGCCGTTTATCGCCTAATAAAAAAGGGTCAAAAAATCGTTATGAAAGCAGCGTCGTATCACCTCAAATTAAAAAGAAAATAGTATCAAAATATTCTGAAAGTAGTATTGCATCTCCTCCAAAGAAAACGAATAAAAAAATTGGAAAGAAAGGTGACTTGAGTGATATTGATGAAAGTGATCAAGATAGTGATGATAAATATAAAAATAAACAAACTAAAAAAATATATGATGTAAAGGAACCAAAAAAGCTAGAATTTTATAAAATGTTACAAAAAATCTCTAGTTCTATTAAAACGGATTCCGATTCTGACTCAGATGATTCAGATTCAGTATCATATTCAGATTCTGATTCAAGATCGGAATTTACATCAGAGTCATCTGATGATTATCCAAAGCCTAAGAAGCTTATTGTTCCGCCAAAAAGAAATACGCGAACACCATCACCACCAAAAAGAAATAAACGAACACCATCACCGCCAAAAAGAAATAATCGAAGGTAATAAGTTTGTTTTTATCTTTGTTTTTATAATAAAAATTTATTATAAAAAGATAGGTACTTTATGTTTAGAAACTGCTTACACTTACGGTGTTGTTGCAAACACCTTGGTTCTTATTTGTCATTTCATAAGCTGTGTATTGGTAATCAACAGGATCAGCCAAGTTTACACCAGCACCAACACCAGAACCATCTCCATAGATTTCCATAAATTTGTTGAGTACAGATGAACTTTCGTTTGTACCAGCAATGGCTTGGAGAGCCCCTTTAGATAAGGCAGTTGGGTCAGCAGGTGTAGAGAACCAACCTTGATGACTATTTGGTGCAACTGGTAAATCGCCACGAATTAAATCGCGGCAACCACGTGCAGCAAAACGACCAACTTTCAATGTAGTGGTCATTGGTCTATCAAATACCATTACTTCTTTTCCATTAAAAGGATCTTCCATTTCACCAGCTTGTGTAATACCATCTGCAGGACTATTAAGGAATTGACTCATAGTAGGTGCGGGTACAGGAGATGCAGAATAGTTAGGTCCTACCATGTCACTTACATTAGACATGTAAGGAGTTTGAGGAGTACATGTGGCACTAGCATTTACATAATTTTCACGAATTGGTTGTTTCTTGCATTGATAATCTTCAGTTACACCCATATTACTGAGGGAAGGAGGATTATAACGAATGATAGAAGGTAAATTCAAACTAGGAGAAGGCTTATTGACAGTTTGATTTAAATGAGGGGTTGGTGTGATGTAAGGCATTGATGTATTAGCATTTGCGCCAAGACCAGATCCTAATGGTCGAGATTGGGAATTAGATTGTGATTGGGGAACATAATTTTCTACTTTTTTATTACATTTAATATTAGGATATTGATCTACTTGAAATGTATGAATATTACCATCTTTAGTTTGTACAACTTTATCGAGTTTACTATTACGTAATGCAAAACCATTAAAATTTTCACGAACTTCTTTCTTTGTAGATTCGTCTTTCATACTCATAGCTAACGCGGCGATGCCAACAGATCCGATAATAGCTAAAACTAAATCGCTCATTTTATAAAAACAAAAAAAAAATATTTTCATAAAAATGATTATTTGAAATGAAACGAAACGAAAAGTTAAAAATATATTTGAAAAATGACAAATAATCTAAAAACATCTATTATCACCAAACAAATTGTATTGAATCCTAGTTGTCTTAAATCTTCTATACGTAAAGATGTATTACAAGAAATTAAAAAAAAATATGAAAAACTCTGTTGTGATGATTATGGACTTATTTTATCAATTGATGAAATGTTACATTTAGATAACATGATCAATAAAGATTCCATTACAATTACATTTAATGTAACTTTTAAGGCACTCACACTTAAACCTGAAAAAGATATGATATTTTCTTTTGTACCAAATTTTATTATGCAAAAAGGTATTTTTGGTAAACTACATGAAATTATTAATTTTTTTATCCCTGATACAATGTTAACAGATATGGGATACCAGTTTGACTCAACTAAAAATTGTTTTAGTAAGAAAGAAACAGTTATAACTAAAATAATAGAAATTATTAAAAAGAAAAAGGTAGAACGTGAAGTTGAAACCGAAAATACAAAAATAATTGATAAAGATACAACAATTGTTGTAAAAATTGAACAATTAAAATATGATTCAATTAAGTATAATTGTATTACAAGTTTAATTGATGTATTACCTTTGTCTAATAAGATTGTGTAATAGATTATGTAATAGATTATGTAATATTATTCAAAAGATTATTTCATTTTTCATTACTTAAAAAGAATAATTACATAAAATTAGGATGTCTTTACAGATCCTTGAAAAATTTCATAAATCATTAGTATCTTTTTTTGATGAATTAATAGAAATGTTTCCGGATGAAAAAGAATTTATTCTTCTTCGAATTTTAATAAAAGATCAAATTCCGTCTACTCAGATTATGAGATATTTTGAAACAGCTATTGAAAATCAAGAAATAATGACATCTATTGAAAAGCGTGATGATCAATTTTTTTTACAAAATATGTTATTTTCAAAAATGATAAGCAAATCCGAAGTATTTAAAAATATATGGTTATCAAAACTTGATCAAGATGATCGAGAAATGATTTGGAATTGGATTGACGCATTTATGAAGATGACAAGAAACTATATGAATAGTAAAAAAACCGAATAATTATAGCTATTATTTATCATACAAAATATGATAAATACCCTTCCTTATTACCCTTTCTTATTGTTTTTGAAAAGTAATTGGCATACAAACAGGTTGCCCAAGATTATACATACGTTCACATTTAATCCACCTCTCAGAAACTACATCAAAATATGAAAAATAACTATTTTTAATTTGTTTTAATTTTAATTTAATTCGAATCATATACAAGTTCATATTTGAATTATAATTTACCCAATACGGAATCATATCTCCTACACTAACAAATAAATTATAAGGTATACATGCATGATAATATTCAAAATTAAAAATTGGTTTATCTTTTTTATATTCTTGTATGATTTTATCTTTAAATGTTGTTACCCAATAATAAGGATTATCATCTTGTAATTTTAAATATTTCATATCATGACCTGATATATATTGTAGTTTATAATCTGTATCAAGAAGTTTTAATACGTCATTTGTAGGATCATTTAGTCTAATAAATTTTTTTAAACGTTCCCGAGTTTCTGGTAGATTTACAATATCTACCAATTTATAATTTACAATTGCATATTTTTCTTTCCATGCTTCATATATAATAAGAAATTTATTATACTTTTCCATATATTTTTTCTTCTTGATAAGATATTGTGTATATTGTGGATGTACAAGTGTTTCTGGTATAGGAGGTTTTTCAACTTTTAATAAATCAACCTTTACTGAATAAGAAAAGTTATGAGGTTTTATATATTTTTTAATTGCTTTATTTATATTTTTTTTAATCATATTTTGATCTAATTGTCCTTGATATGGTATGCCTTTTACTAAACCAAGATCATTTACTCCTATATAAAGTTCACTTTCTTTTATACCAGCATTCCAAAAACCGCATCCATAACGTGGTATATATTCTTTAATATACTTATCTAAATTAATGTTAACAGACTCATTAAATTCAAACTTTTTGGTTTCACAATAATATTCAAATTGTTCACGATTAAAATCTACACATTTTTTGAATAAACTAAATTCTTTGAATTCAACTGCAAGTGTTTCTTTACCAATATAATCATTATATCTTAGATAAAGTAATTCTAAATTCGATTTCATGTTATCAACTATATATAATTTTATCTTTCTAAATGCAATTTTAGAATTTTTTCCATTTATAAATTTAGTATATTTATAAAATTATTTTAATGTGTCTCTAGACTACTATTTATTTTTTACGAAAAATGATATATAATACAATTACAAATAAACAAGCCATGCCAATTTTTTTATAAAAATTTATATTGTTTTTATTATTAATATAATCTGAAGATTGTGATAGCTTATATAATTGTTCTTTTAATTCTTCAACTGTTTCTGGTTCATTAGTTGAATCAATTAATTGTGGTTGTTCTTGATATTGTGGTTGTTCTTGATATTGATCTTGTTCTTGATTTTGATAATGATCATTATCATTTTGTATATCTAATGGTGAATATAATGGCTGTTGTGGTTGTTTTTGTTCTAATTCTGTTAAACGGATAACAACTTCTGCTTGTATTGTGTTATCTGTTACATTTTTAGGTAATTTTTTAAGTGCAATATAATGATTTAAATGTTCTCCATTATCACTTTCATATGTAATACGTCTTTTGTACATATTTCCTTCTTTTACTTGATCAAATATATCAAATTTTATATTTCCTTCATCAAGATCAGTTTGATTTACAATTGTTACATAAAATGTATCATTTGGATTATTTGGTTTTATGAAACAATCAGACTGAAAATTAATTTTTTTACCATTAATATCAATTAATTTCATACTTTTATCAATCTCTATTTTTGTTTTTAATTCTAATATAGGGGAATTAGTTTGTACATTTACATGTTGATTTTGTATTGGGTACGAACTCATTTTTTATAAGAAGGTATTATTTTGTTAAATGATAATAAAAATACTAATAAATTAATTAAATTAATTATTACAGATTTAACAAAATAACTCTATATTAAAGTAGATGCCTATAAAACGTGAGATTGTATATCCAATTTTTTTAAAAACAATACAATATACAGAAGATATTTTCTGGAAAGATACCTTTGAAAATCTATCATATTCTATATGTCCTACTGGGTCTTATATTAGTAAAGGATTTATATGTTCAAATGTAAAAGGGAAAGAATTTGTATATAAATTTATTGATAAAGATCATGAACAAATCTATAAAGATATTTATAAACTTTTAAAAGAAAAACTCAATATTATGAGTAAAAATGAAAGAGGTATTTTATTAAAAGAGTTTGAAGAAGTAGAACAATCAATTAAAAAATTACGTACATGCACTTGGAATGAAATTAAAAAGAAAGGTACAAAAGATATTCTGATTCAAAATTTTTTAATTAAAAAGAAACTAGAATATGGTTTAAAATCTTTACAAATTAAAAAATTATATAATTTAATTAATTTGTGTATAATATTAAAATCCATTTCTAATGCTGATATTGATTATTCAGATGGAGAAATACAATCAATAACTGGTATTACTTTTAGTAAGAATAAATATAAGGTTGAAATTGATATTTATAAAAATATAGATGCTTGATAAACATATCAAATTTTTTGATATGTTTTTACTACTTTTTTAAAATACAGGTCCTAATAATGCATCAATAAAATGTATAATACCATTTGATACACTAATATCTTCTTTAATTAAATGAGCCATATTATTAATAGTAATGTCTCCATAATTGTTTAAAAAATAAATTTCAGTTTTTTCATTTTTTGTAAATAATTTTGTAAGTCTTTGATTCATTAATGTTTTTTTATGAATTTTACGATTAAGAAGATGAGCATATAATATATTATATGCTTGATGTTTATCCATTTTTATAAAAAAATTTTCAGCAGCTTCTTTTGAACCAAATTGTCTATATAAATCTTGATCACTTACAGCAAATAATGTAGCATCAAATTGCTCATTTCCCATTTTTAATTCCATATCCGCTTTTTTAATCATCCAACCAAACAATTGAAAGTCTTGATGCGCTGCTATATATCCAGATATAGTATCACGTTTTGCGTAACAAATTTCAGGTTTTTGTATAGGATCAGCTTGCACTAAATGTTTATAGGTAAAGGAACTTCCGTAATAAGAAACCATTTACTTTACTTTATTATATTAAAAATCTTATAAATTATGATTTTATTAAAATCGATTTAATCAAACACACTATTATATAAGAATAGATTAAGATATGCAAAAAATAGCTTCAATTAGCACACTTTTTAATAGTTGTTGTAAAAATGGTAATAACTGTATTTTTCAACCAAAAAATACATCATTAATACCTTCATTATCAACAAATAAATTTTCTACATTTATACCAGATTTGATTACCAGTGCCAAAGAAAGCCCATTGCGATATCAATTAGCTGCGTGTATTGTTAAAGGTAAAAAGAAAATTACTACCAACCAATGTAATGCACCTGGTGAAGGTTATGGTGGCAGTCGACATGCTGAATTAAGAGCAATTCTTTCCTTATATGGAAGTAAAAATATAAAGTTGACAAGTAATGGTTGGAAAATAGCCGATGAAATAAAACGAAAAAATAGAAATTTAGGTATTTTAGTAATACGTATTGCAACGATCGTTTCCAAAGAACAAAAAAGTAATAATATTATTTTGGTAAATGCTCGACCATGTCAAAAATGTCTTGATATGATGAAATCATTAGGGTTTAGAGAGGTTCATTATTCTAATGATAGCGGTGAAATTATTACAGAAAAAATTGATCATATGGTTTCCGTACATGCGTCATTTGTAGCTGTCAAATTCGAGTATATTACAAATAAATATAAAGAACCAAATAGTGAGGCAATTAAAGATGTTGATTTACACAATATTATTAATAGAGAAGAATATTATGATAATATTATTAAACAAAAAATTCCAGATAAAGTTCGTGAAATAAATTTTACCCATTTTATATCGTATGATTTTAAAAATATACCTGTAAACTATAAACTTATTCATAAAGATAATTTTGTAACGATTTTAAATGGACAAAATAAAGTTGTCAAAGTTGTAAACATAGTCTGAGGGGTTAACGTCCTTACGCAGCTTTAACCTTATTTATAATAAAAATTTATTATAAATACATGTTGCTTTTTCAAAAAGGGGTAGAGTGTTCATCTTTTTTGTACACATTCAACACTGTTGCTGATGGTTCATCACCCGTATTACTCCAACGAGGTAACCATAATGGAACTAACGGTTTATAATTCTTATAAATAGTTGTAAATATTGTTTTGTAATAATTACTCTCTCGCGAACCTTTAAAATCTAAAACATTAAGTGTTTCAGTATGTTCTTGAATCCATTTATACCAAGGCTTTTCTGAGCTACTAACTGCATCTGAAAATGCAGCTTTGCGACGCCATAACACTTCATATGGTAAATATCCTTCAAAAGCCGTTCGTAAAATATGTTTTTCAAAAACTACACCATCTTTATCTTTGGGCTTTTTTAATTCACCAGAGAGTTGAAGTGCCACGTCCAATAAATCTTGATCCAAAAATGGTTCACGAAATTCAAGACTGTTTCCTGCAGTGCATCGATCTGCTCGAAGTACATCATATTTGTACAAATTTTCTACAAGACGTATACTATCATGAAATAAATCTTCACTAGAAGGTGCATTATGTGAATATAAATAACCACAAAAAATTTCATCACTACCTTCACCTGAAAAAATTACTTTTTCTTTAAAATTCTTATTAATCCATTCGCAAAGCATAAACATAGGTGTACTTGCACGAATAGTTGTGGTATCATAGGTACCAAGTTTCTTAATGACATGTGGAATATATTTTAACGCATCTTCGTATTGAATTACGTATTCATGATGATCGGTTTGAAGATAATCAGCAACTTTACGAGCATAGACTAAATCCGTTGAATCTGGAAAGCCAACCGAAAACGTTTTTAATTTGATTGCATTTTGGATGGTCTTATTTTCATTCATGACACGAGTAAGAATAGATGCGACCAATGATGAATCAAGACCACCACTTAATAAACATCCAATAGGACGATCGCTACACAAACGTTTTCGTACAGCATTAATCATACTTGTACGAATTGCATATAATGCCATGTTTTCATCATGATATGTTGGCTTTGTAGGTAGTGTAAAATAGGTAAATGTTTCTATGGTTAAACAATCTTTTGTAAAATAAGTAAATGTACCTGGTAAGATTTCACAAATGGTTTCTTTCATTCCATCTAAGGCAATTGGTTCACTTGCAATTGTATATGATTTATTATCAAATGATCGTGTATAAAACAATGGTTTTACACCAATATGATCACGTATCATATAAATGCTATCAAGTTGTATATAAACCATTGCAAATACTCCATCAATCATATTAAGAGCGCTTTCAATACCATATTTTTGAAACAAATGTAAAATAATTTCGCAATCACTCTTACTAACAAGCGGAAAATTCTCACGAGCTTGGAGTATATCATAATTGTAAATCTCACCATTACACATTAAAAACTCGCCATTTAATTCAAATGGTTGATCACCTTTTTCAGATATGTCATTAATAGATAAACGATGAAATCCAGCTAAACAATTACTAAAAACAGATAAAGTATGACGATCAGGACCACGATGATCAATCATGGGATAAAAGTTTAATAATTTTGTCATTAACTCTTTGCGAATAATGCCATCTTTTACAAAATATAAAAAAATACCGCACATTTTTATATTATTGTGCTATTTAAGTTGTAATAAAAACTAAGTTTTTATTACGGTATTTTCACAAAAAGCGGTGTAATTATGAAAGAGAGTTTAATTTTTTTAATTTATGATATGTATCAAGATGTTTATTTTCCAAAATATTCAATATACTTGTCATTTCACTAGTATTATTATCTATAACCATACCAAGTTTAATAATCTGATTCATTTGCTCTAAAAGCATTAAACTTGCATTAGGTAATTCTTTATTATATTGATAACAATGTAAATTTTTAAACTTAGCTTTAAACGTATATAAAGCTAATTCTTCAAAAAAATCATTTTTTGTAGTCCAAATTACTTTATCAGGAAATGATACTAATGTATTAATAATTTGTTGAGTTTGTTCGGTTTGTTTTTCAATATCTTTATATTCTTCATCAATTAATACATGTTTCATACTATACTTTACACACTGATTCAATTCTGTTTCAATCGGGACAATACGAAGTGTTTTACTATCTTTTTCATCATATGTAACAGATGTAATAGATTGATCTAGTTGATGGATCATAATTGAATTAAAATAATTTTTTATTTTATTAAAATTTAATAATGGTATTAAATGATAACTAGATTGTGGTAAAAATATATCACATTCACCATTTTTAACATTTTTATATAACTTGCCAATCATTTCAATAAATGTTTGTATACTTTTTATCTTGTTTGAATAACAAATTGCATATGGATTAAATTGAGATGGATTAGGTATAATTTTATCTAAATCAGCTATTTTATACATAAATACACCATATTGATCTTTTTTTAATCCAATCTCAATATCAGCCTTATTTTTATCATAAAAAGAAAATGAATAAGAAGTGAAGTCAAGTGAGTCTTTTTTATCTTTTCTTACACTAAATTTTATTGAATGTGGAGGAGTATCTTTTGTAAGCGGTTCAATTTTTAATAAAGGATACATTATATATAAAAAATTAAATAAAGGGATATATTCAAGAGATACATAAACTGTTATAGTTGCATCTTTGGCATTTAAAGATAGTGTTGAAATAGCTCTAAATAAATAAGTTTTAAAATCAGTTTCTTTTTCTGAATTTATTAATGCATCAAGTATCATTTTAGATTCTGTCATTTATTTAGTTAAAAATAAAAATACTCAAATAATCATTTCTAAGAAAAAAAATAAAAATAAAAATTTTTCACCATTAAAACAAACTTAAAATCAAAAAAAATTAATTGTTACTTAAAAACAACCCATAATAATAAAAACAAGATGTCTGCTAAAACTGCTTCTACTAAATCTACCAAGTCTGTGCCTGTTCCTGAAGTTACAGCTCCTACCAAAAAGGTTGCTACCAAGAAAGTCGAACCTGAGCCTGTTAAGCCTGTTGTAGCACCTGCTAAAACACCTCGCGGAAAGAAGGATGCTTCTGTTACCGAATCTGCTGTTGTTAGTCAATTAGCTGCTAGCGCTGTTGCTTCTGTCCCTGAAGGCGTTGAGAAGACTCGTCGTGTTGTTAATAATGAGGAAATTGAAAAATCATTTGATGAATTGCATGCATTAATTGAAACTGAGCTCCAAGCTCTTCGTGATGATAAGAATCACTCGGTTGGCATTCGTTTCTTGCGATCTGTTGCTCGTCAAGTAAAGTCTATTAAGGCTGATGCTTTTCGTCTCTTGTCTCGCAAGGTTCGTAAGCCTTCTACTCGTAATGGCAATTCTGGCTTTATGAAGAGTGTGAAGATTTCACCTGAAATGGCTAAGTTTTGCGGGTTCAAGGCTGATCAACTCGTATCTCGTGTTGATGTTACCAAATCCATTTGCAACTATGTAAAGGACAACAAGTTGCAAAATGAAGCTGATCGTCGTCAATTTACTCCTGACACCAAGTTAGCTAACTTGTTGGGTGTTACTGAAACGATTACTTATTACACTTTGCAAAAGCACATTCAAAAGCATTTTCCTAAGACTGTTGTTGTTGCCTAAACAATGAACCCGAGTAACGGATTAAAAATAAAAATAAAAACATAAAAATAAAAACATAAAAATAAAAACATAAAAATAAAAATAAAATAAAAATATAAAAATATAAAAATAAAAACATAAAAATAAAATTATAATAGTTTTCTTATAATTTTACATGCTATCTACTATTTTTTAGTATAGTTATTTAACACATTTTGGTGTATATTTTTATTATAAATAAGGTTGAGCAAAGCCCGCGCCGAGTATAGCTCAATGGTCTAGCCACTCCGTCGCCTAGTCGTGTTATTTTTATGAAAAAGCGTTAATAATTTTTTAAATTAATAATAAATGTCTATTACAGTAAAAAAATTAACACCTATCTATAAAAAAATATATACATATGTATGTGATACTTGTTATGTTTACAAAAAATCATTAGCTGAATATATTAATAATAGTGCTGAATATCTTCGTTTAAAATTAAGAGATCATCCTATATGTAGTGGTGAACAACCAATATCAAGACTATTTTTAGAAAAAATATTCAAAACAAAAATAGAAAAAGATAATAAACAAAAATATCGTAAAAAATTCTTAAAAAATTGTCAAGAATTAATGGACGTATTAGAAGATGAAAAACACGTTGGATTTACATTTGATAAACTTTATTCTATTATTCCTCGTGAAGAAATAATTTCAGATAATATACCATTAGAAATGATTCTTAATTTTATTTATTTCCTTGTTTCTTTAAACATATCATGGAGTGATTATTTACTAGCTTATCCATCTGGTCAAAAACTTATTAGTGATGTTTTTCTTGTACCTAACAAAACAACTGCAATAGCTAATATATTAGCTATTATTAAATCAGTTTATATATTAGGTGGAAAAAACGAATATTTATTTAAAAAAGAATTATTTAGCATGTTACCAAATATACAACAATTTTTACAAGGTACTGTGTTTGAAAAATCTTTTATATTATGGACCACTAATCAAATTTCAACAAAAATTTTTATTAATTCAATTGATCTTATTACTATTTAAAGAAATAGTATAATACATAGGCGACTTGTCCGAGTGGTTAAGGAGGTTGATTAGAAATCAACTGGGTTTTCCCGCAAAGGTTCGAATCCTTTAGTCGTCGATATTTTTCATAATGTTTATGAAAAATGTAAATATATTCTTTATTATAAATGAATTCATTATGCAAATATAAAGATTCATTAGGAAAACCTAATGAGGGGTTTCATTCAACAAGATTATTTAATATAGCTATTTTTGATTTATTAGGAACAATTATGATTGCATTTTTAATATCATATTTTTTAGATAAACCATTTTGGATTATTTTTATGGGTTTATTTATTAGTGGAATTATATTACACCGTTTGTTCTGTGTAAATACAACAATTGGTAAACTAGTTTTTGGTAAAGTATAAATGCTGCCTATTTAGATGCTAAAATATTTCATGTCATGACTAATTTGTTTTTTTGTTAATTTAAAGATATAAAATAAATGTGTAGACAACTTGGCCGAGTGGTTATGGCGACTGCCTACTAAGCAGTTGGGTTTTCCTTCAGAGGTTCGAATCCTCTAGTTGTCGACATTTTAAAATTAATTGATTTTAAAATACTAACAATTTACGGTTTTTTTGAAACTAACAATTTTTACAAAAATCAATTAATTGTTATTTAAAGAAATAATTTAGATACGTAGGGGAATTTAGTATAGTGGTATTATGCTTGTTTTGGGTACAAGAGGTCACCAGTTCGATTCTGGTAATTCCCCGACCCGTTTTAGACAATTTGACCGAGTGGTTAAGGTGACTGCCTACTAAGCAGTTGGAGTTTTCTCCTCAAAGGTTCGAATCCTTTAATTGTCGACGGAATTTTTCAACCTTTTGAGGTTTAAAAATATTATAATTACAATTCTAATTTATATAAAAAATTTTCTTCATTATTCCAATAACATAATAAATAATTATCACATATATCCAAAATTGGAGGTGTTGTAGGTGGAATATTTATTTTTTCATAATTAGGAGTATTTAGTGACTTGTAATATATATTATGATCTGTAAAGATAATGTTTTTTTCATTTAAAAATTTAATACCCTCTAGTTTATTAGAAACAATTGAAGTATTTTCTAGTTCCCATTCTTTATTTGTTATTTTTTTATCATAATATTTTTGATGATAAATAGAATCAGTCGTAACAATAAATATACAACTAGTAAGATTCATATTAACAGATATAATTTCGTTATTAGTAGTAGGTAACATAAATGTTTCCCACGTATTACATTTATCATCTGATACATATAAACTTTTAGTATGTGTATTATATATAACAATTCTATTATATGTTGCATTTGTATCAATAGATCTTATCCAAACATCTTCATTACTTTCTGGGAAATCTTTAGTATTTATTGGATAAGGTAAATTTTTTATTTCAACCCAATTTTGAGGTTGTATATTTTTATCTTTTATAAATAGTCTACCAGATACTGACTCTACTAAAATAGACATAGTAGGAGTTGTTTTACACCAAAAATAAGTATATGTACGTTGTGGATAAAAAAAATGCTTAATACTTGATTCTTTCCATATTGTAAAATTAGATGTAATATCAGATTCATAAATATTACCATAATTATCACAACATATACCTTCATTATTTGTAATCATACCTTCTATTCCTATTCCCATTCCCATATTTAGTGATATATTAATATTAAATACTTTTTTAACATTATTATCATTTACATGATAAATACCATCGTTTTCAAATAATACAACAATTTTTTGTTTTTGGTCATTTATAAATATACCACCAATAGTTCTTGAACCACTTTTTGTTTTATGAATAAAAACGTATGGATTTTTTATACATTTATTGTTTATATCTCTTTCATAACTTTTTATACAAGTACATTTATTATTTATTAATTCTTCATGTTCTTTACATAAAGTTGGTTTATCACTAGGTTTATCACTAGGTTTATCACTAGGTTTATCACTGGGTTTATCACTGGGTTTATCACTGGGTTTATCACTGGGTTTATCACTTGGTTTATCACTGGGTTTATCAATAGGTTTATCACTTGATTGTTTATTAATATAAAACATAATACCAACTATGACAATAACTAATAAACTAAAAATAATAATTAGTTTCATTTATATTTAGTTTCAAAACTATTTTTAAAATTTTATAATAAGTAGAAATTATTATAAAATATAAATTATTCTCACACACACAATACATACGACAAAACAAAATTTTGTACGTAATTAATTTAATCTATAAATAGAATAAAAATGTTTAATATTTAATATTATCAAACATTTTTGTCAACCAGTCTTGTATTTGAACTTAAAATTAAGATTTTTTTGTTGCATCCTAATATATAAATATTAATCTTTATAAAGTTTGATATTTTAACATACAAAATTTTTGTAAATATTTGTAAAAAAATGTTGCATTCAATCTTACTATGTCTTTAATTTTTGTATATTTTTGTAATTTTTTTGTACGGTTTTGTTGCATTGCTATTTAAAAGATTATTTATTAATAAAATAAAGTAATTAATAAAGTATTATGAAAGTGTGTAATTATTGTAATTCTGAATTTTATGATAATTCTAGTTTATTAAGACATCAACGTAACTCTAAATATTGTATAAAAATTCAAGAAGAAAAAGAACCTAATAAAAAAATAAATAAACATTTTTATAATTGTGATTATTGCAAAAAAGAATTATCATCAAAAAGTAGACTTACATATCACTTAAATATTTGTAAACAAAAAAAGATAGTAATTATTAATGATGATAATAAAATTGTTTCATTACAAGAGAAAGTTGAAAAATTAACTAAAGAAGTAATTCAATTAAAAGAAAAACCAACTTCAAATGTTATAAATATTACTGATAATTCTACAAATTCTTTAATTAATCATAATTATTCTAGTTTACTTGATTATAAGTATGAAACAATTACAGAAACGTTTAAAAAACATTACAGCACTATCGATCATCTTCTTAAAAGTGATCAAAAACAGCTTGCTGATATGACTGTTCAACACGTATTATCTGGAAAAGAACATCCAATGTATTATGTAACAGATCGTTCTAGAAACAAATTTATGTATACTGATAAAGAAAATAACGAAAAAGAAGATGCTAATGCAACCATTTTACGGTCTTTAGTTTACAGAGGTATTAAGCCTATTATTAAAAATATTTATCATGAAGAATTCAAACGTCTTAGGTCTGAATTAGCCGATCATCAACGTCGTGATAGCGCTGAACTTATAGCATCTAGTCGCGCAGATTTGAAAGAACTTGAAGAAGCATATGAACAAATGGATATTATCAAAGAAAGTGATGATTACATTTCCCAATTAAGTAAATGTTTACCAACATCTATCCGAGATCGTATTTACAAAGATAATTTGGGTATAACAGAAGATTATGATTCAGATGAAGAGTTTAAGAAACAGCTTGAACGAGAAGTTCGAATGATTGGTGATTATTCTGCAGTAGAGTTACAAAAATTTAAACAGTTGTATAAAGAAACAGGAGAAACACGAGGACCGCCTTCCATCACAAAGAATCCAAAATATTTAAAGGAATATATTCAATTTTTAAGTGAAAAATAAAGAACACTTTTTGGTCTATTTACGGGGTTCAGCCCCCGTGCGACTGTTACGTTTAACTGATCGTTTAGCACTCCTTTTAGCACTTCTTTTAGCACTCCTTTTAGCACTTCTTTTAGCACTTCTTTTACTTGAGCGTTTTTTATCACATCCAGTTTTATAATTACGATCATAACCTTCTCCATAACACCACATAATTTCTTCTCCTTTTTCAATATCACGAGCTGCTTTTAAAGCATAACGAATCGTATCACCAACTTTTAATACTGTTCGTTTTTTCTTTGTAAAGTTATCTTCATACATATAATCAATATAGCTATTTGATTCTTGGTTTACATTAGGTTCATTGGAAAAATAAGCCCAATATGGTATGTGTCTAATAGGATTTGGAAGACTTCCAGCATATAAATCTCCATATAAATATGAATATTCACGACCTTTTGAATTGGTAACATTGAATAAATACATTGAATCACGAAAGTTGTGTTTAGGATCAGCTCCATGTACAACTTTCATTTTGTAATAAGCAATAATGTCATCTTTTTTAATAGGCTTTATTGCAAAAAGAGAATTACCTTTTACTTTATCTTTACGAATAACAATAGAAAGTTTGTTCTTTTCAGGAGTACGTTTCAAAATTTTTGGACGATTAAATAATAAATCATCACTCATTGTTTTATTCTAATAAAAAAGTTAATTAACTTTTTTAAATATATTTATTGCTTTTTCAAAAAAGCCTGCTCCTAAGCAAAGCTTACCCTTGTACCAAAAAAGGGTGTTAAAAACTCCATGGTTGTTATTCAATAAAACTTAACTCAGATTCTCCCGTATTTTTTTCAAATATTTCCATATTTACACGTAATCCATGAGTAGCTAAAAATGTTTTTACTTTTGCAAAATTAGGGATACCACAATAGGGTACATATACATCCATTTTATCTGGGATGGCAAATAATTCTCGGCAACGAGTATGATTTAATACTTTTTTATCTTCTGAATTAATATCAGTCATTTCATCAATATTACGATATTGTTTAATTAATGCATAACTTTTTTCTAAACCAATGCGTGGAATATTTGTATTATAATCACATCCTAACATGATACATAAATCTAAAAATGTTGTTTTTTCCATTTCAATTTCTTGAAGTAAACTTTCATGATGAATAGATACAACTGTTTCATTAAATGTATCAATTTTAGTTAAAAACAGAGGAGCGCCATAAGCTAACACATCTGTATCTTCTGATAAAACAGCATCAACTTTACCATGAATACATAAATAAGATGAATATGCTTCTGCTTCTGAAGGAGCTTTAATATAAGGTATTTGTAATAAATCAAATAAATCGCGAGTAAGTTGTAAATCTTCTTCTGTGATAGATATAATCATACTTTTCATTGATTCTAATTTACGTTTAATAACTTTTATATCAATACTTTCTTTTGATTTACGTAATAATGAAGTAGTAACTCCTTCTTTTTTACAGATTTCTTTCATGTTTTCGCTAATTGCACCAGTTTGTTCATATTTTTTAATATCTTCTTCTAATTCAGTCACACGTTCATATTGTTTAGCACGTGTTTCACGACGTCGTTGTTGTTCTTCTGACTTCTCAATAGGTGCTTTATTATCATAAATAAAGACACAATGTATGTTCCATTTACGTAAAGATGAAACTAAATATAAGAATGATTCAAGCCATTTATCACCTCCAATTGCTTTATATTTATAAAGATATAATGAAATATCAATAGCTACTCGTTGATATGCAAAATTTGATAGATGATGTGGCTCATAACATCCTGGGACATATTTTTGTAATAATTTATGTAAATTTTTAATACCCATATTTAAGTTTTTAAATTTTAGTTTTGTTTATGTTTTTTAAAATTTTAAAATTTTATAAAAAGAAATTATCAATTTTAGAAAACTTTTTTACAATAAATGAAATATACTTCTTTTAAAGATTCAAAAAACGTTGACGAACGTTTTGATGAATCAAAACGTATATTGACAAAATATCCAGATCGAATTCCAATTATTTTGGAAAAATATAATGATAAACAATCACCTGATTTAGATCGTTATAAATATTTAGTACAAAAAGATAATACATTAGCAGTATTACTTTATCATATTCGTAGTCGTACAAAGATGGATCCATCACAAGCTATCTTTTTATTTTCAAAAGGTAATATGTATAGTCCTTCTACTACATTAACAGAGATTTATAATGTAGATAAGGATAAAGATAATTTTTTATATTTAACATATAGTACCGAAAATACATTTGGTTAAAATTTTAATAAAATATAAAACAATCATAAATATAATAAAAATTTTATTTTATTTTATTAATTATAAAATGTCTGCATTGAATAGATGTGAACATGCGGGGTACGGACCTAAAGTAAGTAACTCTTATGTACCATTAAATAATTACTG
>Ga0114966_10000887_pt1 | contig 28252 bp, 20 predicted proteins | sample M_130207_XF_Meta_FD_87029 | JGI IMG/M metagenome (GOLD analysis project Ga0114966, IMG submission 87029) | Freshwater microbial communities from Lake Montjoie, Canada to study carbon cycling - M_130207_XF_MetaG | ecosystem: Environmental > Aquatic > Freshwater > Lake | place: Lake Montjoie... | reverse complement strand
TTATTGTTTTTTTTATTTTTATTGTTTTTTTTATTTTTATTGTTTTTTTTATTTTTATAACAAACAATAAACAAGCAACAACAGCAAAAATCATGAAAGTCGTATTTGTCGAAATGCAAATGCGGGATGAGATGGATCTTGCACAGGTAAAGGAATGTACGCATGCGGTTCAATGATTTGAATGCAGTGTGAAAATGGTTGAGTAATTGAGCTACAAAGCTGCAATTGTCCATGAGTATTCACAAATGAAACAATGTCACTTGCCAAGTATTTCCCGAAATCATCAGATGCATTTTTTTCTGTTTTTTTGAATGTGTCCATATGATCGGTATACGTGTCGCGCGTAATGATACAAACGCGGGAACGGGATTGTTGTGGTTGTTGTGGTTGTGGTTGTGGTGGTGTTTGTTCATTTTGAATACGCATCAAGTATGCTAGAAGGATGAACAAGTCGTCATTCATTCCAGCCGGAGTAATAATGTGAGGGACTTCCTGTAAAATATTGTGGATGCCTGGAACGTAGGACTCGTTGTCTTTATCAGTGCGCGATTTGTGAATGACAACAAGTGGATTGCATCCATTCAATCGGACGATTTGAAGCATGGTATTCAAATCGTCGATGCGCGGAATACCGTTTCTAGAAAGCAATACATTTGCTCCATCAATGATTGCATTGTAAGGGGGCATTTGTTTGAGTTTTTTCAAAACGGGAACATGTTTTTGAAATTTGTTTTTGGGATTTTTCTCCATCTGACTCACAATTTTTTGAATGTAATGATCGCATCCTTGGAGCGAGTACCTGGACAAGCACGACAAATCGCAGGGCAGTGCACCAGATGATTCGGAATCATGCAAAAATTTGCCGTCCAAATAGCGAAAGAGAAATGCCAGGTGGTTTTCAATCATGAATCGAATGTCTTTGGAATCCAAAAGTGCGGCATCAATGTACCGTGTAAACAAATGTACACAGTATTCGGGATCGGGGTTGTAAATCATGAGCGCAAAGTAGTCGCGTTTCATCGAAAGGCGATCAAACAGCGAAACGATTAGCGCATCATCCCGTTCCAAAATCGCGAATCTCAAAACCATCGTGACAATCCCTTTTTCTCGGGTTGTTCGAATCAACTCTGCATTATTGTCAAGCAATAAACGAAACTCGCCCTTTAAACCACTTTGAAGCAGCTCGTTCATTGTTCGTTGCAGTCGTCCTAGATCTCTGGGTGTCATTGTCGTCATCGTAGAAAGTAAAAAGTGAAATGCAAGGAAACGCTGTAAAATAAAAAATTACAAATTTAATTTTCAATTTGTTTTTTTTTATTTTATTTTTTATGATTTGAATTCAAATACTTATTTATTATCTTGCATACATGAGGCCACAATTTCCACCGACAAATGTAAGCATATTGAATCGCTCTTCAAAAACGGTCAAATTGTAATTATAATCATAAATCCTCCACGTTGGTTTATTCACGCCAATTGCAACATTTGTTTCGGGGTCGCAAATTGTCAAAAAATTCGCGCTTGGATCCAGAGGCGGATAGAATGTTGTAAATTCAAGTTCAATTGTTGAAAATTTACTTGTATTAATTGCGCCAGAAGGTTGAAATTCACTCGGTTCAGTATTTAGGCAGAAATTATAACAATAAAGTCCATCGGTTGCAGAACCACGACCGCTTGTATATTTTTCCAGGTAATTATAAATTCCGGAATCCAAAACATTTTCTCTGTATTTTCCATCTAGTAGAATCCCCAAATTTAACAAGATATCTTTCTGGTTTTCAACGCTAAATGGTGGCGTAATAAAATAACCGGTAGATGCATTCAGAGCGGGATTCCAACCGGGACCATAATCCGCCTGCGTGGATGGAGGATCACATCCGACAGGCGGATTCCATGGAAGCGGTCCAGGAGGTGCCGGCAGCAATCCATTGGGTTTATATTTGTAGGGCCAATTTGTATAATTTCCCCATTCATTTCGCAGATATGCATCGCTTCTTTGAAAGTAAAACATCCAGCTGGCGACCATACCTAGCGTGCTTTGCAGCCACACGTGTTGACTTCCTGTAACATTTTCAAAATCCCATTGATATACCGATTTAATGAGGTATTGTTGAGGCACGGATGCAAATTGTTTGGCTTCATCGGCAGAAAGAAAACAGTAAGTGGCCATAAGGTGGATATCTGCATTCCAATCGCTTCTAGTGGAGTTTCCGTAATTCAGTTCGATATTTGGAGGCGGTTGAATAAACCGATAAAATTGTTGCAAGTTATCATTAAAATTCGGCTGAATGTAATTCGGAGTAACATATTCGGGAAAATAAGGCGGTTCGAGATTCGCGGTGCTTGGCACAGCAGTATCAGACCCTGTTGCTCGATTTGAAACGTCACGAATAACAAACAGTTCGCGAACGGGTCGTAGCGTAATGTCGATTTGAAGTTGGTTATACTGCAGCGCAACTAAAGGAAATGCCATTTTGCTGCTCAGCGTAAACCACGCATTGATGGGAATGTACAATTTTCTGAAACGAATAGACGGGTCGATGCCTGCTTGGTTATTGGTATAATTATAAAAAGCATTTGGATATTTTCCATTATTGGATGAATAATAAGCGGGATCATTCAACTCCGCAATGTTACCCGTCATGCGATTATATAAATCACGCTCTGTTCCATTAAAATTTCGTTCTACAAGCGCTTGCAAATACCCTCCCGTGAGTTTTTGAAGCGTCTGACCTCCAACCGAGATTGTAATTTCTTTGATGATTTGAGTTCCTATATTTTCAATCCATTTGAATTCGTATGGCGTCCACGACTCATTGCAGCTTTGTGGTGGTAATATGGGGCTCCAAATATTTGGAAGTGTCACTACCAAGTATGTGTCCATCAAGAGTTCGGCATAACGTGGAATATAAAAAGTGAATTTAGAAGTTTCATTTAATCTTAAATTTCTTTGTCCATCGAAATCAATTCTAAATTTTTGTAATCCGAAATTTGTATATTTCGCATATGTTGTTTTAAAAAATGTTTTTTTTGGATTTGAATTCAAAATAACATTTTGATTGCCATATGCCACCAAATTTAATAATCCTCCCGCCATTATTTTATTTATTTAGTGAATAAAAAATGGTAATACTATATAATCTAGATATATTAGTTTTATAATTTTAAATTCTAATTTAATACAATTAAATATAATAAAATATATATAAAATATAAGATTTAGTATTTTAGTATTTCATTTCATTTCGACTCTTATTATCTTATTATTTCAGTAAATAAAATAAATACAAGAATGTCTAGTTCCAGTGATTCTGGATCTGATGTAAATACTGCTATTTCAGGTGTTAAGAATGCTGCCAAAGATTTAAAATTAAAGCTGTCTTCTTTTATTTCTCAGACAAATAACGTAACGCTTGTACACATGATTGGATGCACATTGATCATATTTATAGCGGGATGTATCGCATATTACATGTATTATAAAATTACACTGCTTCCAAAAAGTTGTAAACGTTTGAATGGTAAAAAGGCGGCGGCGTTAAATTCGAGCTGGATAACATCTGCTTCTGCCGACCCGACATCAAAATACTTATTGAGAGATTATTATGTAAAGTCGGCATATAATTGTTGTTCTACGGGAAATTTTTCAAACGACTATGTACATGTATGCGCGCTCCAGCATGCGATTAAGATGGGTTGTCGGTGTTTGGATTTTGAAATTTATGGGTACAATGGCCAACCCATTATTTCCACTTCTTTAAGCGACGACAAGTGCATTAAGGAAACATATAATTCGGTTTCATTTGATGAAGCCATGAGTATAGTTGCAACATCAGCATTTAGCCCGAGTTCAAACGTCTGTCCAAATCCCAGTGACCCGCTGCTATTGTTATTTCGATTAAAGACCAACGATGTAGACGTGTTGAATAATATGGCCGATATTATAAAATCAAACCTAAATGATCGCTTGATTCCAGAATATAATCACGAATTTGGCGGAAAAAGTATTTGCGCCGAGCCGATAGGTAAGTTTTCGGGTAAAGTGGTAATTATAGTGGAGAGCATTCCGTTGTTGTATCAGCCGGGTGCAGAACGAATGTATGAAATTACGAATTTGACGAATAATGCATTTTTGCGAATATTAACGGTGTTTGATGTTCTAAATGGGCCGAATATTACAGAATTAACGACATTTAATAAACAGTATATGACGATAGTTATTCCGGATTATTCCATGTCGGCAGAAAATTATGATCCTATGCCACCGTCATTGGCCGGGTGTCAATGTATGGCGATGTCGTGTCAGCTCTTGCGAGACGGTAACCTGGCGGTTTATAACGAGTGGTTTGAAGCCGGGCCTATGAAAAGCGCATTTCTATTGAAACCGGCGGATTTGATGTTTACGCCCCAAACCATTCCGGTGCCGACTCCGCAAAATCCGGAGCTGTCGTTTGCGAGCCGCCCGCTTCAATCTGACATGTATAGTTTTAGTATCTAAAAGACGCGCCTGCATATTTATATATATCTACATATTTTCATACTCAGTAAAAATATCATTATTATAAATTATTATAAAAATATTATTATTATAAAAAATATTTTATAATAATAATATTTTATAATAATAATATTTTTATAATGTTAATATAGTGTATAGGTATTCAAAAAATAATATAGTATTCTAAATTTTAAAAATTTTAAAAATAAAAATGAGTAGTGGCAAAATAGAGAGTTCTTTAGAGATATTGAAAAAGTCACAAAAAGAAATAGAAAAATATCAAGGTGAAAAACTTGTAAGCAATCCAACCGTTCAGGAAATTATTGCAATTGTCGAGCAGTTTTTAATCAATAAAAAATTAATTTGCTATGGTGGGACCGCTATAAATAATGTTTTACCTGAAAAAGATCAATTTTATGACACAAAAAGAGAAATCCCAGATTACGATTTTTTTTCGCCGAATTCATTGGACGATGCCAAAGAGCTCGCGGATATATTCTTTAAAAAAGGGTTTAATGACGTGGAGGCGAAATCCGGCATGCACACGGGAACGTACAAGGTGTTTGTGAATTTCATCGGAGTTGCCGATATTACGTTTATTGAGCCGGAACTATTTAAAAGTTTGATGCGCGAAGCCATTGAACGGAATGGGATCTTGTATGCGCCTATTAATTTTTTAAGAATGTCCATGTATTTAGAATTGTCTCGTCCGGACGGCGATGTGAGCCGATGGGAAAAGGTGTATAAGCGCCTCCTTCTTTTTAATAAGAATTATCCGCTAAAAGGAGAAAACTGTTTGAAGAATGCAAAAGATTCGGCAATGTCGCCATCAAAAAAAGAAATAGAAATATTTGACCTGGTGCGAGATGAAGCGATAAATGAAAAGCTGGTATTTTTTGGAGGGTATGCACGATCATTATTTTCAGAACATTTGAAGAAGGCGCAGCGTCCCGTTTTATTTTCTTCCATGCCGTCATTCGATTTATTATCAGAAGATGCTAAAAAATCGGCGTACAAAATAAAAGAGAAGCTGGAAAAGACGGGGCATTTCAGTCGAGTTACTGTTGAAGAGCGCGAAGATTTTGGAGAGCATATTTCTGAGCATTATGAGCTCGTGGTTGACGGCAGAACGGTTGCATTTATATATGATCCGGCTCCTGGTGCGTGTCATAACTACAATGTCGTGCGTGTTCAAGGCAAGGATGTGAATGTTGCAACGACGGATACCATTCTCAGCTTCTACTTGTTGTTTTTGTACATGAATCGTCCCTATTATGACCGAGATCGGTTGCTTTGTATGAGCCAATACATTTACGATTTGCAGTATGACAACATGGCAAAAAATGAAGGCGTTTTTAAACGATTTTCAAAACCGTGCATTGGCAAACAAGTCACCTTGAAAGACATCAAGGATATTAAATCGCACATGTTTAATAAATTAAAAGATAAAAAGGGCACTCGTGAATATGAAGAGTGGTTTTTGAGTTATAACCCGATTGAAAAAGAAAAATTTAAAGCACTAAAAGGGAGAGATGCTGTAAAGCTAGATGAAAAAATAAAAGATGTCAATAAATTCTCTCCATCCTATTCTAAACATAAAAAACATGAAAGAGCTTTGACTCGAACACGGGCTCGGACTCCTCGAACACGGGATCGGACTCCTCGAACACGGGCTCGGACTCCTCGAACACGAGGTCGGACTCGTAAGATACATAGACGCGCTTGAATTAGTGTTTGACAGTTAAGAGAGTGGTTAGTTTTCTTTCATTGCCTTTTCAAATTGGTAGCATTTTCTGCACAATGGAATATAAATATTATCTGCGCCAATTAAAACCTGTTCGGTGCTACTCGTGTTTCGAAACGAAAATGGGGCACGCGTCCCATCTTTGCATTTTCCGCAAAGAGCTCGCAGTTTGACTACCTTGTCGCTCATCGGAATAAGTTCAAGCAAACTTCCAATTTTCTCTCTTTTAAAATCTCCATCAAGACCACAAATATAAACTTTTTTATTGTTTTTTTCAACCATTAGTGTTGTAAATTCAACAATATCTTGAAAAAACTGCCCTTCGTTGATTAATATAACATCGCTTTCATTGATTTCATGCGCGCATTCGGGGGTTTGCATTATTTCTCCCATGGAAAACCCCATAATACAAGGTATCATTTGTTTATCATGAGTTGAAAGCATGGTTTCAGAATAACGGTCGTCTGCTTTAAAATTAATTACACATACTTTTAATTTACAAAATGAAAATTGTCTATAATAATTTAAAAGCGTTGATGTTTTTCCAGACCACATTGGTCCTAAAATAAGTTCGAGATAACCGTGCGCTCCTTCTTCGCGAGACATTTTATTTATTACCCGAGATATTTTGATTTATAATATTAATATTGATATCTTTTTTAATTCAATTTTTTATATAAATAATTTTAATATAAAATAACTAATAAATAAAATGAATATAATATGAATTAAAGTTTATTTACCGAGTAATAATAATATAATAAATAAATTTATGAATTATATTATTGAAACTGATAAAATAATCGACAATACTAGTAATAGTAATAGTAGTAATAGTAGTAATAGTAGTAATAGTAATAGTAATAGTAGTAATAGTAATAGTAATAATGTAAAAATAAATAATTCAACTCCGTGGGTTGAAAAATACAGACCATCAAATTTTGATGAAATTGTTTTAGATGATATAAATAAAAATATATTGATATCAATTATTGAAAATAATTATTTTCCAAATTTATTATTTTATGGTCCGCCCGGAACAGGAAAAACTACAACGATTATCAACCTTATAAACGCGTATCAAGAAAAGTATAATCAAAAAAACAAGGGACTAATGATTCATCTTAATGCGTCCGATGAGAGAGGAATTGACATTATACGAAATCAAATCAATGGATTTGTAATATCAAAATCAATGTTTGGTGAAGGTATGAAATTTGTTATACTTGATGAAGTTGATTATATGACAAAAAATGCCCAAACGGCATTAAGATATTTATTAAATAATTTTAACAATACACTAAATGTTCGTTTTTGTTTAATTTGTAATTATATAAGTAGAATTGATGAGGCATTACAAACTGAATTTGTCAGAATGCGCTTTAATCAGTTACCAGAGACAAAAATTATTTCATTTTTGCAAAAGGTTAGTATATGTGAAAACTTAAATGCAAATGAAAGTGTTTTAATATCTATACAGCGTCATTTTAATTCTGATATTAGAAGTATGATAAATTATATGCAATCAAATCAACATCATATACATGATTGTAGAGTGATTACGAATGATATTTGGGAAAATTTAATAGTAATGTTAAAAACAAAAATAAAAATCAGTGTTATTGTTTTAAAAATAAATGAAATTAGTTTATATTATAATATTGATCGTAGAAACATGATTAAGAATTTTTTAAATTATATAATAAGAAATCATTCTCAATATATAAATTCTAAATTCATAGATTTCGTTGAAAGTATAATTCACATTCAAGAGTGTAAAACAGAGTATTTTCTAAACTATTTTATATTAAAAATGATGACATTAATTTGATTTTCAAGTAGTTTATTTATTATCTACATTATTTGTTATATGCATTATTTGTTCAATTATATTTTGCATGTTGATAATATATTTCTATTATGATTTTTATTTCTATAAAAAATAATATCAGAAATTGAATGATTTAAATTATAACGGTAGTAACTATCAAATCCAAATGGTTTATGGCCTAATTTATTGAAAAGAATGGCAATTGCGAAATCATCAATAATTGTAGTAGGCAGTAAATGTTTATTTTCTAAAATTATATCAACACCTTTTTTTTTTAAGATAATAGATGTTCCTAGTATAAATGGTATATTGTAAATTTTATCAATACCACTTTTCACATCCAACCAATTATGCGTTAAACAAGAACCGCCCGCATAAACAACTTCATTAGGAATTTTATATAATATTTTTTGTAAGTTACTATAATCAATAACTGTTGATATATTTGATCTTATCAATTTTTATCATAAATATTAGCAACATGATTACTCTTTCTGCTTTGAAATTCGTCTATATCATAATTATGTGTGATACTATAGTCATTAACATATTTATATAAATCATCTAAATATGAAGATGTATCATGTTTCAATTCCATCGTGGTAAATTTGTATTTTAAAATAAAGTCGTAATTGGATATTAAATTAGAAATGAACCATTTATCTATGTTTTTTTGTTTTTTTTTGAATATAATTTCATACATAAAATTTGCAGTTTTAAAATCTTGAGTATTGATACTTGAAATAATAAGATAATACGGAAAATAAAAATATGCAATGCTAGCATTAAAAAATAATTTATCTTGAAATGTAGTAGTTAAAACGATACTTTCATATTTGTCTTTAATTAATTCATAATATTTAAGTGCCATTTTATCCATTTTTTTTACACAATAATATTTCACCAACTCATAAATACATTCTGGCCGCTCATCGTCATATAAATAAGATTTAGTTAGGTAGTATAATCCCTTTTCCACATTTCCAATTGTCGAATAACAAATAAAAATGTTGTAACATGAATAATATTTTTCTTGACACCACCCATTTAATTCAATCACTTTTTCATACTGTGTTATAGCTTCCACGGGTTGATTATTGTCCCTATAACTATTCCCTAAATAAAAATAATATCTTGAATTTGCTGGTTCATTCTCAATTCCTTTGGTTAATAGTTTAATATCTCTACTATATTTATCACTTTTAGATCCACCATCACTTACATCGTTAATAAATAAAGTATTTAAAAAGACAGATCCATAATCATGAGATAAATATTCATGAGTACATCCAATATATTTTGCATTTATTTTTTTTTGTATTATTCTAATATTTGAATAAAAAAAACTATCATTGCCCTGACTAAGTAAATAAACCGGTTCTTTTAAATCATTTAAATCGAAATTATCACGTATTACTAATTTATGATCTGCATCCAATAATAAAATATAATCAAATTCAGCTTCTGAGTTTCGAGCATGCATTAATGATTTATTTCTTGCATGTTCAAAATTTATAAATTCTTCATCTTTTATTTCACAATACATGTTATTTTTTATACAAAAACTTTTAATTATTTCTTTTGTATTATCACTTGATCCTGTATCAGTAATAATACAACCTGAAATTATTTTTAAACAGCTTTCAAGTAACCTTTCTATTATTTTACCTTCATTTTTAACAATCATATTTAAAAAAACTTTAACCATTTTTATATATTATGTAAATAAATTAATTATATGATTTAATTAACTTTTGTTTTTATGTATTTTTTGTTATATAAAAAATTATATGAAATAATAAATAAAAATAATAAATAATAAAGAATAAGCGTTATCATTAAATAATTGATACTTACTGTTACTTACTTTAAAATGAATTCAAATTCAAGTGTAAATTATTTTTCAAGCAATGAAAACAAGGCGCTTTTATGGAGTGTTTTACACGGAGGAGGAAAATTTTCCGGAATACCAGACATCCAAGTTCAAAACATTCAAATAATGTTCGAGACAATCATTAGAGATATGTGTGAATCATACCGCAAATCAAATCAACTCACGGATTTGAATGGTATGAATAAAGAGGCGATAATCACCATTTGTAAAAAAATAGAAACGATGAAATCAAGCCCAAATATGAAACAACAACAACAGCAACAACAGCAACAACAGCAACAACAACAACAACAGCAACAACAGCAACAACAGCAACAACAGCAACAACAGCAACAACAGCAACAACAACAACCCATATATCAAAAAAAACAACAAATGCCACCGCAACTAGAAACAATATATCGAGCAGAAGATATACAGAAAGAGCGTCAAAATTCATTCAATATGGAATTAAAAAAAAAGGAAGAAGAAATGGCTTCAATTATAACATTAAAAAAACCCGAAGAAATTAATTTCACAGATGATATTTATGATAAACCGATAGGTGATGATATGGAACGTTTACTAGCGGAAACACTTGCATCGAGAGAAAGAGAGTTAGAACAGTTAACGAATGTAACTTCTGTTTCATCGGTTCAACCACCACCACCACCACAGTCAAATCCAAATTCTTCATTCAATTCGAATTTTGTGAAATATAAAACTGAAATGTTGGTAGAACAAAATACGGGAAAGGGCAAACGTGTTAGTTTTGGAAATGAATTGCGTGTAACAGAGCACGGTCACGATACTTCACACGAATATAATAACAATCCAAATTTTGAAAATGAATCTGAATCTGATTCTGATTTAAATTTTATTTTTAATAAAATAAAAAAAATAAAAAATATAAAAAATATAAAAGAAAAAAATGTAAATGAAAGTGATTCATCTGATAATAAAATAATTATAAAGATATCAGAAGATATTGTAGAAATAAAAAACAATTTAACTGAATTAATAGAAAAAATGAACAAAATTTATGAAATGTATGAAAAAAATAATTAAAAATAATTAAAAATAATTAAAAATAATTAAAAATAATTAAAAATAATTAAAAATAATTAAAAATAATATTTTCAAATATCGTATTATATAGTCGTCGTCGTCATGTTAGTTACCGTTACCGTCGTCAATTCTTTTGAGATTGTTCTACCCGTACTAGGTGTTGTTTTTTTACCTTTATTTTTTGGAGCAAGCGAACTTAAAGTTGATTGTCTTTTTTCGCATCGTTTCAAAGTAAATTTTTTTGTAAGTGTGGGAGTATATAGTAAACAAGGAATATTGGTAATGGTGCCATTTATTTTATCATAAATGACATCTTTTGTTTTAATTAATTTTTTTTGTTCTAAACAAAACAATAAAAAATCTTGGAGCGATGCTTTGTCTTTATCATTCAAATTATGATCGGTAGAATATGTGTCAACAAACGCATTTATTTTTTTTGTTTTCATTGATTTATCCAATTTTACCCACTGATCTTCTTTATTCTGCGTCCTCTCTTTTTCAAGAAAACTATCAATATCATTATTTGAATTACATTTTGTTAGCTGTTTAGGGTTTGATTTTTTAAGAAGCATTGATTTATATTTAATGTTTCTAAGTTCAACACATTCTATATTGGTATTATTCGCAGTAGTATTGCCAATATTGTTTTCATCATTTACAGACGCAGTCACACTTGTATAACTGTCTTTCTCTTCTTTCTCTTCTAATGCGGAAGTCATTTTCAAATAAAAATCAAATCAATTGTTTGAATGTATGTTATATATATTTATGAAATAGAGTTTAAATCTATTTCATAAATACTATATTTATGGTTAAATAAATATATTAAGTAAGTATATTTTAATATAAAATAAAATATATGTATAAATGGATAATATTGAAAATGAAAATAATAGTAATAACAAATATCAAAAATATGTTTCAGAATGTATTGGTTGGATAGGGAGTGTATTAGTATTAATTCCATATGTTGTTACATTAGATAAAACTGTTGACTTTTCTCTCAATACAGCTGGAGCATCTGGTTTGCTTATTGTCTGCGTTGCATCAAAACAGTATCAATCAATTGTTATCAATGCTGCGTGGATAATAGGAGGTATTTATAAATATTTTTATAAATAATTTATAAAATATTTAATGGTTATTTATTTATTTAATGGTTATTTATTTCATTTACAATTAAACGAAACAAATCATTAAAAGATTCACAGTAGAAGTACTCTCTGATATCAGTTCCGTTTAAACAATCATATGTTTGGCAAATAGTAGATTCAATCAACAGTGATTTAATTTTTTCTTCAAACAATGTAATATTTTTAATTTTTCGTATAGATAAATATCTACAATAAGGACTTGTATGAAAATCAATATCTGGAAATTCTAATCTATTATTTTTTGTATAATCATCTGTTATATAATCAAATATTCTTTGTTGATTTGTCGAAAAACCAAGTTTGAAAAATTTTTCACCTAATTCTACAATATAAAAATAACCTTCAATCTGTTTATCTGTACAACTTTTAGAAGCAGTTGTTTTAACTAATACATAATCATGACTACTTAATACATCATGATCACTATTTATTTCTAGTTTTTTTTTAATATATTGTTTATATACATCTGTTAGACATTTTATACAAATATGAAAATTGATCATTGTAGCCAAATTAAATAGAGCTTTTACTGCTGATAATTTTAAATGATATTTTGATTCGGAAGATAAACATTGTAACACGGCTCTAAAATTTTTACTTCCTGACAAGTTTCTTTTTATTATTTGCCATTCCACTGGTTGATCGCTTATAAATGTTCCGCCAATTTCAATAAATAATCCAGCATAAGTTTCTTCTGATTTTCCAACAATTGAATTATTTTTATCTTCTTTAACCATGTTATTAATGTTGTATTGGAATAATGTAAAATCTGGAGTAGTTGAAATAATATTATTAAATTTTTGTCTAATAATAGAATTTCCATTTTTACGAAATTCATATGTATTTTCTCCAATTTTGAATAAATAACCATAATGTACATGGGGGTTTATAAAAATATCTATTTTTAATTCATTATTTTTATTACTTGAAAATCCAATTACATCTATATTATTATTTTCTATTATTTTAAATTCAATAAATCCTGGTAATTTTATATATAATTCAAACCCTTGAGAAATTTCATTATAATATTTTATTTTTAATCTTTTAATTATATCATCAAAATTATAAATTTCTTCTTCATCTTTATATTCATCTAATAGATTTAGATTTTTTAAATTATTACATCTAAATATAGTTTTTGGTTGAAAAGGATATTTACTATCTATATTTTTAAAAATATTTTCTACTGATAATGATAGTTCATCTTCTTCTTTCACAAAGCTGGTTCCTCTATGTAATATTTCAGAAAAATTGATAGATGATATTTTATCATTTATTTCTGCATTCCATATATCAAACGTATTTATTTCAGAAGTATAATACAATTGTTCATTAAAACATTTAGTTATATGCTTCCATGTACCTAATGCTCTGAATTCAAAAAATTTTAATCCAACCCCCTTACTAGCGATATTATTAATGTTAGTTTGTTCTTTATTTGTATTAAACCATTTTACCATGTTATCTATATTATCCTTCGTAGCTTCTTCAGAATATCCAATCATGCAAACATGATTGTGCAGGTCAATATCAATGAATACTTTATTTGAATTTGAATGTTTTCTATCATCTATTAATTCATATATGCTATATATGATTGGTAAAGTTTCGATTCCTCTTATTTGACTTCTTATAGCACCTTTTTCAACAACGATAGACATTATTGATGTATTATGTTATATATCATATATGCTTTATCTTTATATCGTTTTTCAATTGAAATATTGATTTTTCAATTGAAAAGAAAATATAAAATATAAACACGGTCGTCCGTCGTCACAAACAAACAAACTAAACTCTAAACTTTTTAAAATAAATGCATTGGAGATGCAGATGACGAGGGGGCCAAACTGCCAACACACATGGAATATGAAAGGCGTGAAACAAAATATGCTAAAAAGTACGTAAAACATCCCATAAATAAACTCAATAATAAACCGAAACTAAATTTTTTAGTGAACAAACTGTAAAGTGAAAAAACGGTCACAAAAACAAATAATACATAAAAGAAAATGGAAAACCCATAATAATACAAACAGTACTCACGAGTCAAGGGTCCAAAAAGTACATCTAACATATTCATTTTATAAATTTATTTATATGTATAACATATATAATATTTTTTTAGTTTTCATTAAATAAAAAATAAAAAAATTTACCTAAAATAATAACTAATTATAAACATAAAAATAAAATAATTCTAAATAAAATAAATGATTAAAAATATTAATATTAATGGAAAAAAAAATATATTTCGACAAATTTTGAATGAAACGTGTATCGAAAACGATACATCAGAAAATAGTGAAAGCAAAAAAATATCGACAGTACAAGATTCATCCAAACGAGTTTCGTGTGAAAAATGGAATCTTCCCAAGTGTTGTTTTACACATTTATATCAAATGAATACGATATCCAAATTATATTTGAATATCGAAGATGAAAGCATAAATCATCGTTCTATAATTATAAAAGAATTAACACACAAGATATCTGGATATAAAAGACAAGATATAGATAAACGAATTTATGATAAAACTTTATTTATATCTCTCGAACCCCTGGTTGAAAAACTGCTATGTTCTAAACTAAAATGTTTTTATTGCAAACAGTTCTGCGAACTTTTATATGAAAATATATATTCCAAGTTGCAATGGACGCTGGATAGAATAGATAATAATATTGGACACAATGAGGACAATGTTGTAATATGTTGTTTGGATTGTAATCTTAAAAGGGGGACAATGGATAGTTCCCGTTTTAAATATGGGAAACAGTTAACATTTACAAAAATTGAAAATTAAAAAAAATAAAATAATTTAAGTATTTTTTAAAAAAGGATATAAACCAAAAGCGTCTAAATAAATTAATATATAAATTATTTCATTTAGTTAATAAATATTAATAAATAAATTATAATTTTTAATATGGAAACAATAAATGGTTGTGAAGAAGAAGGTATCGTTATGAACATAAATAATATAATTACAGAAAATGGTGTTGCTGCGTATACAACTCAAAATGCATTATTATTAACAAACCTATTAAAATTTTATGAACACAATAATAATTTAGATGTAATGTTGCAAATTATTAATGGACATTCTAAAATATCCCTTCGAATTATTGATTGGTTTGCAACAAATTATGCAAAAAAATTTTTTACAGTGTACGCGATTAGTAATGAATATTCGAAATGCGCTAGACGATTTAAAGTGTACGTGGATTATAAATTGAAATTAAAAGCATATTCTAAAAAACGATTTGATCCATTTTGTCGTTGGGAAAGAATCACAATTCCATACAAAAATGGCACATTTATACAAACAACGATTGGACAATTGAATTTTTTTAAATGGGCGATTGAAAATGACATTGTTCAATATATTGAACAGCATTATGAAGTGATTGAAAATGATATGAATACAAGAAACAGTACTTCTAAACGTTCATCAAATTCGTCATCATCTTCATCTTTATCTTCCATTTCATCATTATCATCATCAGAATCATATTCTGAAGATTTCGAAACTATTGTTAATGAAGTAAAAAGTGAAAAAAATAAAACTCGTAAAAAACGTGAAGAATTATCTATTTCTGCGATTAAAAGTATAAAAACGGAAAAAGTCGAAGTGGTTGTCAGCTTTGAATAATGTATAATAATGAATAATTATTTTGTATTTTTTATAAAAAATACAAAACCCAAGTTATACTTTCATAAAATCAAAAAACTTGCAAATAAAGCAAAAATAGATATGATAAATAGGCCATAATCATTACAATTAACCATATCGGTATAACCGTTTTATTCCTATACCCAATTCCAAATTGACGCATTGTCCCATCTCTATTAAAAATAAAACCCGGTTTTAAATATACCATAATTCCAAAAAGTATCATAAATAATAATATTGATAATGATGTAATGTTTTGTCTAATAAATAACTTGTTCATTCTTATAATGTTTTATGAATTAAAATACTTATTTTGCTAAATATATATTTTATAAAGAATTTTATAAAGATTTTTATAAACTATAAACAAAGATGATTGCTAATATAACAAAATAAAAAAATATACAAAATAATACAACTCAAAATAAAAGTAGTATTTTAAAATTAAAAATAGAGAGATAGAGAGATTTATTATTAATAATTTTTATATAATAAAACTTTATACCCTAAAAGTACGTATTTATTTCCTAGATTTAGACCTAGATTTAGACCTAGATTTAGACCTAGATTTAGACCTAGATTTAGACCTAGATTTAGACCTAGATTTAGACCTAGATTTTTTTTTATTTTTATTTCTTCCTCCTTGTTGTTCTCTCTTTTTATAAGCTTCCAAAAATGCCTGATATGTATCATGTGAGTCCGCAGTATATTTGTTAAGATCTTTACCCCTTAAAGCTTCGCGTAATAATAAAAGTATGTCCTTTTCACTTAACTCACTTGTATATTCACCTTTATATGTTAGATTTTTTTTAATTACACCTACATATTTCATTTGTTCTTGTGGACTTAACTGCATTAATCTCCCTTCCTTTTTATATTCATCTTCATAATTAACTTCAGCGCTTGACATTTTATTTATATTATATAATAATATAATAAAATAAAATTTATTATTATTTATTTTACTATTATTTTTTATTTTTTTTTGAATAACAATGACAGAATTTTGATTTTTTTAAACTATTTTTTTTCTTCGAATATTTGTTTTTATTTCTTCTACCACCTTGACTTCCAGGTTTAAAGTATTCGAGACGTGCAGCCCGAAGCTCTTCTTGTGTTAAAGGAGTAGAATCTGGTCGTTCACTTGATTGTAGTGGTTGTTGTTGATCCGAACGTATACCTTGAGCAAGAGGCGGCGGTGATCCTTGAGCATCGGTAGAAAAATTTAAAGCACGTTTAGCTGTTTCTTTATCAAATTTCGCCCATTTTTCATCCTTTTCTTTAATATTTTTACTTCTATCTGCAAGAACTTTTGGCGGTGTTGATAGCGTTAAACCGCTCGGCGGTACTAATCCTCTGCATGCAGGGCAGGATGTTTTCCCTTGATTTAACCATGGTTGAATGCAATTTTTATGAAATTTATGTGTACATGGTAAGTACCCTTCTTCTTTAGGCCCGAATCTTATTGCTGATTCTGTTAAGGAATCAATCATTGGTTCGAAACATATAGCACATTGTCCTGTTACAGTTTTTTGTATTATCTCGTCATGAAGATCACCTAATAATTTCTTACGTTTATTATATTTTTCCTTTAAACCGCCATAATCATCAGAGTTACAGCTATAAAAATGCATACTTCCAGAACCACACACTGCCAAAAATTTCTGATTAAATCCGACCGATATAACATCTTGTAAAGCTAATGATTCAAGCGGTTTGCGTTGGTCAATATCCCACAATTTAGCGACATCGCGTCTTCCGCTTGCAAATAAAGGTAAAGATGGATGAACGGCGACACATTTTATTGGTTCTTCCCCAGCATTCCATTCACGTATGCTTTTTAAATCTTGTATTGATGTTTCTGCACCATATCTATTAGAAGTTTGTGTCTTTGCTTCTATCATCGTCAAATAACCATCATCACACCCAATCAAAAAATTATGTTTGGATTCCGTCCCCCAATTAAAACCTTGTATATTTGAACTACAAGGTCTAATAGATGTTATAGAACGTTTTTTTTCAGCATCTATTCTATAAGATTCATATTCGGCATGATAACGAGCTTCTCCTGGACCTTTGAAATTATCTACTTTTAAAACAGTTCTGCCATCCGACGATTTTGTTACAAAAGCAAATAACTTTCCATCATGGCTAAAGGACACCAGTAACACATAATCAAGGGGTCCACGATGTAATGAATTTCGAGATATAGTGTATCCTGCATCTAAATAAGAGGGTGGTTCAATATTAAAACAATACATAATAATTCGATTATCATCAATATTATTACGATTATTTACACCGAATGCAATATATGAATAATTTCCATAATCTCTTGGATAAAAAGCAATGCATGAAACTTCTTCGCGCGCACCAGCACGAATTAAATTGAGTTCTTTTTGTAATGCTCTTGCCTTCTTTTCTTCTTTATCAAGTGTAATACTTTTCAAACGTGTTTCTAACTCATCGAATCTTTCAGTCATTGTTTTTTTTTGGGCTTGTAGTTCTTCTAACGCCCCCCGTCTAAATGTATTATCCTCATTAATAGCCCTAATTTTCTTTTCAATATCTCTTAAATTGTTTTTTATAGTCCCTTGATCATGAATTATTGCACGTCTTTCTTTTTCAGCTTCTTCAAGAATTATTTTAGTTTCACTCAATTCTTTTTGAACTTCTTCTTCATTTCTCACTCTAAAATCATCACTAACTATGTGTGATGGTTGAACTTGTTGATCTTGTTGTTCTCTATTTATTTGGTCAATCTTCCACATCAATACAATATCATTACATGCTCCTGCTACAAGAGGAAAGATTTTATGAAATTCTAAACACTTTACAGCAGTTGGTAAACCGATTAATTGTGCCAACTTTTTTGGAGGTGCTTGACTTAAATTCCATAACGTTACAATTCCCGCACCATCCCCGACTACTATCAATGGTTCAGTTGGATGAACGGCCATGCAAGTATTCGTGCGTCCTTCCATCGCATTTATACCAGCAGTAATAACGTCCATAAACCCTCCGCCGCGTTGAACAGCAGCGGCAGCATATTTTTTAGAAAAACGATATCTTTGTCGTTGTGGTCGTTGTTTTTTTTTCAAAGACCGTTTTTTATATTTCATTCTTATATTTATTTACCTAACCTGCCTAAATAAAATACTTAACTATAATAACACAATAAAATAATAAAAAAAATGGAAAATAATAAAAAAAACCAATAAAAAATAATCAAATTGAATTTTAAATCTATAATACAATCATTATCAGCGTTTCTTGTTTCTAACACAATGAATCTGTTTATTCTTTCCCTGATTCCACGCGAAGTTGCTGAAGCCATGATGGACAAACACATTGTAAAAATCATTTTGGAGGCGGTTCAAATGCTATGTTCTGCTCGCCGCATTCTTCTTCCTGATGACGAGGAAGGCAACGCTCCACTTTACAAGTTGGCGCACAAGAATCATCCTGTGACAATTTGGTGCAGGGAATCCAAAGCCAACTTCATTTGGACGCTCGACCTCATTGATGAAATGCACAAGGAATGGCAGTTCCGTTACAGCCACCCAGAAACCAAAATCCACAAATCATACACGGTTGCACAGTATTTGAGGGAGCATATGCCAGATGCATCCCTTTTCCCCCAGCAGCGTCTCACTCCGTTCGCACAAGCCATGCCCGTACAGTACAAGCACGAAGATGCGGTCCAAGCTTACCGCAACTACTACATGTCTGAAGAAAAACAAAAAATCGCTACATGGAACAAAAAGAGGGCTGCTCCTTCATGGTACATTAAAATGTAAAATAAAATAAATCGTGGTCGACAAAATCGAAAAACAAATTATTTTACATTTTTTTTATTTTTATAACTACGTTTTTTAATTGGACCCTTTTAATATACCATGAGGGATTAAATTATTTTTTTTATTTTTACCTGCGACTACGGCTGCGGCCACGACGGGATGTGCGGCGGGATGCACGACGGGATGCACGGCGAGATGCACGGCGAGATGCACGGCGAGAATTTGGTGATTTTCCATTTGGTTTATGCAGCCAGTCGAAGTGTGAACTCTTGTCATATTGTTGTTTGGTTTGCGATTTTGTTCCAGTTGGGTTATGCAGCCAACCGAAATGTTTACTGTTTTCTTTAGATTGGTGGTTCATTACGAATAATATTATATATTATATATATATTTTATTTCCTAAATAAATATATTTTATTTCCTAAATAAATATATATATTCTTTTTTTATTTTCTAACAAAAGAATGTGCTAATCACTTTTTTTTACGAATGCATTTTTTACGAATGCATTTTTTACGAGTGCATTTTTTACGAATGCGTTTTTTATGAGTGCGTATGCCCTTATTCTTCCCGCCTAATTTGGGTGAGGTTATTTGTGCATTTGGAGTTAATTTATTCATCACCATTTCTTTTAACCGATTTGCGGTCGGAGTTTTCGGAGATTGAAGAGTTATCGGAGATCGAATAAGCAATGGCAGTTGAAATTTATTTACAGCAGGTACAAGTGTACGTGGTCCAGACAAAGAGGATGCGGATACAATATTAGTATTGGGAATGCTTTTATTTCGACCCAATGTTCTTGCATCATTATTACATCCCAAAAATTGAAGCGCATCAAGAGCAATCTCAATATACCTTTCACTAGGGACAGTAGAGTCAACAAGTTCAAGTAAAACTGAAGTTTTCAAACCTACAAGCATAAGGCCAGTTATCTTGTCGGAAAGCTTGTCGGAAAGCTTGTCGGAAAGCTGTGGGGGCTGAGAAGAGACAACAATAACATATATGCGGTTTCCAAGAATATCCTTTATCATTCCCTTTAGCTTCTTATCATAATCTTCTTTAGACAATGGCGAATTGATGAGCTTGACCAACTCTGTAGTTTTAAAACTATTGAACATTAGGTTGGTTATTTTTATTGCAAGGTCCCGGTTTGAATTGTCTCTGATGCGGTAATATGGTTCGACGAGGGATCGTATATACCCGTTAAAAATACTCATTCGTTGATTTATAGGAGTTTTATCGAGAAAATCGGCGAGTTGTAATTTGTTTTGAGCGCGGGCAGTATCGACAAGATTAGCAGCGCCATCAAGATTAGCAGCGCCATCAAGATTAGCAGCGCCATCAAGATTAGTAGCATCGACAGAATAATTTGTCATTCTGCGCGGAACAAACGCAAACTCGAAGAAGCATTTTTGCGCTTCATAGGTGGGCGGAAGTATAGGATATTCTACCCACGTTTGCGATTTCGGACCTGTCATGCGATGAAACAATGAAGAACAAACAAAAGGGCTCACCGCATAGTCCATACACATTACTAACGCGTTGAACATCATTTCTTGTGATTCTTGCGATTGCGATACAAATCGATATATGTCGTTGACACTGCCATCATATATGCGATTCCAGTTGATCTTCCACTCGACATGACTCTTATCAATTGCATCAAGATCTTGTATCATTCGGCCCATCATGGCCAATAGAGTTTTTGCGTAGGCATTAAATTCGCTCTGTGCTTTAAGCAGTTTTGATAATTCTTTACCGAATGCATTGTACCGACTCACCACATGGACATAATATTCTCGGAGAAATTTCAAGAAAAAAATGGCAGCATTTTGATTAGGAAATACATCTTCAATCAAATTGGCGCCATAATATTTTTTCATGGAATAACCGTATGTATTTGGATCAATAGCTTGATCTACTTCTCTTGTTTCCCAAATTGCTTGAATCATTTTTGTGTATTCGCCCCATTTACTGGTAGGTATTGATGGTAATGATCTATAAAAATCCGTATTTTTTAGTCGAGTGTCTTCTTGCATTATATTTTCAAATTCATATCCTGTTTCTTTATTGATGATATCGAGTTCATCACGGATATTACGACGGTCTTTAAATAAACTGCTATATGGATATTTTTTACCCACATTTGGATCTTCAATTTTTGCATTCAGGCGTTTCATCGTCCGATACTGTCGAATTGTACGCGGAGACCACATGCGATCATCCATATTCGCATCTTGAATTTTTTTAATGAATTGCATCCACGTTTTTAAATTTTTCAAATCACTATACCATGCCTCATTTACAACCAAATATTCATAACCAAGTCCCAAAAAATCTGCAGTCGTCAAATACATTGTGTTTCTAAATAAACAACCAGATAAACGATCATTATATTCTTCCTCCGAATTACTCGTCATACCATCCCAACTCTTTAAAGATGTAAAAAAGTGTCCAATAACTGGAGAGATGGCAAACCTTGAATACGGATCGTTTGGATTTGTATCAGGTGATAATGACGAAAATAATGAATATATATTTTTTACTTTTTCAGAATTCATTTATAGTTCAATCTTAAATATGATATAATATGCATAAATAATATATGTATATATATAAAATATTTAAATTTGATGTACATATTAATAAAAATTTAAATATTTTATATTTCTAAATATTTAAAATATAAAAATCTCTCTATTCTCTCAAGATTCAAATTCTGCAACTCCTTCTACATCCACATAACTGTCGGGATACAGGTCGGCAGAATTTGCGTACTCTTCGTGCGCGTCATCTTCCTGCGTTTCATTTTCTTGATCTGGGTCAAAATCGGGTGCGTCGCCTTCGTCTACGACCGCGTATTCGCGCGCTATTGCCTCTGGATCATCTGACACGGCCGAAAGACCGCGATCTTTTTTCCGACTGTTAATTCTCTCGAGGCGCGACAGCTCTTCCGTTTCAAAATCCGGATTGTATATTCGTAGACCCACATTTTTACCAATGGATTGCGACCCCATTTTATATTTTTTATGCATCATGTAAATCTGTTTTTGGTCTTCCGACATTTTATCCACATTTTGAACAATGTCGTCTCTCTCATCGTCGACCGACCTTAAATAACTCTCGCGAATTGTCTCAATGTTTCGATTCATAAATTTCTTGTCATCTAATACTAGTTCAAAATAAGTATTTAAAATCCTCGAAACTTCTTTTTGAACATCGATTAATTTCTTTTGTTCCATTTTCTTCTCTCTAAATTGTTTGACAACATTGGAAAAGTGAATGTATGCATTTACGGCGGCTAGAAAGTAATACTCGTATAATAACACGGTAATGTGTTTATTGTCGCCGCTATAAATCGGAGTACTGGAGACAATGTCATTTAGTGAAAGTGTTGTCGACTGAACATTTTTTAAAATGGTATGAACGGGTTTCTTGCCTCCAATTTTATAAAAATTGCTCAGCGTATTTGTTACGCGCTCATTCGAGAATTGCATAATTGATTTTGCGTCGCCGGAAGAAAGCTGGCCGGTAATATATGGCGGCAAAGATTCTATTTCAGAAATTTGAGAGAGTATGATATTCGGATACACTTGTGTAATATTTTTAATTGCATTTTTTACAAATTCAACCGACATTTCAAGCGTATTGTTTGCGCCATTTAACAACGCGTTTTCCATTCTATTAAATAACATGATGCCGCCTTTGGTAACGACGCCTTCTGTTATATCGGACGGTGTTCTAAATACCGCATTTAGCAGACCTTTATTTTTTATATTTAAAAATGTTGTTATTTGTTCAGTGAGAATTTTACTATTTTTTTCGAGTTGTCGTTGTAAATCTCTCGAATGTTGGGTAGTATTATTTTCATTAAATGATTTCAAGGCGGATAACACATCATCAGTAAAGAGTGATATTTTTTCTTTTTGTTTTGTTAATGAAGACGTTTGTGCTGCTGCTATATTTATTAGAATGCGATTGAGATTTTCGCTATATGTTCCCACGCGAGCTTCATACAAGGGTTTCATGGATTGACGATTTATTATTTGTAGTAAATGTTGCAGATCTTTTATAGTGTAATCCAAATTGAATTCATTTTTTATTTTAGTAACTAATTGTAGTTTATCTTCATGAGTCATATTTTTTGCGGAATTTAAAATATTAAAAATATCTTTATTCTCTCCAAGCGTATTTCTGAATTTGCAAATTTTATGAATATCTTCTGATAAAGTGGTTAACCTAATTTCTTCAGCTTTTTCAGCTTGTTGTGTATCTTTTTCTTCTCTCTCTTCTTCTTGTGTTGATCCTCGTTTTTTTTTTGTCGCTGATTTTGATTCAGCAGACGCAGAAGCAGAAGTTTTAAGCCCCTTATTTTTTCCGTAATTACAATACACCATGAATGCGTTGTATATAGTGAACTCATCAAAATTTGAAGGCAGTTCGGGAATAACACTTCGTGTATCTTTTGGATCCAGCATGATTGCCGCCCCACTTAAACTATAAACATCGTGCAAAATAGCTTCTGTGCATTGGACCATGTCGCAATAATTCTTAATATTGGGTTGAAGCCGTATCATATATTGTAGGGTGGTCCCTCCTTCATTTTCATTGCAGCATGCATTTTGAATATAATTTTTCGACAACAACTTTGTTCTATCCGTCGTTTGCGCCGTAATGGCATCTTGAATAAGTTTCTGAACCAACAATGAGAAGTGAATTATTTTCGATTGAAGAACGAGTATATTTTCTGTTTGCAAATTGTTACCATTTTTGAGGTTGCGTTTTAAATCGTCACAGTATGTTTTTGTAACCGGAAGTGGTGTTGAAGTGAGTACAATAGAAGGATTTGCGAGAATCGGGCGAAACAGGAAGAGTGCGTCATTGATTTTATGTTTTGTATTTAACTTTATCATGTTGCGCTGTTTTTTAACTAAATCGTGTTCATGTTTTGCTTCAACGCGTGATTGAATTTGGGGTTGATTTATTATTTTTGTTTTTATTAAATTGAAAAGTGTATCTCTCATTTTATCCTGGTTTATTTTTTTTACAGCGTTCCAAGGAGCATAATCACTTTTTACTTTTTGAGTAATACATGCCATATAAATAATGAAAGCCAAATTCGTTTCATCGGGGAAAAAAGGATATCCCTCAAAAGATTTAACGCAATTCGGAAAAGTTGTTTTCGTTTTTATTTGTGGAATTGATGTTTGTACAACGATAATAAGGAGTGCCATACAATAAAAAATCAGGTATTGATTGTACGTCTTCTCATAAGTTTCATAATCTGCGCTTGATTTCTTATCAGCTTCATACTGCTCTTTTGTTTTTTTCGAAGGAATCAGCAATTGAATTGTTTCAACAATGAATCGTTTGTCTTTAGATTTTAGTATAATGGAAAGTGAATTTTCATAATGATTGATGATTCCCATTATGGTTTCGTATTCCTCCCTCATTTCAACTTCTTGTTCTCCCTCTTGTTCTCCTTCTTGTTCTCCCTCTTGTTCTCCTTCTTGTTCTCCTTCTTGTTCTCCTTCTTGTTCTCCTTCTTGTTCTCCTTCTCCTTCCTCTTCTAAACCCAGACCTCCTGAACCTTCTTTTCGAATACTAATTTCAATAATTTCACCAGAGTTAACGGTAGTGGTGTCAGAAGCCATTTGTTGTTCATTGCGCATCAATTGCATTTCTGATTCGTCATTTCCGCCTTCTTCGGCAGCGCCGCCTTCCGCCATCCAAGCAGATTCAGATACAAATGCTATTTTTGAAATGGTGTAACCGCTGAATTTATCTACAATTTGGTCGTTTTCGCGTTTACCGTTTGTTTTTTCAACGCGTGACAGTGTAGAAATGTATTTTAATGATTTAGGATCTACCGGATTATAATTTTGAGCAAGTTCATAAAAAAATGTTGGCAATAGACGCACACCGCTGGTTTTACAGTAGTACCAGTTACTGTCTTCACCCAAACCTGCGTTTCTTACAAAAAGTTCGCTATTTACCACATTTAAAATGCAGTTATATTTTAACGCAAGATCATTTAAACCGAGAATACAATTTACCGTATCATGATAAGGAGATGTAACAATTGTTTCAACTCTTTTTTTATTTTCTTGCGAAAGTGCGTATTTTATTTTATTATATTTCAAAATATCGTTCACTTTTAGTTTATCTATAAGTTTAATATTTTTCAAATCGTACAAGAATACTTCATCAATATTTTTCTTTTTCAGTTCGCTATTTTGGTCAAATTCATTCACAATTCGACTGGTTAAATCATGTAAGATTGATGACTCTGCAACTGATTTATCAAGACACTTTTGGTTAATTGAAAAACAGAGTGGAGTTGGTTTTGATTCTGAAGGAATATTGCAAAAATAAGACGGGTCATCAATATGAATTTTTTGTATTTCGGGATCATTATCTTTAACCCATTTATTATTGCGTCTTACGTAGTAGTCATATGAATCACCTTCTTCTTTTTTGAGTGCCGCATAATCTCCATCTTTTACAACGCGCTTGCCTGTTGGATCATATCGAGTGTCAAATAAAAGTTTACTGTCGCCATCGTCCTTCGTGTCGTTATCTTTTTCTAATAAACCAAGCGATGAATAAACTTTACTCAAAATGATTTCGCGTTTGTCACACATTTTTGCATCGGAAGATGATGCATCTTTTGACATCCGTTCTTTTAAATCCTGTTCTTCTCTGCGTATAATGCCGTCGATTTCAGAAGATGTCAAATCGGAATTTTCAACAGCCATTGCAACCATGAATAAGCGTCCATAATCAGTATCAATAATTGATTTCAATATTTCAGAAGAAGAAAGAAATACATCTCCGTGGCGTTTGAGTTCATTAAATTTATATAACTTGAATATTTCATCAAAAGTCACAGTTGTGTCATCAGCCAGAACTATTTTTTTAGTGAGCGCTTCTTGAACTTTTTTTTTGGCGGACGAGGATTTCGAATCATGGTCATTAAATGCATTATAAAAGAGTTCCAATGACTCAAATGTCGTGATATCATTTTTATTTACAAGTTTTTTGAATTTCATTTTTGATACTCCGAGTTTTTTAAAATAATTGTCAATATTTTTATGCACAAATGTGGACATCATCTCATGTTGGTGTGCAGTTAAATTTTTAGTGTATATTAAAAATGGCTGAAGGGAATAGACAAGTTCACATAAAGAAAAACAGTTATTTAACCGATTTCTTTTTTCCATATTTTTAAATGCATCTTGATTTGTTGGAATAAACGAGCTTATAAATTCTTTTAAACTTGTTCTCCTGTTGTTGCTGCTAGTTATGTTTATGGACTCGTCGGGTGAAAATAAAATAGCGTCATTAAACAATGCATCTCTTTGATAATCGTCATTTATTTTTTCAACACCAATGAGTTCATTCTGTATGTCGTCTCTCATTTTAACATTAGTCATGATTGTTTGCCACGTTTTCAAAAATAGGGAATTAAGTAAAACTTGATCAGACAAAAACGTGTCTGGTAAAAGTAATTGAGAGAGATGAACCGCTTGATTATTTAATGTCATAAAAGAAGTTATAAATGCAGAATCGCTGGGAGTCAAGTCGACGCGTTTTACGCTGTTTGATTTGACATCTTCAAATTCTAATTTTGTAAGACCCGTGTTATACATTCGGTCAATGTAAACTTGATCGGAAGACCCTGATGATGACTTTGACACATTTGATACTACCGTGTCATTATTTTTGGATAACGTAAATAAGTTTGAACGAACCGGTTTATCTTGAATAACATATTTATTATCCGGATTTTTTTTTGGGTTTTCAAATGGAGTTAAATAAGAGTTTAGATCATTTATAATATTTCGATTATAAGGTGCATTTTTATCCGGATAAATACCTTTTTCTTCAATGATTTGCTGTTTAAAGTCATAAATTCCATTTACGGTATCTTGTTGTTTCGCATCGTCATCCGTTACATACAACTTTTTAATATTTTCAACTACTGGCAAAACCCAGTAAAATTGGGTATCTAATTTTTCGATATGCGGAACTGCCGGTTTATCGGAATCAGTCAAATGTAGAGGCAGTTTTGGAATGCCATTTTTATCAAGTATTGAATATTCTTTTCGTAACTGAAAAAAACGCTCAATGCTGCGATGAATATTGTTTAGTTCTGTTTCCGTTCGTTTATGTTTTGGAACGGAAGAAATAATATTTTCCATTAAATCATTATATTGTTTTATTTCCGAAACAATTTTTTGAGAAGACGGAACCTCATACATGATGTTTGCAAAAATATGATTTCCTTCTTCTAAAGCATCAGATAATTCAAGGTCAATGCCAACATCTTCATCTTCTACTTCAGATGCAGCTTCTTCTACGGCAACGACGGGCTGAGAAGACGACTTTGGTTTATATTCAATTACTTTTATCCTTTTTATCCAGAATGGCAAACCCCTACAACCAAAATTTATGAAGATGCTGTTTTTTAGTTGTTGTTTTATTTCAAGAGATAACGTTGACGATGGTGGGAGCAACACTTTAACTTCAATAGTATCTTGATTTTTATCCACGTCTATGATTTGACACGTAATGACAAGTGGTTTATTATCTTCATCTTCTTTT